>ENA-ORTN01002652-ORTN01002652.1-human-gut-metagenome-genome-assembly--contig:-NODE-2652-length-14095-cov-5.522009_pt1 | contig 14095 bp, 5 predicted proteins | sample MGYA00242070_ERZ509189 | MGnify/ENA primary metagenome ERZ509189 (study PRJEB26280, sample SAMEA2338821) | human gut metagenome | biome: human gut; feature: human-associated habitat; material: faeces...
GTTTAGTCCATTAGCCTATATATATGCTAAATCAAAGTAAACTATATTTAGGCAGCCAAATTTGCCTGCCTATAAGTTTTTCCTTATCTTTGTATGAACTAAAGAATACTTGCTTTTTTCTTTTGGCTGCAGTGGTTCTTGGAAGCTCACATGCAACCATCGGACGAAAAAAATCTGGTGGGAAGCTGTTCAAGAAGTCCCGATTATAAGCAAGTGCAAAGAAAGAAACAGAGTGAAAACAAAAAATTGGGAAATACCTTTAATTAACGATTTTGTTTCTTGTTTGTTCCTTAATTAAAATCGTGAAATTTTCAACAATCTGATTTTCAAATCATTATATAAACTATTTTTGAGAGATTGAATTTATTACCAATAATGTGCTTGAGGTAAAGTTTCCCTTTATTAAAGGGCTGAGCTATAAATTGAATACAGGCTTCACTTACCAAAACAGCTCCTATAAGAATTATCAAGGTTTGGATACCTACGAAGGAGCTAGTGCTAATGGCGTATTGAATACTGATGACTGGCATTCAGAAGAATGGATTTTGGAGAATATTATTTCTTATCAACGTGAATTTGGCAAACATCGTATATTTTTCACAGGATTATATTCTGCTCAAAGCAAGGAATATGAACAGAATACAATGGAAGGTAAGAATTTTCCCAATGATGTGATGTATTATTACCAGATTTCTAAAGCTGCCACAATGTCTGGTAATTCCAATTATTATAAAGAAAATCATATTTCACAAATGGGGCGTTTGAATTATACTTATGATGATCGTTACTTGTTGACTCTTACTGCTCGTCGTGATGGTTACTCCGCTTTTGGTGAAAGTTCTAAATTCGGCGTTTTTCCTTCAGCCGCTATTGGATGGAATATTTCCAATGAATCTTTTTTTAAAGACAAGCCTATAAGTGAAACCATTAGCAATCTGAAATATCGCTTGTCATGGGGTAAAAATGGCAATGAGGCTATCAGTGCTTATAGTACACTACCTAATCTTTCAACTTACAATTATCTGAATGATGATCATACTGCACAGTTTGGTTTCTATCCGTCGAAGTTAGCTTCGCCCGGTTTAGGTTGGGAAACTACTACATCTATTAATACTGGCTTTGATATTGCACTTTGGAATGGACGTATTCAGAGTTCATTTGATATTTATTGGTCTAAAACCAAAGATTTGCTGCTTTCCCGTTCTATTCCTACCATTAATGGTACTGGCTCTATTACTGAGAATCGTGGACAGACCCGTAATCGTGGTTTTGAATTCCAGATAACTTCTAATAACATTACACATAAGAGTTTTAGCTGGAGCACCTCTTTCAACCTCTCACACTATCGTTCGGAGATTGTAGATGTTGGTTTGTATGATGCTAATGGAAAGCCGGTTGATGATGTGGCTTCCAAGTGGTTTATTGGTGAACCTATCAATGTGAACTATGATTATAAAATTATCGGTGTATGGCAGATTGCTGATCCGTCTAACCCGACAGGGCAGCAAGATCCTAACTATCGTAATTCGTATCCTGGATATGTGAAATACCTTGATGTAGATGGTAACGATATTACAACGGCTGATAAGACTATTATAGGGTCGGCTATTCCTAAAGTAAATATGAGTTTGATGAACACTTTTGAGTACAAAAACTTCACTCTGAGTGTGTTCTTAACGGCTCAGTTAGGACAAACCCATCTGAATGCCTTGTATGATACAAGCCATAATTCATATCGCCAGAACCGCTTTTTGGTGGATTTTTGGACTCCAGAGAATCCTACGAATAGCTATCCGAAAAATAGTTTGAATAGTGATGTGAATCCAGAGGGAGCCAGTTTCTATGAAAAGACAGATTTCTTACGTATTTCCGACGTTACATTGGGTTATAATTTCCCACAACAATGGTTGCGTCGTACTTTCATCAAACGGCTCAATCTTTACATGAACATTAAGAATTTGGCTACAATAACTGGCTGGACAGGTATGGATCCGGAATTTCTCAATGATCAATTGGCTGCTCCTCCAGTACGTTCGTTCACTTTTGGACTAAAGTTAGATATTTGATGAGAGTAATATATCATAAAAAGCTAAAATGAAATTGCACATATGAAAAAAATAACATATTTCAATGTCTTAGTGTTTACAGTATTATTGCTCACTATGGGCGGCTGTAATGAGGATAAGTTTCTTAAGGAAGATCCTCGTGATGCACTTTATCCTGAAAATTTACTTGTAGATTACAATGGATTTAAATCGATGATAACGCCTCTTTATGGTCTTATGCGTGCAGAGTATCGCCGTGCTGATGCAATGGGAGGAAGTATTGCGCTCTGTCTGCATTCTGCCTGGGGTGGAGGGGTAGATAATTCATGGGCCAATAATAGTCATGCGGAAATGAAGTTCCTCTACAATCCCAAAGAGATAACTTACACTGATCTTGCTATTTGGAATAATATTTTCCAGTGGGGATATCGTATCATCAACACTGCCAATATGGTTATCTCAAGAGCTGACAATGATGGCATTAACTGGGGAAGTGGTGCTGATGCTGAAAATCGTAAAAATGAGGTGTTGGCCGAAGCTCGCTTTTTCCGTGCTTGGGCTTACCGTCACCTTACCTATTCATTTGGTGCAGTGCCCCTTTCAACACAAGAAATTACAGGATTGAATTATCGTGATGATTGGGACCGTGCTTCCTTGAGTAGTATTCGCGAAGTGATGGCAGAAGATTTCCAGTTTGCAGTCGATAACCTTCCTTTGCGTACTTCTAATAATAGTAAAGTCTCTGGTGCTGTGGCACGTCACTATTTGGGTGAACTTTATTTGGCAGAAGGTAATGCTGAAAAAGCAGTTTCAGTACTGAAACCATTAGTGGAAAGTGGAGAATATTCCCTTATAAATCAACGCTTTGGTAGTAATGCTTCCAATGATGGATGTCCTTTTATTGACGTATTTTATACTCCTATGTATGCTGATGGAAATACGGAGGTGTTACTGGCTTTCATTAACACAGAAGAGGAGAATAGTGCCTATGGTACTGCAAATGTCTATATGACTACAACTTATAAGAACTATTATGCTAATGATGGCGATTGTAAAAAGACAAACCAGCATAATCCGGACTATATCAATAACGGTGGTGAAGGTTCATTTGCACAAGTCTTTTGGCAAGCTAATGGTGGTAAGGGAGCCGGACGTGTAGTTCCTTCCAGAGGAGCACTTCGTTTGTACAATTATAAAGGAATGGGAGAACAAGATGACCGTGTATCTGCCAATGCTATCGTATGGAGTATTAATGATGTAGATGCTGCCGGCAATGTAACCAAGGTATTTGATTTAGGTGGTACTGCACTTATTGATACTACGGTTAATGCAGCCATGCTAACTTCTACTTCCATTAAAAAATATGATTGGCCTACTACTCGTAAATGGGATTATACTCCACCTATTTTGGCTAATGCAGCTAATGATGGACACTATGCGGACATTGTTTATTTACGTTTGGCAGATACATATTTACTTTATGCAGAGGCTCTTTACAAGAGTAATCAAGTAGGCGAGGCCATTAAATGGATAAATAAAGTACGTAATCGTTCCAATGCTGTAAGTATTACTGAAGATGATCTTAGAATCGGTGGTATGGATTTCATTCTTGATGAACGCAGCCGTGAACTGCTTACGGAGGAAGAACGTCGTCATACATTGGTACGTGTTTGCCAAGAAAATGGTGGTGACGAACGTGATACCAATAACTATTTCAAACGTCGCATGCGTGAACTCAATGAGATAGCTGGTATTGCAGGACGTGGTATGGATGAATATGAAACTCCTGTCCTTTTCCCGCTGCCGCAATCATTCATTGATGCCAATACTGGTAATCCTTTGGAAAATAATCCGGGGTATTGATAGATAATAGTCAGATATAAATACCGCATATAAACGGCTTTGTATATATCGGTGTTTATATCTGATTTAGATTCATATATTCAAAAGAAAACAAAAACTTAATATCTTGATACATCATGTCCGAATTGGCTTTCATTTTTAGTCTTCTTATGGTAGGGATTACAGCGGTAGGTCTTTATCGTAAGCTCAATCCTCAAGGTCTTTTGATGCTTTCCGGTTTATTAATGCTTACAGCTGCTTTTTTCATGCAAGTGCATTCGGTAGTACCTAGTGAAGCTACGGGAATGGTGGTGTTTGATTTGGTAAGGATGATAGAGGAAGTTTTTCTTTCTAATTTGGCGCGTGCAGGGTTTATGATAATGACAATTGGCGGTTATGTAGCTTTCATGAATAACATAAAGGCTACTAATGCATTGGTCTATATTTCCATGAAGCCATTAGGTCTTTTTCGACGTTATCCTTATTTGGCGGCTACTATAGTTATTCCTATTGGACAATTACTTTTTATTACTACTCCTTCAGCTGCCGGATTAGGATTGTTGCTTGTGGCTTCGGTTTATCCTGTTTTAATTAGTTTGGGAGTAAGCCAACTTACAGCATTGTCAGTCATTGCCGCTGCTACTCTATTTGATCAGGGACCGGGGTCGGCAAATACTGCTATGGCTGCCGAATTGATAGGACAATCCAATGTGGAATATTTCATCACTCATCAACTTCCTTTAGTAATTCCTACTTCCTTGGTTGTAATGGTACTCTTCTATTTCAATAACCGTTATTTTGATAAAAAAGATGCAAAGAAACAGCAGGATGGCATATTGCAGGTGTCAAATGTGACTGCAACCTCATTAGTAGAAAAACCGGATGTTCCATTGGCTTTTGCGCTACTCCCGGTATTACCTTTGGCTCTTCTCATTTTCTTTTCACCTTTTGTGGGACTATTTCAGCCTACTGTAACATTGGGTACCACTACTGCTATGCTTTTTTCTCTGTTCTTATCATTGGTATTTGTGTTGTTTCATACTCGTAGTGTGCGTACTACTTTTAACGTTTTTGCAAGTTTTTGGAAAGGCATGGGAAATGTGTTTACTTCAGTTGTAACATTGATTGTAGCTTCAGAAGTTTTCTCTAAAGGACTGATTGGTTTGGGATTTATTGATTCATTGGTGGGTTATTCCTCTCATATCGGACTTTCGGGATTAGCTATTGCCGCAATCTTTACTCTCATTATTTTTGGAGCTGCCATGCTGATGGGAAGTGGCAATGCAGCCTTTTTTTCATTTGGTCCTTTATTGCCGGGTATAGCCACTCAGCTTGGTTTGCCGGTTTTTTCATTGATACTTCCTTTGCAGTTGGCGGCAAGCATGGGACGTGCCGCATCTCCTATTGCCGGAGTCATTGTTGCCATTGCCGGGGTAGCCGGTGTGTCATCAGTGGAGTTGGCAAGGCGTAATACATTTCCTTTAATAGGAGGAATTGTTTTCTTGATACTTTATCATCTTATCACTTTCTAAAATTAATCGACAGCTATGTTTACATTGATAAAGAATGCAAATTTATATGCTCCTGCCTATCTTGGTAAAACAGACATTTTGCTATGCGGAGAAAAGATTGCGCATATTTCAAAGACAATTGAACTGAATGAATCATTTTGCCATACTATTGACGTGCAAGGTAAAATTGTTACTCCGGGATTTATAGATCAGCATGTACATATTACTGGTGGAGGAGGGCAACAAGGTTATGCCTCATTAGTCCCCGAGGTGACTATGAGCGAACTGGTGGCATGTGGTACTACTACTGTATTGGGTATGCTTGGTACTGATGGATTTGCCAAAGAACTTACTACGCTTTATGCCAAGGCCAAAGCTATTGACGATGACGGATTGTCGGCTTATATGCTGACAAGTTATTACGGATTGCCTACCAAAACATTGATGAATAGTGTGGCTGACGATCTTATCTTCATAGATAAAGTTATTGGCTGTAAGCTGGCGATGAGTGATGACCGTAGTCCGTTTCCGACAGAGCAAGAGATATTACGTATTATACATCAGGTACGTTTAGGGGGATTTACATCTGGTAAAGGAGGAATTCTCCACATTCATTTGGGAGCACTTCCGGAAGGTATTGAGCCCTTACTCAATATTGCTCGTCACTATCCTACACTGATATCTTATCTGTCTCCTACTCATCTGATACGTACTGAAGCTCTTTTTATGCAGGCTGTAGAATTTGGTAAATTAGGTGGAATGATTGATTTTTCGACTGGTGGCTCAAAGTTTGATACTCCCCATCGTTGTGTGATACGTGCATTGCGAGCTGGTGTCCCCCTTGATCGCATTACTTTTTCTAGTGATGGCCATGGTGGCGTACGCAGAGTGAATCCTGAAACTGGAGAAATAACTTATCGTCCTGCTCCTTTGAATTTAAATTTCAAGGAGGTAGTTGCATTAGTCAATGAGGAGGGGGTACCATTGGAACAGGCGATTACATTGATAACATCCAATCCGGCTCGTAATCTGAAATTACGAGCTAAAGGTATTGTGGCACAAGGAGCAGATGCAGACTTGTGTTTTTTGGCGGAAGATTTGCAGCTTACAGATGTCATTGCCCGTGGTAAATTTGTAATGCAAGATGGTACAATAGTAAAGAAGGGAAGGTACGAATTATGAAGAAGCTGATTATATTTTATATTGGATTCCTCTGTATTTGTTTATCTGCAATAGCGAAACAGACTTTGGAAAGGCCAAGAGGTGAACATTTCTTCACTTATAGTCAATACCCTCCTTTTGCCGATCGCCCGGTAGATGTACATTATTATATACCTTCCCAGGGGGATATTAAACAAATGCCTATTGTATTTGTCTTTGAAGGAGGAGACCGCGGCTATCGTTATCTTTTGGACGGTTGGAAAGAAGAAGCGGAGAGAAAGGGTTTTATGCTTTTTATACCTCACTTTGATTTGAAATCTTATCCTTTGGCAGACTATCAGGAGGTGGGGGTGATGAATGCTGCCCATACAGTAGCTAATGCTCCCGAAAAAATTACACCAGTGTTGGTTGATAAACTATTTGAATATGTGCGTCAATTTACGGGAAGCATGCGCAAAGGATATATGATTTATGGTCATTCTGCTGGTGGGCAATTCGTACAGCGTTTCATGCTTTTTCACGATAGTCCTTATGTGGAAAAAGCTATTATAAGTTCTCCCGGTTGGTATACTTTTCCTGATTTGGCCCAGACATATCCTTATGGTACGGCTGGTATCCCCTATATTTCATCTGAACAGATAAAAAAATACTTGTCAAAACCTATCATACTACAGCTGGCTTTGGGAGATACGATACGTGAGTCTTTTCTACGCAAGACTCCTGAAGCTGAACGACAAGGACGAAACCGTATGGAGCGTGGGCGTAGTTTCTGGCTTTATATTCACCAGTTGGCTGCATCCCGTGGTTGGGAATGCCATTGGCGCAAGATAGAAGAGTGCGGCATCGGGCATGAGGCTGTCCCTATGGGGAAACAAGCTGTGCCATTATTGACGACAGATTCTTTACGGGTACTTTTTATAGGTAACAGCTATACTTTTTTTAATCGTTTGCCATGGCAAGTCCAATCGTTAGCATCCTCATGTGGAAAAAAAATATCAGTGCGCCAGGTTGCTAACCCTGGTTGGTACTTGAGACAGCATGCAGCCAATACGCAAACATTAGAGGCGATTCGTGAAGGAGGATGGGATTATATGGTGATGCAGGAACAGAGCAAGGCACCTACTCGTGAAAAGGAATGGGTAAAGAAGAATGTATTCCATCCTGCGGCGCAGTTAGATAGTTTACGCCGTCTTTATGCCCCAAAAGGAAAAAGTGTCTGTTATATGACATGGGGGCGTAATAATGATACTTATGAAGGAATGCAGCAGCAACTTACGGAAAACTATTTGGAAATGGCTGATGTCCTTGATGCTTATTGTGCTCCTGTGGGTGAGGCATGGAGACGTGTACGTAGAGAGTGTCCAAGTTTGCAGTTGTATAATTCTGATGGCAGCCACCCTAGTCCTGCAGGCAGTTATCTGGCGGCTTGTGTCTTTTATGCAATTTTTTTTGGTGAGCCTTTTAGCAGCGATTATTATGCAGGTCTACCGTCTGAAACGGCTCTTTATTTACAGAGGATAGCACAAGAAGTGGTATTAGCTAATCTTGTGTTATGGAATAGAAATCAGTCGAAGCAACCTGCCGGAGTAACTGCAAGTTTCTATCCTGACCCCAAATTTGACCGTGAGACACCTACTCTAAGTAAACCTTACGGTAGCGGATTGGCATCGGTTGATGAGATAAAGGACTATTTACAACAATTGGTTGTACGTTCTCCGGGTTTGGCATATATGGAGAATATTGGTGTTACCAAACAAGGACGTACCATTCCGGTACTTTATTTGGGTACTCCCGACAAGAAGAAGGTAAGGGTATGGATTCAAGCGGCACTGCATGGTAACGAGCCGGCAGGTGCTGAGGCTGTATGCATGCTTGTCCGTTACTTACTTTGTGAAAAAGAAGGACGTGAATTGCTGAATCATATAGCTGTGGCTTTGGTTCCTATAGCCAATGTTGATGGTTATGCCATTCAGCAACGTCGTTCAGCCGATGGTTACGATTTGAATCGCGATCAGAGCAAATTAGAGGATGCTGTCACTTTGCTGTTGAAGCAGTCCTATCAGCAATGGAATCCGGACGTAGCTCTTGATATTCATGAATATACACCTTTACGTCGTGAGTTTAACTTATTACGTGGAGTGCCGACAGCAAATGCTGCTGATGTACTTTTTTTACCTACAGGACATCTTAATGCGCCTTTAGCTTTACGTACGCTGTCTGAAGAACTTTTTCGTCGTGAGGCAGAGGTCGTTTTAAATAGTGCCGGTTATGCTTCCGGTTTCTACTTTACTCCTCGTGTGGCAGATGGTTCCCTTGTTCTTGTAAAAGGTGCCAAAAGTCCGCAGTCCAGTTCTACTTTTCAAGCATTGACGGGGGCTGTATCGCTTTTTGTCGAAATAAGAGGTATTGGATTGGGACCGGAGTGTTTTGCACGTCGTAGTGAGTGCGGTTTCTTGGTGGCACGGCAAACGTTGGTTACTGCTGCGCAACATCGTGCTTCAATTAAACGTAAGATAGAACAAGCCAGGAAGCGCACCTTGAAAGCTACTGAACCGATATATGTTACTTTCACTTCGGATACTGTACGTCATGTAGTCTCTTTTATCGATTATAAGGCCAATGAACTGTTTAAGACTGAACTGCCAACCCTTGATGCCATGCAGGCAACACCTCAATTGATGCGTACTCGCCCTAAGGCTTATCTGCTCGATGCTCCCTGTACAGAAGCAGTATGTAAGCTTCGAGCGTTGGGTGTACACATTGAGCAGGTTACCCGTGTACAAAAAGCAAAAGTTGAGCGTTATAAAGTAACCCGTCTGTATCGTGCAGAGAAGGAATGGGAGGGGATTCATCCGGTAAATGTAGAAACGGATGTCTATGAAGATAATGTAGAACTTCCAATAGGTAGTTGGTTGGTACCTTTGGCACAACCTTTAGGAAATTTGGTTGCCACGTTGCTTGAACCGGAGTCTGTCTGTGGTTTCGTAAACTTCTGTGTTATTCCGGCTGAGGAAGGAAAGGGACTGTTTGTCAGTAGACTTATAAAATAAGAATTGGATATATAAAATTAAATTCGGTAATGACTATGAAACTAAAAAAAACGCTACAGATTATACTTGCTTTATGTTTAGGCCTATGGATGATTTCATGCCAGCAGGAACATATCAAGTTGACCTCTCCAAATGGAAAACTTTCTTTAGAGTTTACACTTGATGAAGAAGGTGCTCCCCGATATTGTTTAAGACATGCGGGGAAGAATATTTTACTTCCTTCACGTCTGGGATTGGTTTTGAAGGATGCGCCAGATCTTTTGACTGGTTTCGTTCTAAAAGAGGTTAAGCATGATTCGCATAATGATGTGTGGCAACCAGTATGGGGGGAAGAGGCTGAAATTGTAAATCATTATAATGAATTGAGGGTATGCCTCAAGGAAGAAACATCGTTGGAGCGGGAACTGAATATTATTTTTCGTCTTTTTGATGATGGGATGGGATTCCGGTATGAGTTCCCGCGCCAGCAACAGCTACAAGAGTTTCTTATTGATGACGAAGTGACTGAATTCGTTTTTCCTGCAGATTATGATGCTTGGAGTATTCCAGTGAAAGGAGTTCGTTTTTACGAGGCCTTATTTGAGAAAAAAACTCTTAGTAAGATGGGATGGGTAAGCACTCCGGTGACGATTGAGACAACAGATAGCCTTTATTTGGCTATTCATGAAGCAAATCTTACAGATTATGCTGCCATGAACTTGAAGCCGGTTGAACAAGTTGAAGATAATAAAACGGTTACATTACGTGCGGCTCTTACACCTTGGAGTACAGGTGAGAAAGTACGTGTTACCGATACCCGTGTATCTCCTTGGCGTACAATGATAGTGGCTGAATCTGCCGGTGATTTGCTTCTTTCCCGTCTCATGTTAAATCTTAATGAACCTTGTCGTATAACCGATACTTCCTGGATACAACCTATGCGCTATATTGGAATTTGGTGGACTTATCACATGAAGCATAACACCTGGCATGCCGGTCCCCATCATGGGGCCACAACAGAGAATACAATGCGTCACATCGATTTTGCTGCTGCCAATAACCTGGGAGGTGTACTGGTGGAAGGGTGGAATGAAGACTGGGCTACTTGGAAGTTTAGTTTCACAAAACCTTATACCGATTTTGATATACAACGTATTACTGATTATGGGCGTAGCAAAGGAGTAGCTTTGATAGGACATCATGAAACTGGCGGTAATGTTTCCAATTATGAAAATCAGATGGAAGATGGTTTCAAGTTCTATGAGAAATATGGTGTGCATCAAGTAAAAACGGGTTATGTGGGCGATTTGCTTGATGGGAAAGAATATCATAGCAGTCAGTTTGGTGTACTTCATTATCGCAAGGTAATAGAGGCTGCTGCCCGTCACCGTATCTGTATTGATAATCATGAACCGGTGATTCCTACAGGTTTGCAGCGTACTTTTCCTAATCTGATGACACAAGAGGGAGTACGTGGACAAGAATGGGACGCTTGGGATGTAGATGGTGGAAATCCTCCCTCTCATACCGTAATATTGCCTTTCACTCGTGGGTTGGCAGGCCCGATGGACTTTACACCGGTGACGTTTCGGTTTGTTAACGATGTAATGCCACAGACACGTGTACATACCACACTGGCCAAACAATTGGCGCTGTTTGTGGTGCTCTATTCACCGTTACAAATGGCTTCGGATGAAATAGAGAATTACGAGGCTAATCCGGAACCTTTTAATTTTATAGTATCTTGTCCTACAGATTGGAGCAGAACAGTGGTGCCGGAAGCATGCATTGGCAGTTATGTTACTATTGCCCGTTGTGATAAAGGAGAGGGATGCTGGTATATAGGCAGTATCACGGGAGATGAGGAACGAACGGCTAATATCAGTCTGTCTTTTCTCGATACAGATAAAAGATATCTGGCTACTATTTATCGTGATGCTCCTGAGGCCGATTATGAGACATGTCCTGCTGCTATACTTATAGAAGAGCGCGAAGTGACTTATAGTGATACCCTCACCATTCGGCAAGCACGTAGTGGAGGAACTGCCGTACGTCTGTGTCCTATAAAAGACAGTTGAGCCGGAGGTATATTGGGGCAGAGTTGTTTATATTTTCTCTCTCAAGTATTCGTAAAAGCTATATTGCGACCGTACCTTCTCCTTTTGCGGTCGCGACGACTTCCAGCGGTTTCGCAACCGGTCGTCCACAAAGCAGGCTTTCCGTTTGTCCGACAGTTGTATGGATAGCATATCGATGAGCTCTTGCTTCAAGTCCGGGTCCAGAATGGGGGTGACGGCTTCGATACGGCGGTACAAGTTACGCCGCATCCAGTCCGGCGAGCCGAGGAAGAGCTTGGGTGCGCCGCCGTTGCCGAAGTACCACACACGGGCATGTTCCAGAAAGGTATCCACGATGCGTGTCACGCGGATGTTGTGGCTGTACTCCTGCCCGGGGATGAGGCAGCAGATGCCGCGGACAATGAGGTCTATCTCTACACCGGCTTGCGAGGCTTCGTAGAGGCGGTCTATCATGGCGGGGTCTTGAAGGGCGTTCATTTTTAGGATGATGCGGGCGGGTTTGCCTTGATCGGCTAGGGCAATCTCACGGTCGATGAGGCGGTTCAACTCTGGGATGAGGTTGAAACGGGCGACAAGGAGGGTGGTGAACTTCGGATCTTCTTTGCCTTGAAGGGTGCGGAAGAGGTTGTAAAGGTCGTTCACTATTTCTTTGCGACAGGTGAATAGTCCGCAGTCGGCATAAAGTGTGGCGGTTTTCTCGTTGAAGTTGCCGGTGCTGATGTAGGCGTAGCTGGGGATTTTCTCACCGTTCAGTCCACGACGGCGGATAAGGGCTACCTTGGCGTGCACCTTCAGACCGGGAATGCTGTATATGATTTTTATACCGGCGGCTTGCATCATTTCGGCCGTGGCCAGGTTGTTCTCTTCGTCGAAACGGGCTTTGAGTTCGACAAATACAGTGACCTTCTTGCCGTTTTGGGCAGCGGCTATCAAGGTGTTGATAACAGCGGAGTTTTCGGCTACCCGGTATTGGGTGACCATTATTTCACGTGTTTCCGGGTTGTGCACTGCTTCGTAGAGGAAGTGCGTGAAGTGCTCGAAGGAGTGGTACGGATAATATAACAGCAGGTCTTTTTTCGCGACGTAGTTGAAGATGGATTCTTTTTCGTCGAGGATGGTGAGTTTCATCGGCTTCGGCTTTTCAGGGCTGTGCAGTGACTTGCTGGGGTTGGGGAGATGGCGCAGGTCTTCCAGGTTCAGGTGTTTGTCGCCGGGAACGAGCTCGTCGCGGTGAATGTGAAACGCGTCTACGAGAAAATCCAGAAAGTCGTGCGGCATGGCACGGTCGTAGACGAAGCGGCAGACGTCTCCTATTTTACGCTTCTTTACTTTCTTCTTGAGCTGGGCCACAAGGTCGGCACTGCTGGCGGTGTCGTCAATTAATATGTCGGCGTCACGGGAGATTTTTATACTGTAACACGACTCGACATCATAACCGGGAAAAATTAGATTGAGGTTCGCCTTGATGATGTCTTCGACAAACATCAGGTAATGATTTTTTTCATGACACGGCAACTCGATGAAACGGGGGACTTTTGCGTAGGGCTGCTTCATCACGAAGTAAAGAGGAGGACGGGAGGACTCGAGGATGGGGGATTCTTTTCTTTCTTCTTTCGGATAGAGTCGGATAGCGAGATAGAGTCGGTTATCTCGTAAGAAAGAGACGATTTTGTCTTTGGAAACGGGTACGGGTTGCAGGTAGGGGAAGATTTCTTCTTTGAAGAAGTCTTTGATAAACTGCTGATGGAACGGCTCTACATGGCTGTCCTGATAAAAGATGATGTGGTTCTTTTGTAGGGCAGGCAATATTTTTTGTTCGTAGATGCGCACACGGTCATCTAGTTGCCGGTTGACTTCCCTGTTGATTTCCTCTACAAGTTCGCGGGCGGATTGTACGCTTTCTTCATCACTTTCCGTTGCGCCGGAAGCAACAGCTTTGTGGTCTGCTACACGGATTTTATAAAATTCTTCGAGGTTGGAAGAGTAGATGGAAATAAAGTTGATGCGTTCGTAAAGGGGGAGACGCTCGTCCAAAGCCTCCAGCAACACGCGGTAGTTGAACGATAGCCAGCTGATATCTCGCTTGAAATATTTATATTTGTTTTCCATATGCTTTAAGATTTTTCCAAATATAGTATCTTTGTAGGATTAAACAAAGAAATTTATGATAAGAATTGGATTATTATCCGATACCCATGCTTATTGGGATGAGAAATACCTGGAGTATTTTGAGCCGTGCGATGAGATTTGGCATGCCGGTGATATCGGTTCGGTGGAAGTGGCGGAGAGGTTGGCGGCGTTCCGTCCTTTCCGGGCAGTCTACGGAAATATTGACGGGCAGGCTATCAGGAAGCTGTATCCGCAGGTGAACCGTTTTACGGTGGATGACACCGAAGTGCTGATAAAACACATAGGCGGCTATCCGGGAA
>ENA-ORTN01002654-ORTN01002654.1-human-gut-metagenome-genome-assembly--contig:-NODE-2654-length-14083-cov-5.186128_pt1 | contig 14083 bp, 11 predicted proteins | sample MGYA00242070_ERZ509189 | MGnify/ENA primary metagenome ERZ509189 (study PRJEB26280, sample SAMEA2338821) | human gut metagenome | biome: human gut; feature: human-associated habitat; material: faeces...
AGCATACTGTCCGAGTCTGCGCTCAGCGCGGCGTAGCCGAAGCGGACGAGACGTCCGGCATCTTTTGCTTCGCCCGGCAGAATGCCCACCATCGGCCAGCTCTGCCCCTCGGCGTCCGTGAGGCTCTGCCCCAGATAGAGGAAGCCCCCGCACTCGGCCGCTGTGGGCAGACCGGACTCGATTTTTCGCTTTATCTCGCGCAGAAGCGAGGTATTTTCACTCAATTCTCTTGCGTGAAGTTCCGGGTAGCCGCCGGGCAGATACAGCCCGCCGATGTTTTCCGGCAGAGCCGTGTCGCGGAGGGGGCTGAAAAAGACCACCTCTGCCCCGGCGTCCCGGAAGGCTTCCAGCGTCTCGGCGTAGGTAAAGCAGAACGCCTCGTCCTGCGCCACGGCGATGCGGACGCGGGCCGGAGGGGTCTCCGGCTGCACCGGCAGGGCGGGCGGCTCCTTTTCGCAGAGGGCCAGCAGACGGGGCCAGTCGATGTGCTCCTCTGCCGCGTCGGCCAGAAGGGCCAGCTTCTGCTGTAAATTTTCCACTTCCGCCGCCGTGTAGAGGCCCAGATGGCGGGAACCGATGACGGCCTCCGGGAGTTTCGGCAGAAAGCCCAGCACCGGCAGGCCCGTTTCTTCTTCCAGCATCGGGGCCAGCAGAGCGTGCATCCGTGCCGTGCAGTTGTTCAACAGGATGCCTGCGATGTGACTGGGAGTGCGGAAGTTTACGAGCCCGTTCAACTCTGCAGCCAGCGTCAGGCTCTGACCCTTTGGCTCTGCCACCAGCAGTACCGGCAGACCCAGCGTGTCGGCCAGATGCCACGCACTGGCCCTGTCGCTGACGCCCCCGAGGCCGTCGTAAAAGCCCATAGCCCCCTCGCACACCGCCGCACCGTGGCCGGCGGCACCCTTCGCGTAGAGGGTGCGCACCGTCTCGGGCGCAGAAAAAAAGAGGTCGAGGTTGCGGCTCTCCACCCCCAGCACGGCCCGGTGGAACATGGGGTCGATGTAGTCCGGCCCGCTCTTGAAGGCGCAGGGCGCACAGCCCCGCCGCTTCAGCGCCATGAGCAGGGCGCAGGTCATGGTGGTCTTGCCGCTGCCCGAGCGGGGTGCCGCCAGCAGAAACTGTATCATGTCATTCTCCTGTGATGAGGTAGATGGGGTTCTGGGCCATCATAAGGTGCAGCCCGCCCACGGCTCTGGCCCGGCTGACGGCGATCTGGCTCACCTGCACGGTCCGGCCTTTGGCCGTCAGCGCGGCCACCGCCGCCGAAAGGGTCTCGAGGGCGATGGCCGACGCACAGATGCGGGCGTCGGGGTTCTTATCCAGCGCGGCGTCCACGATGGCGGCAAGGCTGCCCTTGCTGCCGCCGATGAAGACAGCGTCCGGCGCGGGCAGGTCCGAAAGGGCGTCGGGGGCAAGCCCCTCCACGAGGACGAGGTTCCGGGTCCTGAATTTTTCGCGGTTGGCTTTGATGAGCGCACAGCCCTCCGGCCTGCACTCCACTGCGTAGACCCGGCCCCGGGGCGCGGCCAATGCCAGCTCCACGCTGACGCTGCCCGTCCCGGCCCCCACGTCCCACAGGATGTCTTCCGGGCGGACGGCCAGCTTCGCCAGCACAGCGGCCCGGACTTCCTGCTTGGTCATGGGGACGTCGCCCCGCTCGAAGGCTTCGTCCGGCAGGCCCGGGGCGCGGCGGGGCAGCACCTCCGCCGCCTCCACGAGAAGGACGCTCAGGCTGTTGAAGCGGCCTGCGGCCAGCTCTTTGACGCTGCCGCGGAAGATTTTCTCTTCCGGCGTGCCGAGGCACTGGCCCACGACGGCCTGCACGTCCCCGAAGCCCTCTGCCGCCAGCTGGGCGCAGAGGGTGGCGGGGTCTTCGCTGCCGCCGGTGAGGAAGAAGGTGGGTCTGCCCTGCATACACTCGGCCACCGGGTCACAGGTGCGGCCATGGGCCGAAACAAGGTTCCACCCCTGCCACGGACGGCCCAGCGCCGCTGCCAGCAGCTGGATGCTGGAAAGGCCGGGCAGCACCCGGGCGCGGACGCCGAGGGCCTCCAGCTTTTCTATCATGGCAGACGCGCCGGAGTAAAAGCCGGTGTCGCCGCTGTAGACCAGCACGGCGTTCTCTGCGCCGGAAGTCTGCAGCAGCTCTGCCACCTCGTCGGGGCGGTAGGCGGCGGCGCGATTCTCGGTGCAGCCGGCAGGCAGAACTGCCAGCAGACGCCGTGCGCCCAGGATGAGGTCGGCCTGCCGCAGTGCGGCCAGGCCCTGAAGGGTCAGGTTCTCCGGCTGGCCGGAGCCCATGCCGATGAGTGTCACGTTCATCTTATCATCTCCTTGCAGCGTTTCAGCACCTCGGAAGCCGTCTCGCCCTGCTCGGGCGGGCGGCGGATGACCACCAGCTGCGCCCCGGCGGCAGAGGCGGCGGCGGCTTTTTCGTCGAAGCCTCCGGCTGCGCCGCCGTCCTTTGTGACGAGCCAGCGGATATGGAACTGCTCCATCATGGCCTGATTGAGGGCAAAGCTGAAGGGGCCCTGCATGGCGATGATGTTGCGGTGGGGGATGTTCGCCGCCTCGCAGGCCGCGATGCTTTCCAGCGTGGGCAGGACGCGGGGGTAGAGCCGCTCGGGCGGGATGGCCGCGAACTGCGCCAGCTCCTTGACCCCGGTGGCCAATAGAAGGTTGCCCTCTTCTGCAGCCAGCGCTTCTGCCGCCTGCTTTGCGCTCTCAAAGACGAGACAGTTTTCCGGCAGCGGACTGGCCGGGCGCAGCAGGCGGAGGTATTCCACCCCGGCCTTCTCTGCCGCTGCTTTGATGTTTTTGGTCGCCTCCACTGCGTAGGGGTGGGTGGCGTCGATGCAGAGGGCGGCATCCCCCAAGAGCGCGGCCATCTCATCGGGCAGGAGCCGCCCGCACCGGACGGTGACGCCGGGGGTGCTCCCCTGCTCTTCCTGCCCCAGCGGGGTGGCCACGCTGACGGTGACTTCGATGCCCAGCGCCGCCAGCTGGCGGGAAAGCTCCCGCCCCTCGGTGGTGCCGCTGAAAACGACGACGTTCATCGGCGGTACCCCCGCGGCGTGACCATCCGCCCGCTCAGCGCGCGGGTGGCGGCGTTGCCCACAAAGACGGTGGTGAACATATCCACCTCGGTATCCCGGAGCTGGCTGAGGGGCAGGATGTGCTTTTCCTGCCCTTCCCGGCCGATGTTCCGCACAGAACCGCAGAGGGTGTCCGGGGCTTTGCCGTTCGCCAGCAGGACGTCCACGGCCCGGCGCAGATAGTCCGGGCGGCCCTTGGAGGAGGGATTGTACAGCGCCAGCGCGAAATCGCCCTGAGCGGCGCAGGCCAGCCGCTTTTCGATGACCTCCCACGGCGTGAGACGGTCCGACAGCGAGATGACGCAGAAATCGTGGGCCAGCGGCGCACCCAGCACCGCGCCGCCGCTGAGGGCGGCGGTCAGGCCGGGGACGACCTCCACATTGACATCCGGGTACTCTTCGGCCAGCTCCAGCAGCGGGCTGGCCATGCCATAGACCCCGGCGTCGCCGGAGCAGACCAGCGCCACGTCCCGACCCGCCCGGGCGGTGTCCAGCGCCCAGCGGCAGCGGTCGATCTCCCGGGTCATGCCGGTGGTGTAGCACTCTTTTTCCGGGTAGAGGGGGCGCACAAGGTCGATGTAGACCGTATAGCCGCACAACACCTCGGCCTGCTGCAAGGCGCTCTGCGCCTGCACGGTCAGAAACTGTCCGCCGCCGGGGCCAAGCCCCACGACGAACACGGTCTTTTTACTCTCACTCATTGCTCTGTCCTCCAATCGGGTGCAAAGGGGCGGACGGCCAGCGCCAGCGTCACGCCGCCGCCTGCCGTTTTGGGCAGAAGGAGCGTCCCGCCCGAGGCTTTTACCGCCGAGCGCTCACAGACGTTGTCCACGCCGGTGACACTTGCCACAAAGGCCGACGGGGTGAACTGTCCCGGCACGGCCCGCAGTTCGTCGGCCGGATAGAACGTGATGGGCCAGCCGTGGACTTTGCAGAACTCTGCAAGCCCCGGCTCATCTTTTTTCAGGTCGATGCTGGCAGCTGCGCAGACCGCCGCCGGGCTGAGACCGGACGTGGCACAGAACGCCGCGAAGGCTTCTTCCAGCTGCTGGGCCGTCGTGCCGCGGCGGCACCCCACCCCCAGCACCCCGATGCGGGGGACGAGGTGGAGCGCCTCGCCCTGCGGCGTGAGGGTCAGGGCGAAGTCGGCGGCTTCGGGTGCGTCAGTTTTTTCCACGCCGGCGGGGGTCTCCCCCGCCACCGGCCACGGCGACCAGTACCGGACAGTCTGCCCGGCCAGCAGGGCGCCGCTGACGCGCTTGATGCGCTCCGGCTCAAGGACAGCGCAGTTCTGGGCCTTGGCCCAGAGGTCCACGGCGAAGAGGCCGTTGACGTCGGTGGCCGTCGTGATGACCGGCACCGCGCCGCACGCTTTTGCCAGCGCCCGGGCCAGCACGTTGGCACCGCCCAGATGGCCCGACAGGAGCGGCACGGCGAAGTTTTCCCCCTCGTCCACGACCACCACCGCCGGGTCGGCGGCCTTGCTCCTGCAGTGGGGCGCGATGGCCCGCACCGCGATGCCCACAGCTCCCACAAAAATCAGGGCCTCGTCCTGTGCAAAATGCTCTGCCGTCCAGCCTTTCAGGGTCACGTCTCCGCCGCAGCGGCTCACGCTGCCGGGCAGAGCTTCCGCCAGCCGATGGGCCAGCGCTTCGCCTTTTGCGGTGAAGGCCAGATATGCCCGGCTCACTGCCCGGCCTCCGTCCCCTGCCGGAACTCGGTGGTAAAGGCGGGGTCATAGAGCTTGCTGCGCTCGTAGTTTTCGCCCAGAAAGTCGCCTACGACGATGAGGGCGGTCTTTGTGATGCCGTTTTTGCGGGTCTCCTCGGCCAGTGTGGAGACTGTGCAGCGCACCACCTTCTGCTCGGGCCAGGTGGCCTTATAGACCACGGCGGCAGGGGTATCGGGGCGGTAGCCGCCGCTCTCGAGAAGGGCCTGCTGGACTTTGTCCACCAGCCCGATGGAGAGGAAGATGACCATGGTAGCCCCGTGAGCGGCCAGCTGTTCCAGCTGTTCGGCCTCAGGAACAGGAGTGCGGCCCTCCATCCGGGTGATGATGACGGTCTGGCTCACGTTGGGCAGGGTGTACTCGGCACAGAGCGCCGCCGCCGCGCCGCAGAAGCTGGACACGCCCGGGGTGTCGTCATAAGGGATGCCGTCGGCGTCCAGTGCGTCCATCTGCTCCCGGATGGCCCCGTAGAGGCAGGGGTCGCCGGTGTGGAGGCGGACCGTGGTTCCGCCGGCCTTTTCGGCGGCACGGATGGTGTCCAGCACCTGTTCCAGCGTCATCTCGGCGCTGTTATAGATGGCACAGCCGGGCTTCGCCAGCCCCAGCAGGGCCGGGTTGACGAGACTGCCCGCGTAGATGATGCAGTCGGCATCGGCCAGCAGGGCCGCGCCCCGCCGGGTGATGAGGTCGGGCGCGCCCGGCCCGGCTCCTACAAAATGGACCATATCTTACCCCTCCTTCACCAAAATCGTTGCGAAATAGCCCGCCGACCGGGCCGGGTCATAATCGGCCAGGTCGGGCCAGACCTCCTCGTTCGGCAGGCCGCAGTTACAGACCATCGCGCTCCGGCTCAGAAGCCCGGCGTCGGCCAGCGCGGCCAGCGTCTCGGGCAGTTGACGGCCCGATTTCATCAGCACTTTCGCGCCCGGTGCGGCCAGCACCTCAGCGGCGCAGCGTCCCGGGGCGATGGTCAGCGGCTGCTCCATGCCGCCCGTCAGGGACTGGCCCAGCCGGGCCGCAGCGGCGCAGAAGCTCGTCACGCCGGGGAGCATCACGGTCTTGCAGCCCTCGGCCTCCAAGATCTCCTGCAAGTAGCCGAAGGTGGCGTAGACGGACACGTCGCCGAGGTTGAGCATGGCGACATCCTGCCCGGCGTCGAGATATTCTTTCACGGCCCGGGCCGCCTCGATGTGGGCGGCTTTCTGCATCGCCGGGTCAAGGCTCATGGCGAAGCGCAGCGGCAGGATGGTCTTGCCGCTCAGCTCCACCGCACCTTTTGCGATGTCCAGCGCCAGCATCCCGCCCTTCGGGGTCTGGGGCGCGGCGATGACCGGACAGTTTTCGAGGCGGCGGACAGCCTGCAGGGTCATGAGCTCCGGGTCGCCCGGGCCGACGCTGACGCCGTAAAAAGTGCCTATCCGTTTTTCCATTCGTCCAGCAGCTCCTTTGCAGTTCTGGTCTGGCCCAGCGGGCCGTATTGATTCGAGAAGAGCACCGCGCCCACCCGGAACGCCCCGGCGGCGCGGCGGTCGAGGTGGAGCTGGATGGCGTCCAGCAGACTGGACAGCACCGGCTCTCTCATCTCTGCTTCGTCTAAGATCTCCATGCAGGCGTCGGTGGTGGCCGCGTTCATCAGGGCCGCGCAGACGTCCCGGGATGCACCGCAGAGGGCGGCGTGGGCGCAGAGCAGCTCGGTGCGGCAGTCGGCCGTGCGGGAGTGGGTGTTCATGACGCCGCCCGCCAGTTTGACCAGCTTGCCGATGTGGCCCACCAGCAGCACCTCTTCGAAGTGGGATGCCGCCGCCATATCCATCGTATCCCCGATGAAGTTCGAGGTCTTGACCACCGGGATATTCTTTAGGGCGGGCATCTTCTCGTGGAGATAGTCGAGGCCGTAGTTGCCCGGGGCGAGGATGAGCCGCCGGGGGCTGACCGCCCGGAGCGCCGCCTGCCCCATTTCCAGCTGGATGGTGTCGAGGATGGCCTGCTGGCTCATGGGCTCGACGATGCCGCTGGTGCCGAGGACGCTGAGGCCCCCTTCCACGCCCATATGGGGGTTGAAGGTGCGCTTCGCCGTTTCGGCCCCTCCCTCGATGGAGATGGTGACGTCAAAGCCACCCGCGTACCCGGCAGATTCGGCCTCTTTTTCCAGCGCTTCCTTTATCATAGCCCGGGGGACGTGGTTGATGGCAGCTTCGCCCACGGGCTGGTCGAGACCGGGCTTTGTTACCCGGCCCACGCCCTCACCGCCGTGGATGCGCACCTCGCCGGACAGCTCGGGCCGGAGGGCGACACTGGCGATGACCGGCAGACCGGTGGTCACGTCCACATCGTCGCCGCCGTCCTTCCGGATGGCGCACTCGGCCCCCTCGCCGGACAGGCGGCAAAAGATGGGTTCCACCTCCACCACGATGCCCTTCGGGGTGCGGAGGGCCACCGTCTCGGGGGTGCGGCCGGTGAGCAGCAACCGTGCCGCGCCCGCCGCGCCCAGCGCCGCACAGGTGCCGGTGGTATAGCCGCAGCGCAGGAGCTTCTGGCCGCTGCGGACGTAATGCTCAAAGAGCGGGCGCTTTTCCTCCGGCGCTTTTTCTTCGCCGTAGAGGAATGCGTACTGCTCATCGGTCAGAGCATAAATTTTGCAGATGTTTTCCCGGGCAAAGGCCTTTTCCGGCGTCATGACGTCCGAGACGCCCGCCGCCGAGACACAGACGACCTTGTCGGAAACTTTCTGCGCCAGCTCCAGCTCGTGGAGGCTCAGGATGACGGCCATCTTCTTGTCGCGGGCGAGGCTTTTCAGGATGGCCAGCAATTCGGCCTTGCCCTTGATGTCGAGGAAAGACGTAGGCTCGTCCAATAATATCAGCTCCGGCTGCTGGCAGATGGCCCGGGCCAGCAGGACGCGCTGGCGCTGGCCGTCGCTGATGCGGTTGAAGTCCCGGCCCGCCAGCGCCTCGGCCCCCACGAGGGCCAGCGCGGCATGGACCTGGCGCTTATCTTCTGCCGAGAGGACACCCAGCCGCCCCGTGTAGGGGTAGCGCCCGGCGGACGCCATCTCGAAGCAGGTGGTCAGCTCGGTGCGGCGGGTGTGGGGCACCATCAGGGCCATTTTGCGGGCGCGCTCCGGGCCGGAGTAGTCCGCGAGATTTTTGCCGTCCAGCAGCACAGCGCCCCCCTGGGGGGCCAGCTGCGCTGCCAGCGTCTTGAGCAGGGTGGATTTTCCCGCGCCGTTGGGGCCGATGAGGGTGAGGATGGTCCCCTTCCCGACACCGAGTCCGATGTGCTCCATCAGGGGCGTTTTGCCGTAGCCGATGGCAAGGTCCTCGGCGCAGCAGTAGAATTTCGGATCGCTCATTCCCGGCCCTCCTGTGTCTGGCGGCGCACCAGCAGCCAGATGACCACCGGCGCACCGAAAACCGCCGTCACCGAGCTGATGGACAGCTCAGTGGGCGCGAACAGGCTGCGGGCGATGAGGTCGCAGAGCAGGCAGAACGCTGCCCCGCCCAGACAGCAGCCCGGCAGGACATAAAGGGGCTTTGCGCTGCCCAGCAGGTTCTTGACCAGATGCGGCACCGCGATGCCCACAAAGGAGATGGGGCCTGCAAAGGCCGTCACGCAGGCGGAAAGCAGGCTGGAAAGCAGCACGAGGGCCGTCGAGAAGGCCCGCACCGGTACGCCGACGCTCCTGGCGTAGCTCTCGCCCATCTGGTAGGCCGCCATGGGCTTCGAGAGCAGGAACGCCGCCGCCAGCGCGGGCAGCACCACGCAGGCCGCTGCGCCCACGTTGGCCCAGGTCATGCCGGAAAAGCTGCCCATCGACCAGTTATGGAGATTGACGATGTTGGAGTCCTGAGCGAAAGTCACCACGATGTCGGTGACAGCCGAGCAGATATAACCGATCATGATGCCGCAGATGACGAGGATGCTCATCCGCGGCACCCGCCGGGCCACCACCAGTACAAAGGCCATAGCCGCCATCGAGCCTGCAAAGGCGGCGATGATGAGGGTGGCCGAGCTGGTGAGCAGCCCCCGCTGTAAAAACACCACCATCGTCAGGGCCACTGCCAGCTTTGCGCCGCTGGACACGCCCATGACAAAGGGGCCGGCGATGGGGTTGGCGAAGAAGGTCTGCAGGAGGTAGCCCGCCGCCGAGAGGGCCGCGCCCAGCAGCACGACCATGACCGCCCGGGGCAGACGGAGCTGGAGCACGATGCCCACGGCCAGCACATCTTCGCCCCGGCCCAGCAGAGCCGCCGCCACCGCGCCGGGCGTCAGGGACACACTGCCCCAGAACAGGTTGAGTGCAAACAGCACCGCGACCCCCGCCGTGAGGGCGAGGTACGCGAGGCTGAGGCGGCGGGTGGTGGTCATGACAAAGCTCCTTTTATACGATGCGCTGTAAGAAACGGAGGGACGCCGGGTCGGGCGAGCCCTCGGTGAAGACGAGGTTCATATCCGAGATGAGGTCGGCCAGCTCCATGCTCTGCTGGAAGAGGCTCTGGGCCGTACACCAGCAGTCGCCGGACTGGACGGCCTTGAAATCTGCCAGCATCGGGCATTTTTCGATGAGCTGGTCACGGGTCTCCATCACGCCCTCGATGGTACTGTTGTAGATGAGGACGTCGGCGTCTTTGGCCCGGGCATAGAAGGTCTCCAGCGGCAGTTTGATGGTGGACTGGGCCGACGTCTCCCCCTCGAGGTCGTCGAAGATGTAGACGCCGCCGGCCATCTCCACCATCTGGGCCACATAGTCGCTGGTGCGGCGGACGGTGATGAGGTTGTTGGTGGTGATGGAGAAGAAGGCCGCGGTCTTGCCCGTGTTCTCCTGCTCGAGGATAGGGGCCACCTGCTCCACCTTCTGGCGGAAGACCTCTTCCGCCATCTCAGTCTTATTCAGCAGGATGCCGTAGAGCTTGAGCCACTCCATCCGGGCCAGCGGGCCGCTCTCGTAGCTCGAGCGCTCCACGAGGACCGGCACGCCGAACTTTTCCAGCTGCTCCTTGACCTCGGGGTCGTGGAGCACCATGGTGTTCTCGATGGCGAGGGTGCAGCCGGCGGCAAGGATGCGCTCATAGTCCGGGGCGCTGTACTTGCCCGCGTAGGCGATGCGGCCCTCCTGCATGGCCTGTTTGGCCTCTTCCACATACCAGTCATCGGCCTTCGTGCCGGAGAGGGCGATGCTGTCCAGGGCGTCCAGATGGACGAAGAGGTCCATCACCGAGGTGGAGACGAGATAAATATGATCCAGCGGTTGGCGCAGCACCACGACGTCCTCGGGCAGGTCGTCCACCTCGGCGGCCCCCTCGGGGACGACGAGGAACCGCCCGGCGTCCGGGATGTCGATCATCACATAGCCGCCCTCATAGCAGTCGGCGGAAAACTGGGTGGCATAGTCCAGCGGATAGCTGTGGTCGAACACGAGGGATGCTGTATTGGCCGGGGCGGTCTTGTGCTGCCCGCAGCCTGCAAGGGTGAGGGCGGCGGCAGGCAGGGCTTTCAGAAAATTGCGGCGTTTCATCGTTACTTTGCCTCGATCAGGGATGCAGAGGCGAAGGTCAGCGTATACTCGATCTCATGCGGGGTGCTCATGGCGACGGTATCGCCCACCACATCCAGCGGGGTGTCGAGAGCAGTAACGGGGATCTCGAAGGTAGAGTTGCCCTCGGTGTTGGTGGGCAGATACTTTTCGCCATCCACCAGCATATAGTCGTAGTTGGGGCTGGACCAGACGATGGTGGCGGTCATCCTGCCGTCGGCCACGGTCAGGGCCGCAGGGCTTTCCACGGTGGCGCGGCCAGAGCCGCCCTCGAGGGTCACGTCACAGGTGTAGGTGCCATCGGCAGGTGCTTCCGCCGCAGCAGGCTGGGCGTTGGCGACACGGACGGTATGGTCGTACCACTTGCCCTTGGAGCCGAGGATGGCCAGCTGGAAGTCCTCGTCCAGAGCCTCCACCGGGATGTCGAAGCCGTACACCTCATCCGAAGTGCCGTCGCTGTAGGTGACGGTGTCGGTGGTGGGCTGGAGCCAGTCGCCCTCGTGGGCCTCGGCGTCAGCGGCCATGCCGACGTAGAGGTTGACGATCTTCTTGGAGACGAGGCTGACGTGGAAGGTCATCTGACCGTCCTTCACAGTCAGCGTTCCCTTGCCGTCATTGGCCTCGTTGGCATGGAACATGGAGCTGTCGGTGTCAAAGTCGGCGGTGTAGACGCCGTCGGGCAGAGCGGCCTCTGCCGCCGGTTCGGAAGCTGCCTCGCTCACGGCGGAGGAGGCCGCAGCCTCGGAGGAAGCGGCAGAGCTGGCCGGGGCGCCGGATGCGCCGCAGCCGATGAGAGAACCAGCCAGCACAGCGCCGGCCAGCAGAAGAGCAAATTTATGGTTCAGTTTCATGATGATATACCTCGAAGTATCTATTTTACAGAAAAGATTATAACACGCAATGGCCCGAATTCAAAGCAGGCCGAAAAAGAAATTGCCCGAAAAGGCACTCCTTTCCGGGCAATCATAAACTTATGCTCAGCCGTTCAGGGAATCGACAGCGGCCTTGGTGTGTGCGACGTAGAGCTGCTGGATGTCAGCAACCTCGCCCAGACCGGCGATCTGGCAATCCACAGAATCGAATTCGCCGGAGGCCTCGAACTGGCTCTTCCAGGAATCCTCGTCGTCGCCAGCCATATCGTTGTTGGCGTGGTCACCTGCAACGACCATCAGGGGACGCAGGACGACCTTGGTGTAACCGGCGGCCTTGACAGCCTCGATGACGTTCTCGCAGGCAGTCTCCTCAGGCTCGCCCTCGACGGTGCCGATGAAGACATTCTTGTAGCCCAGAGCCTCCATCTGAGACTGCATCTGGGTGTAGCTCACCTTTGCGGTGTGAGAGGTGCCGTGGCCCATGAAGACAAAAGCGGTGCCGTCCTCAGCAGCGGCGTCCAGACTGTCGAAACCGGCGGTCTTGACGGCCTCGGCGGTGATGGCCTTGGCGACAGCTTCCTTGTCGGCGTTGATGACGGTGGCATCGCTGCCCACCTCGCCCAGCAGAGGCTCGGCGATGGCGACGGACTCAAACTTATCGCGGTAGCTGTCCACCATCTCCATCATCTCGTCGTACTCAGCGCCATGCATCAGATGGGTGGGCTGGACGACCAGATTCTTCACGCCGTTGGCAACAGCGCGCTCCAGAGCCTGCTCCATGTTGTCGATCTTCTCGCCGTCACGGGCCTGGATGTGGTTGATGATGATCTGAGCGGTGAAGGCGCGGCGCACGGACCAATCGGGGTTGGCCTCCTGCAGGGCGTCCTCAATGCTCTTGATGTCGGCTACGCGGCTGTCGTTGAAGGAGGTACCGAAGGATACCACCAGCAGCTCCTTCTCGCCGATCTCGTCCTGGTTGCGGGGATCGTCCTTGGAGGCGTCGCCGGTGTCCAGACCGAAGTAATCGGGGCTGGCCTCCTCGCCCTCCACCAGCGCCTTCTGGGCGTCGGTCAGGGCGTCCCAAGCGGCCTTGGCAGCCTCACACTGGGCGTCGGTCTCCTCGGTGCGCGCCTGCACGTAGATGGCGTCGATCAGCGCGGCGACCTCGTCGGCGGCGGCCTGATCAGCATCGGCGGTGGGCGCATCGCTGTTGTCCTTGGTGTCGACGGTGGCCTGATTGGCCTCGGTGGTGGACACATTGTTATCCTTGGTGTCGTCGGCAACGTCCTTGTTGCCGCAGGCGGTCAGCATGCTCATCAGCATCACAGCCGCCATCAGAAAGGCAAGTGCTTTCTTCATGGTTGATCTACCTCTTTCCAAATATTTGTTCTGAAAGAAATATAAAAGCGGCTGTGTCTCATACAGCCGCCCTCGGTGCTTCTTACTACATATACACCCGTGCGGCGCTCCGCGACGGATCATAAGTTCGTAGGAAAACCAACCTGTTGGCAGCAGGCTTGAGATTCCACACAGAGGCAGGTCTCCTGACTTCGTTCATCACGGCATTGCCCTTCCCGGTTTCCCAGTGGATTGCAAGGCCGCTCCCGTACACAGTGACTGCATCGCTCCGGATTCCCACCGGATTCCCTTTTCATCTGCTTTTTGGCAGACACCTCTGTGCTACAACTTTATATTTTTCCAGACAGTGGGATTATATCACATTTTGTCGAATTGTCAATCCATTCTGATGGCGGGCTACCTAAAATCTGATGTGAGATTTTTTATTTTAAGCGTTTTAAGACCTGCGGTTGCTTTAAAATCTTTTTATCCATGATAAAAGCTCCTTGTTCTTCGTTTTGCCCGCTCTATTCTAATACATAAACCCGGCCCCAAATCAAGTTATTTTTCATGATCGGAAAAGCGAAATGCCGCGTGCCCCATAGGCACACGGCATTCCACTTTTCAGGAGAGAAAGTACCCCGTTTGCAAGGGTACGGAACCACAGGGACTGGCGGAGCCCGGTGGGATCGGAAGCAAAGTTACTCCACGCCAAACAGCAGATCGCCGTAGGTGGGGAATGGCCAGCAGCCCTCGGCCGTGCGCTGCTCGGCCTCGTCACAGGGGGCGCGCAGCGCCGCCATCTTGGGCAGCAGCACGTCGCGGACCATGTTGGCGCTCTCGGTCACATCATCGATCTTATGGAAAGTGGCCAGCGCGGCAGCCAGGTCCTCCACGGCAGCGTCGATGCCCTCTACCAGATCGGACAGGCGCGTGACAAGCGTCGTCTCATAGATGCCGGACACCACCGGCGCGATGGACTTCTTTACGGCGATATCCTGCGCCAGCTTAGAGGAGAACTTCTCCACGGCGGGCAGGATCTGACGGCGGGCCATATCCACCATCGTTTCGGCCTCGATATTGACGATCTTGCGGTAGTTGTCCAGTGTGATCTCATAGCGGGAGCGTATCTCCGCCTCGGACATGACCTTCAGGGACGTGAGCATTTTTACGTTCTTCTCGTGCAGCAGATAGGGCATAGCGTCCGGCGTGGTACGCAGGTTCAACAGGCCGCGGACCTCGGTAGCCTCCTTGATCCAGGCATCGTCATAGCCGTTGCCGTTGAAAATGATACGTTTGTGGTCCTTGATGGTCTGCCGGATCAGACTATGCAGTGCTGCGTCAAAGTCCTTGGCCTTCTCCAGCTTGTCCGCATACTGACGCAGAGACTCCGCCACGGCGGCGTTGAGCATGATGTTGCAGCAGGCAATGGAGTTGGCGGAGCCAAGCATACGGAACTCGAACTTATTGCCGGTGAACGCAAAGGGCGACGTCCGGTTCCGGTCGGTAGTATCAC
>ENA-ORTN01002659-ORTN01002659.1-human-gut-metagenome-genome-assembly--contig:-NODE-2659-length-14069-cov-5.178322_pt1 | contig 14069 bp, 10 predicted proteins | sample MGYA00242070_ERZ509189 | MGnify/ENA primary metagenome ERZ509189 (study PRJEB26280, sample SAMEA2338821) | human gut metagenome | biome: human gut; feature: human-associated habitat; material: faeces...
TCATGCAATTGCATGACGCGCACCTCGCAGCAAGAATGCCGAGGCATTCTTGAATTTAAATAATTCTCTCATGGAAATGTAGAAAATCTAACATAAAAACCGTAAATATTAAACAAAAGTAGAAAGTTATCACATTGAAAATGCAACAAAATGTACTAAAATTGAAGTATAAGATATCAATGCGCAAATGATATATCGAAACAAAAATAAAAAATAATGGAGGTACATTATGGGGGCTTTTCAAAGACAGATAGGCGATATGGTAGAATTGACACCGGAAGGTGAAAAGGAAATCCATAAATACAAAAATAATTATGCAGATGCGACAAAACCATTGAGTTCAAAAGAGCGTAACTGGTCAGCATGGGACATGGGAAATCTGTGGATTGGTATGATTGTATCTATCGCAGTATATCAGGTGGCAAGTGGACTGATCGTATCTGGTATGTCATGGGCACAGGCATTGTTAACGATTGTATTAGGACATACACTTGTTATGATTTTTGCAGTTGTTCTTGGACATTTCGGTACAAAGTATGGACTTGGTTATCCAATGCTCAGTAAAATGGTGTTTGGATCAAAAGGAACTGTAGTCCCGTCAATTGTCCGTGGAGTACTTGGGTGTTTCTGGTTCGGTGTTCAGGCATGGATTGGTGGTCAGGCACTTAATGCAATTATCGGAGCAATTATTCCAGCATGGCATGGACTTGGATTTAAAGGTTTATTTATTTCATTCTTATTATTCTGGGCAATGAACGTATATATTGCAGGATCAGGATCCAGTGCATTACAGAAACTGGAAAAGTTTGCAGCACCGGTATTGATTGTGTTGAGCTTTATCGTAATCATCTGGGGAATTAGAAGTGCAGATTGGAGTGTGTCGAAACTTCTTTCTGACCCATCTCTTCAGGGAGATCCGTCCAAGAATTTCTGGACACTGTTTTTCCCGGCATTGTCTTCAATGATTGCATTTGACGGTGGTATTGCACTGTCTATGGCAGATTTCACAAAGAACTGTAAAACACAGAAGGCACAGGCAGTAGGACAGCTTGTCGGGGCACCTGTAATGACAGCATTCATTTCCTTTGTAGGAATTTGCGGAACAGCAGGAGCAGCAATTGTATTTAAAGAAGCAATCTGGGAGCCGGCAGTTCTTGTAAGTAAATTTGACAATCCGTTTATTGTAATTATTTTCTCGTTGTTCATTATTATGGCAGTACTGACAACAAATGTTGCAGCAAATCTGGTTCCACCGACAAATGTTATCGCAACTTTATTTGCAAAGAAAGTAAGCTACAAAAAGGCTGCTTTGATTGCAGCAGTACTTGCTTTATTTGCTCAACCGTGGAATGCACTGGCAAGTGCGTACGATTTGATTTATAATGTATGTGGAATGCTTGGAGCGTTGCTGGGACCTATCTCAGGATTATATCTGGTATCCTATCTGTTTGAGCATAAGACAGAGGTTGATATGGTTGATATGTACAAGGAAGACGGCGGAAAATATTATTATTCAAAAGGCTTTAATGTACCGATCATCATTATTTTTGTGGCAGCAATGATCATTATCTTTGCCGGAAAATATATTGCACCACTGAAATTTATCTTTGACAATGCATATGTAGTAGGAAGTATCGGTGCAGGTCTTGCATACTTTATCTATATTAAAGCAGCAAAAAGAGGTTAGAAACAGCACTCATCAGGCACAAAAATCACCGCAACTATGGAAAGCATAGACTGCGGTAGAAGTATAACTGAAACTAAGAGAGGAGTGGAAGTATCATGAAAACACTTGTAAAAAATGGAATGATCGTATCACCGGAGGACACTTATGAAGCAGATGTCCTGATTGAGGATGGTGTGATCGAATGTATCGGAAAAAACCTGGAAGCAAAATTTGGGGATGCAGATAAGGTGATCGATGCGAAAGGAAAATATGTTCTCCCGGGAGGTATTGATGTTCATACGCATATGGATATTGATGTCGGAATCGCGAGAGCAGTAGATGATTTTTATACAGGTACTGTTGCAGCCGCATGCGGCGGAACTACAACAATCGTAGACCATATGGGATTCGGACCGGCAGGATGCCCACTACATCATCAACTGGATGTATATCATGGACTGGCAGATGATAAAGCTGTTATCGATTATGGATTCCATGGAGTAGTTCAGCATGTAGACGAGTCTATTTTAAATGAACTTGAGACAATGATGGATGACGGAGTCCAGAGCACAAAGGTTTATATGACTTATGGCTATAAGATTGATGATGATGGTATTTTAGAAGTTCTTAAGAAGATGAAAGAACTGCATGGAATCACAGCATTCCATTGCGAGAATCATTATGTGGTAGAGCATCTGAAGAAAGAATATGGTGATGCCGGAAAGACTGCGCCGATCTATCATGCAAAGAGTAGGCCGAATCTTGCAGAAGCAGAGGCTGTAAGAAGAGTCCTTTATCTTGCGAAGCTTGCAGGTGATGCACCGGTGTATATTGTACATCTTTCTTGTAAGGAAAGTCTTGAAGCAGTTGAAGAAGCAAGAAGAAACGGACAAAAAAACATTTTTGTTGAGACATGTACACAGTATCTGACACTTACAGAAGACAGATATAAAGATCCGGATGGATTGAAATATATTATGTCTCCACCGCTTCGTACACAGCAGGATCTTGATGCGCTGTGGAAAGGATTAGAGGCAGGAGAGATTCAGATCGTTGCGACAGATCATTGTCCATTCAATTATGCAAAAGAGAAACAGGACGGCAAGGATGATTTCAGAAAATGTCCGAATGGAGCTCCGGGAGTTGAAGAAAGAATGATTCTTCTTTTCTCAGAAGGTGTAATGAAAAACAAAATCAGCATCAACAAGCTGGTAGAAGTTGCCTGTACAAATCCGGCAAAGGTATACGGAATGTATCCTAAGAAGGGAATTATTGAACCGGGAGCAGATGGAGACCTTGTGATTATTGATGCTGATGCAAAACAGACATTGACTCACAAGATGATGCACGGAGCTGTTGATTATACTTCTTATGAAGGAACAGATCTGCACGGAAAGATTGATCTCGTAATGCAGAGAGGAAATATCATCGCTGAAAATAATGAATTTAAAGGTAATCGAGGAGATGGAAAGTATCTCTACAGAAAACCTTTTTTAGGAGATTTATAATCGAAAGTCAGAGAATCTGAAATATACAGAACTCAAAAATAAAGGATAACAAGGCATGGAAGATACCAGGAAAAAAAAGAAAATAAAAGCTGAGACAGGCTTCATTGTTGCAGTATTACTTATCATTGTTGCAGTAATCGAAGGAACTACTTACCGGAAAATTATTCCGGCCAATCAGCCGAAAGTTGTTGTAATTCTTCCGGGAGATATAAATGATCAAAGTTGGAATAAGGGAAATTACGAAGGGATTCTTGCAAATCAGAACAAAGATAAGAAAATTGATCTGGAGTATCAGAGTAATGTCGAAGAGAAAGACTTTGACGCAGTGATTCGCAGATATGCAGAAGATAATTATAATCTGATCATACTTGCAGGATCACAGTTCGAGGAGGTTGTTTCTTCCGTGTCAGGAGATTATCCGAAAGTTGATTTTTGTATTTTAAATGGCCGATCGGCATCAGGTAAAAATACATTCTCTGTTTATCCAAAAGAAGAGGAGGCAAGCCATCTGGCGGGAATCATTGGTGGAAATCTGACGAAGACAGGAGCATTTGGCATTATTGCCGGTTATCCGAATGAGGCAATGGAGACCTTGCTGGATCAGTATGAAAAGGATGTTCGTCAGCTGGCTGCGGATAGAAAGCTTCCGAATGCAACAGTACTCAGGGCCTATGCGAATAGTTGGGAAGATGAGGAACTTGGAAAAGAGATTGCAAACCAAATGATCGGAAAAGGTGCAGATGTTTTATTTATTTACGCAAATAAAGTTGGAAATGGTTGCATTGAGGCTGCAAAGGAAAATGGAGTAAAGGTGATTGGATTTTCAGAGAATCAAAATGATCTTGCTCCGGGAACGGTTGCAGCATCGATTAAGTTTGACTTCGGGAAAATATATTCCTGGATTTTGGATCATTATATGGATGGAAAACTCAATGGTAATGAAGTTTATGGAGTAGGTATCGAAGAAGAAATTTTTATTCCGATTTTTACAGATGAAGTACCAAAGGAGGTACAGCAGACGGTAGAAAATAATATGAAATAATAAGAGAACCCCCAAAACAGAACCGTTCACGGTAATGTTTTAGGGGGTTTTTGGTAGTTATATATTTTAGACCATTACATTAGATCAGATGTGTACTTTCAAGCTTCTCCATAAATGCGTCGTTCATCTTTATGATCGGTTTTCTGAGCAGAAGACCAAGCAGTAGTGACGGTGCAAGGAAGATTGCCAGTTTGCCGAGCTCTGTGGCATAAGTTGTTCCGTAGAATCCTGCAATACATTCACGCATCGCATTCATGCTGTGTGTGAACGGCAGAAGTGGATAAACAACCTGGAAAAACTTCGGTGCACACTGGATCGGGAATGTTCCACCACTTCCTGCAACCTGCATTACCATCAGGACAACGGCAATTGCTTTACCGATATCTCCAAAGGAGACAGTCAGTGCATAGATCAGATTCACATAGACAAAGCTTGTGAACATACCTGTTAGTACAAACATTACCGGATGCTTACACTGAATACCAAGGAAGAAAAGATCTCCAAGACAGATGAGTGCACTTTGCATGAAACCGATAATGATCAGAAGTAGGATACGTCCGATATAGAGCTGATATTCTTTCGGATGGAATAGTTTCTTCTTTGTAGAATCAGCTACAGTGACTTTTAGCATGGCAGCCATAACAACAGCACCTACCCAGATCGCAAGAGTGGAGTAGAATGGAGTCATTGCAGACCCGTAATTTTCAATTGGATAAATCTTTTTCTCATCCAGTTTGACCGGAGAGGAGAGAAAAGATGAAATCGTTTCGGAGTCTTCGGATAACAGGTTTGTTACGCCAGCCATACCTTCTGAATCATCGGTGGAAATTTTTGTAGCTACAGCTGTCAGCTTTTCAGAAGATTCTTTTAACAGAGCAGCAGAATTAGCAAGTGCTGTCTGAAGTCCTGTAAGTCCACTTGAAGCAGAACCGGTAACGTTAGCAATATTTTCAATGCTACTGTCAAGGCTTCCAAGCATAGAGGAAACAGAACCTGTTGTAGAACTCAATGAATTGGAAAGATTATCAAGATTTCCTTTTACATTTTGTTCGTAAGTTGTCTCAACTGCTTTGACAGAAGAGGTTGCTTCGCTGATCAGACTATCAAGTTCACTCTTTAATGTAGTGGCATTTGCAGTTGCTGTAGTAATTGAAGTTGCAGCACCGTTAATTTTATCACGGAGTGCAGTCTGTCGATCAATTGCAATTTGAATCTGTTGATTGATTCCATTGATCGCATTTTGAATCTCAGGATAATCTGAGGAGGCGTCTGCAATAGCAGATAATGCAGCAGAAAGCTGATTATACCCGTCAATGACATTCTGTACGCGGCTACTTACGGAAGACAATGCATTTGCTGCCGCCTGTGCATCTGAGTTGTAGGAACTTAAAGCCTTGTCAATAGTATCAGAGACAGCGGTATAAAAGCTTGCATTCTGTGCTAATGCGTCAGAAATCGTGCTTGTAGTTCCGGACAGGGCAGCAGTTAATGAATCAATTCCGGAATCAGAATTCTTTAAGGAATTGAGGCTGGTTTTTGTGCCGGAACCGGTTTCCTGAAGAAATTCTGTTGTTGTGTTCAGCATTGTAACTGCAGAGTTTGTCATGTCTGAGAAGGACTGAACAGTTGCAGCAACAGTTCCAAGATCAGATCCCATCTGATTCAAATTACTACTCATATTGTTGATCAGAGAATCATCATCTGTCTTCTTTGCGATTGAATCTACCGTCTGAAATGCATCAAGTGCGGTCTGGGCAATTGTCTCAATGAATGTCTGATTAATTTGTTTCTGGACAGCCGTTGCGCCTTTTCCGGTAATGATCGGAGCAATCGCATTTTCTTTTTCATTTTCATAATAAGTCAGATCCGGATGTTCAGCTTCAGAAGAGAAGACACTCATCATTTTCTGGCTAAAGTCTTCAGGGATTACGATCGCAGCATAATATTCTCCGGATTTTACACCTTTTTGAGCATCTTTTGAATCAGTAAAAACCCAGTTGAACTGAGAATTTTTATGCAGAGAAGAGAGGATCTGATCTCCCATGTTAATCTTTACAGCAATAAGATCACTTTCATACCCTTTGTCATCACTTGCAACTGCAAGTTTCAGCGCACCTGTATTTCCGTAAGGATCCCAGCTTGCGGAAATGTTAAACCATGCATAAAGAGTCGGAATTACAGTGATTCCCATAATAACGATCATTGCGATGACATTTTTCTGGATCTTCATCAGATCATTTTTTAGGATTAAAAAAATATTTTTCAAATTATTCCGCCTCCTTTCCACGGAAGTTTTCAAGCATTTCTTCGTAAGACATACCGGCAAGCTTTTTCTGTTCTTCTAATTTTGTATGAATGTATTCTACAACGATCAACCATACTGAGATCGCAATGATGGAAATGATCCATAAAGTCAGGAATACAATCTTTGATTCGAGACTGAACATCAGGATCAGGAAGATCAGAGGGATGATCGCAATGGCAAGGAAGCCGATACGAATCATCTTACGGTAATTGTTTTCAAATTTCTGTGCCCGTTCAGCTGTTACAAGGCGAAGGTCTTCGATGGAAAGAGATGCCTGTAAGAGCATGGAGAGCTGTGTACTTCTGCTAAGTTCTGCTTCGTGAGGTTCGCACATCATAAATTCTGTCTCTGCCAGTTTCTTGTCGAACAGATGGTTCAGTCCGGAAAGAGCCGGGCGCAGTCCAAGTCCAATAAGCAGAGAGATCGGCACGTAGCACAGGAGCAGGATCAGAAGATCGTTGCGGAAGTTAGAACCGTAGAAACCGGCAATTGCTTCACGCATAGCATTCACACCATATGTAAATGGAAGGAGTGGATGCAGTTTCTGGAAAAAGGCTGGTGTCATCTCAATCGGGTAGGTTCCGGAAGAACCAGGAATCTGCAGGATTACGAGAATAACACAGAGCGCTTTACCAATATGCTTAAATGTAAGTGACAGTGCATAAATAATATTTACATAGACGAAAGAGCAAACCATTCCTGTCAGGATGAATTGTGCCGGATGATTGCATTGGACTCCCGGAAGGAGTGTATCACCAAGGCAGACGATAAATCCCTGAACAAGACCAACGGCTATGTATAAGAGCCAGCGTCCAAAGTATAATGTTGTCTGTCCGTAACCGCGCATGGATTCGTCTTTGTCCACTTCCAGCTTAAAGATTGCGATCAGTACGATACCGCCGACCCAGATTGCAAGATTAGAGTAGAACGGTGTCATAGAAGAACCGTAATTATCTACGGCATAATAAGTCTCCGTTTTAATCTCCACAGGAGAGGTCATAAATGATGAGATAGATTCTGCATCAATGCCTTCAAGAGAGAGCAGTTTTTGGTATGTAGCAGAGCCTGTCAGTGCATTCAGATCCGTCTGAATTGTATTTAGTTTGTCGCTTACGGCACTTAAAGACTCCTTCGTACTGTCAAGGAGAGCTGTTGTATTCGCCAATCCATTTTCTAACTGGTTGAGCATATCATTGATCTGCTTAGAAGTAGCCGGTACTCCGTTTAGCATTCCTTCTACCTGACCGGTCAGTGTGGAAAATGTATCCAGTGTCTGACCGAGCAGTGGAAGAATATTCTGGTCAAATGTAGAACGGAAAGTGTGCAGGTTATTGATACTTTCTTTTGTCAGAGAAGTAAGCTGTTCCTGTGTTGCAGTTGTTGTATCAATCGCATCTTTGATTCCATTATTTCCAGTCTGAAGACTATTGATCAATTCCTGATTTGACTGGTTCTGAGTTTGCAGGGCAGAAATCTGTGCATTGATCTGATCTCCGATCGTTCCCGGAAACTTATTGGCAAGTTCCTGCATTTTTTTAAGAATATCTGCATTCAGTTCATTGACTGAGTTTGCATAACCAAGCGCATCACTGACAGAAGTGTTGATCTTTCCGGCTGCGGTAGCAAGTTCTGTCAGTCCTGTGGATGCTGAGCTGCTTGCCTGACCAAGTAAAAGTTCTCCGTCAGAGAGGGACTTAGAAAGTGCGGAAGAAAAATCTCCGGCAGAAGAACGTGTCGTATTCATGACAGAGTCAGCACTGGACAATGCATTTGCTCCGGATGTTGCTACATCTCCTAAAGATGTAGATGCTTCTTTTGCATTCTCTATCAGCTTTGAGGTATTGGATGAGTCTTTACTGAATTTTTCTAGAAGCTGTTCGTATTCTTTGATATTATTATTTGCTTTTGTAAGCAGATCATTAATCTCTGCATTTGTTGAATCAACAGAGTCGGAAATGTTGAATACAGAATCCTTTAAAATCTCGGCAATTGTCTCAGATGCAACAGAGGAAAAGGTGTTATTAACCTGTGTCTGGATCGTGCTTGCACCTGAACTGGTGATCTTTGGCGCAATTGCATTGAGTTTTTCATTGATATAGTATTCAAGTTCCGGAGTTTCAATCTTTCCGGACAGGACACTTAGCAGGGATTCACTAAAATCTTGCGGAATAATGATTGCTGCATAATATTCACCGGATTTGACTCCTTCAATAGCAGCATCTTTGGAAACAAATGTCCATCCTAATTGGTCGTTTTCTTTTAGTTGGTCAATGATCTGGCTGCCGGCATTGATCGTCAGATCATCATGTGTGGCATCGTTGTCCAGATTTGCTACTGCTACCTTGATGCCGGAAGTATTGGCATAAGGATCGATATTTGCTGCAATATTGAACCATGCGTAGAGTGAGGGGAGAATAGATACTCCGATCAAAACAAGTATTGCTGCCGGATTACGGAGCAGGCGTTTCATATCGCGGCGAAAAATCCGAAATGCGTTTCTCATGGATAAAACTCCTTTTCTTAAAAATATTTCTAGTAATAGATACAATGTTGATTTTCATGTCAAAAAGTATTATATTAATGTAGAAACTAATTTACAACCATTAATCAACACTGGATATGTCTAATAATAGACGAAAGATTGAAAAATGTCTAGCGGGTGAAGAAAATCATGTTACTGTTCACACGGGAGTGAACAGTAACAAAATCATTCATTTAAGTCATAGAAACAGAGTAGAGAGTTATTGGTCAGTAGTACTGTAAGTTATAAAGGGGGGAAGAGAAGATGCAGAAGAAGACAGATCGCAGAGTCAGAAAGACAAAAAGTCAGCTTAAAACAGGTCTTGCTCAATTGATGAGGGAGAAGAGTATCAGAGAGATTACGGTAAAAGAATTGGTAGATGCGGTGGATATCAATCGTTCTACCTTTTATCTGCATTATTCTGATATACCGGGGCTGCTTGCAGAAGTTGAAAATGAAATGATGGAAGAGATGCAGCGCGCAATCCGTGAACATCCAATTGATCCGGGAAAAGATACCGTTTACTATTTTATTCAGGATTTATTTCATGTGCTTGATGAAAATCGTCAGATTGCAAGTGCGCTTGTAGGACCACATGGGGATATTGGTTTTGTACATAAGTTAGAGCAGCTTTTAGAGGAAAAGAGCCGGGAGTCACTTGCAGCTCTTGTACCGGAGAAAACAGGTGAAATGAAATATTTTTATTCTTATTGCCTGAACGGTTGTCTCGGTTTTGTGAAAACATGGTTGGAAACAGGCGAAAAGGAAACACCGGAATATGCAGCAGAGATGGCTTATCGAATGGTTGTAAGTTCAGTTACAGCATTTTATGACACTAAAGAAGGAAGAGAGGACAACTAAGAAATGAAACGAGAGAAATTTGGCTCACGTCTGGGATTTATCCTGATCTCAGCGGGATGTGCCATTGGCTTGGGAAATGTTTGGCGTTTTCCGTATATTACAGGAAAGTATGGAGGAGCAGCATTTGTTCTGATCTATTTGCTGTTTCTTGTTCTGTTGGGATTGCCAATCATGGTAATGGAATTCGCAGTGGGTCGTGGAAGTCAGGCAAGTATTGCACTATCCTTTGACCGTCTGGAACCACTGGGAACAAAGTGGCACTGGTATAAATGGTTTGGAATCGGTGGAAACTATCTTTTAATGATGTTCTACACAACAATCGGCGGATGGCTTCTTCTATATACAGGAAAGATGGCAATCGGAGAGTTTAAAGGACTTGATGCGGATGGTGTGACCGGAGTATTTACATCACTTCTTGGACAGCCTGTTACAATGACAATCTGTATGATCCTTGTGGTTGTGCTGTGCTTTGGAATCGTCTGTATGGGACTTCAGAAAGGTGTGGAGCAGATCACAAAGAAAATGATGATCCTCCTTTTCGTGTTGATGATCATTCTTGCAGTGCGTTCCGTGACATTGCCGGGAGCAAGTTCAGGACTGGAGTTCTATCTTCTTCCTGATTTTAAGAAAGCAGCAGAAGCAGGATTGAAAGAAGTTATTTTCGCAGCGATGGGACAGGCATTCTTTACATTAAGTCTTGGAATCGGTGCGATTGCGATCTTTGGAAGTTATATCGGAAAAGAAAGAACTCTGACAGGAGAAGCAGTCTGCGTAACAGTTCTGGATACATTAGTTGCATTGATCGCTGGATTTATTATTTTTCCGGCCTGCTTTGCATTTAATGTCCAGCCGGACAGTGGTCCGAGTCTGATCTTTATCACACTTCCGAACATTTTCAATGCAATGAGTGCAGGGAGAATCTGGGGAACAATTTTCTTCCTTTGTATGTTTTTCGCAGCATGCTCTACGATCATTGCCGTGTTTGAAAATCTGATCGCATTTGTGATGGATCTAACGAATTGTTCAAGAATAAAGGCGGTTGTGGGAAATCTGATTGCGATCATTGTACTTTCCCTTCCATGTATTTTGGGATTCAACATATGGAGTGGCTTCATGCCTCTGGGAGCAGGAAGCAGTATTCAGGATCTCGAGGACTTTATTGTAAGTAATAACCTGCTTCCGATCGGAAGCCTGATCTACCTTCTGTTCTGTACAAGCCGCTATGGTTGGGGCTGGGATAAGTTCCAGAAAGAAGCGAATGCAGGAAGTGGAATCAAGTTCCCGGGTTGGGCAAGATTCTATGTATCCTATATTCTGCCATTGATCGTATTATTTATCTTTGTGCAGGGATATTGGAGTAAATTTGTTGGATAAATTAATAATAATATTGTGAAATAAAAAACGCTGAAATAACCAGAAATTCATTGCCATTCTATTAGTGATAAGTTATAATTTAACTAATGGTTTTGCAAGAGACTTACAACTGTTCCAAACGGAAAGAATACGTTTCAATCTGAATGCAGCAGAGAGATATCTCATAGCAATAAAGACATGGATTTTGAATAGAATATAGACTCTGACGGCAAGGAAGTAAGAGATACCGAGCGGGAATAGTTGTAAAGAAGCGTTTAGACAAAAAAATATTTTGTGATTTTAACAGACTCTTTTTCCGTTGGGGAAGAAGGGTCTTTCTCTTTATCAGGGAAATAAAATGGGAGGATCAGCAATATGTTAAAGGTAGCAATTTACGGAAAAGGTGGGATTGGAAAGTCCACGATTACATCGAATCTGGCAGCAGCATTTGCCGCTATGGGGAAGCGCGTAATCCAGATCGGATGTGATCCGAAAGCAGATTCAACGATCAATCTGTTAGGCGGCGAGCCATTGCGTCCGGTAATGAATTATATGAGAGAAGAGGATGAGGAGCCGGAAGAATTAGATCAGATCGCAAAGGAAGGATTCGGTGGTGTGCTCTGTATCGAGACAGGCGGACCGACACCGGGACTAGGATGTGCAGGACGCGGGATCATAGCGACATTTCAGTTATTAGAAGACTTGCGGTTGTTTGAGACATACAAACCGGATGTTGTTCTGTATGATGTGCTTGGGGATGTTGTCTGTGGCGGATTCGCAGCACCGATCCGGGAAGGATATGCAGAGAAGGTTGTGATTGTTACATCCGGAGAAAAGATGGCATTGTATGCGGCTAACAATATTTCCAGCGCAGTGCGTAACTTTGAAGATCGCAGTTATGCAAGAATTTTTGGATTGATCCTGAATCATAGAAATGTGGAAAATGAAACGGAGAAGGTACAGGCATTTGCAGAAGAAAAAAAGATTCCTATTGTTGGTGAGATTCCAAGAAGTGATGAGATTATACGCTGGGAAGATCAGGGAAAGACTGTGATCGAAGGCGACGCAGATTCTGAGATCAGTAAGAGATTCTTTGAACTGGCAGAAAAGCTGTTAGAGGATAAAACAGAACGTGTGAGATAAAATATAAGTCGAGGGAAAATATATGAAGAAAGCATATTTTTGTACAGCGGAAGAACTGGAACAAAGAGGAAAGGATAATCTTCCGAAACAGTTTCAGTCAGGGGAACATTTAATCTATAGTTCGCCGGCTACGCTTGCCTTTAACTCTCCGGGGGCAGAAGGGTTTGGAGTGAAAAGAGCAGGACTTGCAGTGCCGGGATCGATCATGCTGATCGTGGCACCGGGGTGCTGTGGAAGAAATACGTCCATGATCAGTTCAATGAAAGAATATAATAACCGTTTCTTTTACCTTTGCATGGATGAGACTGATATTGTAACAGGGCGTCATCTAAAGAAGATCCCGAAAGCAGTTGCATCAATCTGTGAAAGTCTTGAGAAGAAACCATCCGTTGTGATGATCTGTATTACCTGTGTGGATGCCCTTCTTGGAACAGATATGGAACGTGTCTGTAGAAAAGCGGAAGAAAAAGCCGGACTTCCGGTGCGTCCATGTTATATGTATGCATTGACACGAGAGGGACGAAAGCCACCAATGGTTCATGTGAGACAGTCTCTGTATTCACTTCTTGAACCAGGACATAAAAAAGGAAATGTAGTAAATCTGCTCGGATACTTTTCACCACTCGTAGATGACTGTGAATTATATACACTGCTTCAAGAGGCAGGTGTGAAAACGATTCATGAGATTTCGAGATGTGAAGATTTTGAAGAATATAAGAAAATGTCTGAGGCGAATTTTAATCTTGTTCTTCACCCGGAGGCACGATTTGCAGCAGAGGATTTTCATGATAGATTAAAGATTCCATTTATCGAACTGCGCAGACTTTATCAGGTTGATAAAATTGGAAGCCAGTATCAGGCATTTGGCGCAGCACTTGGAATAGAATTTCATGCAGAGGAACAGAAAAAACAGGCACAGAAAGCAATTGAAAGTTTTCGTAAAGTCTGTCCGGACCCGGTATTTGCTGTCGGGGAATGTGCAAATGCGGATCCGTTTGAATTATCATTAGCATTGGTGAAATATGGATTTAAAGTAGCAGAAATCTACGGAACGATTACCGGGGAGAACTTTATTTATATCAGACAGTTGAAAAAGTTAAGTCCACAGACAAAGATTTTTTCCAATATGGAACCGACGATGCTCTATTATGATCCAACGGAAAGTGGCGTGACACTGACAATCGGAAAGGATGCCTGTTATTATCATCCGAACACAAAAGGAATCCATTGGAATGAGGAGAGACAGCCTTTCGGATATGCAGGCGTGAGAAGACTGTTTGAGGCGCTTGAACTGGCTGTGACAGAACAGGCAGAAGGTAATGCTTTGCAGAAACAGGTGGAAGTGATCGGTTCTAAATCACAAGAAGCAATTGCAGAACAGAGTCAAGAATCACTGTTCAAAGAGGAAGTGGACAAAAAAGAAGACGTTTATGTACGTGGTCTGTGGAAAGGACTGACTCCATTTGCACCGGATCAGTCAGGTGCAGCTTCCGTTTTCTATGAACTGGGAGGAATCCTTGTTATTTGTGATGCGGGAGGCTGTACAGGAAATGTATGCGGATTCGATGAACCGCGCTGGTTCGGGGAACGTAGTGCGATTTTCAGTGCGGGCTTGCGTGATATGGATGCAATCCTTGGAAGAGATGACCGTCTGGTCGCAAAGCTGGTCG
>ENA-ORTN01002671-ORTN01002671.1-human-gut-metagenome-genome-assembly--contig:-NODE-2671-length-13996-cov-7.980346_pt1 | contig 13996 bp, 10 predicted proteins | sample MGYA00242070_ERZ509189 | MGnify/ENA primary metagenome ERZ509189 (study PRJEB26280, sample SAMEA2338821) | human gut metagenome | biome: human gut; feature: human-associated habitat; material: faeces...
GCCGCTTAGTGCTCCGCGCACTTGAAGCGGGGGAATGCTTATCTGCGTTCAAACTCTTTATACGCTTCCACCACACTGCTGTTTCCGATCCATACCCGGAATGTTCCCGGTTCACTGCCAACCGTTCCATCACCCCGCAGAAAGCGAAGCATGGTTTCATCGATATGGAACGTTTCTCTTCTGCTTTCCCCCGGTTCCAGCGTAACTTTCCGGAATCCTTTCAGTTCCTTCACCGGCCGTACCACACTGGCAAAGACATCCTGGATATAGAGCTGCAGTGTTTCCGTTCCCTGTCGGGTTCCTTTATTGGTCACTGTCACACTGGCTTCCAGACTGCCGTCTGCAGAAAGGGTATCTGCTGTCAGTTCCGGAGTGGAGATTTCAAATTCCGTATAGCTCAGACCATAACCGAAAGGATAGAGAGGCTCATTCGGAATATCGAGATAACGGGAACGGAAATGATCCGTACAGCCCTCAAAGTCCCCTCTTCCAGTGGAATAAGCATTGTAATAGACCGGCACCTGTCCCACACAGTACGGAAAGCTCATTGGCAGTTTTCCGGTCGGATTGTATGCACCATACAGAACATCTGCGATCGCTCCGGCTCCCTCTGTGCCGGGCATCCATACTTCCAGAATGGCTTTTGCTTTCGCCTTGATGTCACGGATATCTAACGGACGTCCGGAGAACAGGACCACGACGATGTTGTCATTGACTTCTGCTACCCGATCCAGTAATTTCTGCTGAATCTCCGGAATCTGAATATTCGCATTACTGGTTGCCTCTCCTGACTGCAGACGGTCTTCACCGATACAGAGGATTACTTTTTTGGCTCCGGCTGCTGCCTTTACTGCCTCTTCCAACATCTGTGCCTCTTCCTGCGGTGTACAGGAAGATTCCTGTGTTCCCTCGGTGAATCCTTCCAGAACCACATCCTCGCCAAGCATCGGGGAACCCTGTGCAAAGACTACATTTTCTGCCAGATTTTCCTGTTTCAGCACTTCCCTGATTGTTTTTACATCTTTCGCCTCTCCGATGATCGACCAGGATCCCATCAGATTTCTGGTGTTTACATAAGGTCCGATATATGCTGTTTTTTCCGTTTTCTTTAGCGGCAGTATCTGTTCTTCATTTTTCAGCAGAACAAAGGATTTTCTTGCTGCTTCTCTTGCCAGTCTGCGGTGTTCTTCACATAGGATCACCTGTTTTTCCTTTTCTTCATCCGCATCTTTATACGGATGTTCGAACAGTCCCAGTTTATTTTTCAGCTCCAGTATCCGCATACAGCACTCGTCTATCAATTCTTCCGAAATCGTTCCTTCTTTCACCAGACGGCACAGGTTATCGCAGTAGATTCCTGTCATCATATCGATGTCCACGCCTGCTTCTACCGCCCTGATCGCAGCGTCTTCTTTATCTGCACAATAACCATGATAAATGGTTTCCTCAATCGCTGCCCAGTCTGAGATCAGCACTCCGTCAAATCCCATCTCATCACGAAGAATACCCCGCATCAGTTTTTTATTACCAGTGGCCGGAATTCCGTTTACTGTATTAAAAGATGTCATAACCAGCGCTGCTCCGGCATCAATTCCGGCTTTGTAAGAAGGCAGATAAAATTCCCGGAAAGTATGTTCGGATAATTCTACTGTATTATAGTCTCTTCCTGCTGTCGGTGCTCCATACCCTGCAAAATGTTTCACACAGGCTGCGATCTTATACTCATCACTCAGGTTTTCCCCCTGAAAACCTTTTACCATACTCTCACAGAAGAGTCCGTTCAGATACGGATCCTCACCGGTGGATTCCATCACCCGTCCCCATCTGGCATCACGCACCAGATCAGTCATCGGGGCGAATGTCACATGCAGACCACTGACGGATGCCTCTTTTGCTGCGACCGCAGCGCATTTTTCTGAAAGCTCCGGCTCAAAGGTTGCTCCCTGTCCCAGCGGAATCGGAAATACGGTTTTGTAGCCATTGATGATGTCCAGCATGAATAACAGTGGGATATGATGCGGATGTTTTTCCATGTAGGATTTCTGGATTTTTTTGACTGTCTCCGCACCCATCGATCCGATCACTGAACCGGACAGTTCGATATTTTCTTCGGTAAATCCCATCTCTGCCATCGGTCCTGTGATCACCGTATCATCATCAAAAAAACCACCGATCACCTGGCTCATCTGATTCACCTTTTCTTCCAGTGACATATCGTTTAATAAAGCGATTAACTGCTCTTTTGTCATCGTTCTTCTCCTTATTGCGTCTTTGTAGTATTGGTTTTATTCTCTATAAGTTTACATAATGTTATTCTTAAATATCTTACTGTTTCTGATCCAACCATATATTTTATATCCACTATATAACACTCTGCCACTGTTTTGCAAGTCCCGTTCAGATACATTTTCTGTTACTGTGTACTGTACCCATTTCTTACAATCCGACGGATTCCAGGTTTTTTGTCGTATTTTGTCAATGGCTGTGGTATAATAGTTGAAATCAGGGTCTGCAGACCCTGTATTTTATAATGCAAAAATGGAAATCAAAGGAGTTTTTTATGAACAATCGAAGATACCGTCATCGCCTTCTCGCGCTCTCGGCGTCTATTTTGCTGGGCCTGTCCGGTCTGTCTTCTTCTGCGGTTGATGCTGCAGAAGTTACTGTTGAGCAACCGGCAGCAGATACCACGGTTTCTCAGGACACGGGAAATCCATCCGCAGACACCAAAGAAGCGGCAGAAGGTCAGACCGAAGGCGAAACGACGGAACCGGAACGAATCGAACCGGATGCCTACTTTGAGCCAATCCAGTCCAATGACACCGCCAACTGGCCACAGGGGCCTGCCGTATGGGCAGAATCAGCCGTTGTCATGGATCTGGACAGCGAGACTTTCCTCTATTCCAAAAACATGGATGTCGCAAAGTATCCGGCCAGTATCACTAAGATTCTCACCACACTGATCGCGATCGAACATTCCCGTCCGTCCGAAAAAGTCACTTTTTCGGAAAATGCTGTCTACGGCATCGAACAGGGAAGTTCCAATATCGGGATCCGGCTTGGAGAAAACCTGACTATGGAAGACTGTCTGTACGGCATGATGCTCGAATCTGCCAATGAAGTCTGTGTCGCCGTAGCGGAACATATCAGCGGCAGTGTGGATGCATTCGTGGAACTGATGAATCAGAAAGCGGCTTCCCTGGGATGTACGAACACGCATTTTACCAACCCAAACGGTCTTCCGGACGAGAATCATTACACAACGGCACATGATATGGCGCTGATCGCACAGGCGGCATACAACAATGCAACGTTCCGCAAGGTCTGCCAGACGACTACCTACTGCATCGGAAAGACCAACAAGTGTGGGGAAGAGCGATGGCTGAGCAACCATCATAAGATGCTTCCGGACAGGGATTATACGTATGAGGGATGTACCGGCGGCAAGACCGGATTCACCCAGGCGGCGTTAAACACGCTGGTCACTTACGCCGAGCGGAATGGCAGACGGCTTGTATGTGTATCACTCCGAACGAACGGACGACAGATCTATACAGATACGGCTTCGCTGTTAGATTATGGATTCAATAATTTCCAGAATTATTCCATCTTCAACCGGAAAACCTGGGCAGATGCAAAGATGCTGTACCCGTCGCTGTACTTCGGACAGCCCGAGACAGTTGCAAATCTCCGCCCGACCTGCACGGTAACGCTGCCGGCCGGCATGGATCTGTCCTCTGTAGAAACCACCTGCAACCCGGGAGACGGAACCCTCTGCCGCAGCTATACATACAACCAGTATCCGGTAGGCTACGAATCCATCCCGGACACTGCGATCCAGGCACTGTTACACAGTGAACCCACAAACATCTGCAAAAAGTCCGGGAGCGCTGCTGCATCTGATCTCGGAAATTCTGCAAAAGAAACAGCTTCCGGTATTTTCCAGAAAGTACTCGCATTTGTCGCTCCTGTGGGCACGATAATCATCTCTGTATTTACAGCGGTTCCATGGTACTACTCCGTACTGGGCGGTATGCTGCTGCTGATTATTATTATGGAGATTGTGCTGGCAGTGAAGAAAAAGAAGAGACGGAAGAAGAAAAAAACAACAAAAAAGAAAACCGTAAAATAAAGAAACAGGCAGATATGAATTCATAAAATCATATCTGCCTGTTTCTTTGCATCGTATACCAATAATTATTTCTTATCCACTTTTCTTCTGCAATCTATTTTTCAATCGTTACCTGATTTACGCCAAGGATCTTTGAAATCATTGCATTCGGTATGTTTTCCTTTATCTATCTATCATAGAACGACAAATCTCTTTTTTCGTATTTTACACTCCGATTAAATCTCTTTCCCTTTCGTTCCAATCGCATGTACCACAAACGGAATAAACAGTGTGATCAGTGCTGCATAACCAAGGTAAGCATATCCTTTCTTGACAACTGTCATCAGACCGAACTGTGCGATCGCGAAAGCCAGAAAGGTAAAGATTGCAGTGAAGACTGCATTTCTTGCCAGATGGCCTTTTGCTTTTTTCTCTTTGCTGTCCATGCGGCGTTCCATCGCGTTAACGCAACGGGTTACAATACCGGAGATCATGTTTACGGCTGTGGAGATAGCGCCGAGGATGATCAGGATCGAGATGATCGGGGTCAGGATACCGGAACCTACGCCATTTTGCACCAGAACCAGCATCGGAACGGATGCGGTGGCCAGATCTGCTACGTAGGCGATGGCCAACAGACCGAAGATGGAAAGCTCCATGGCCAGGAAGTTGCAGATGAACATCCAGATGGCTGCTTTGTTGATCTGTTTTACATCGGTAACATCTTCCATATGCTGGTACATAACAGATACCGATGCCAGCTGGAAGAAGAAATACAGGACTGCGGACCACAGTGCCGGGCCGAATGCACCGGTCTCAGACGAGATCACCGGCATCTCTCCGGAAGTCATGCGCCCGATGGAGGCTGTGATATCACCCCACTGTGCGATGATATTCGGAACCAGTACCAGTACCAGACCGATGATGATCAGCACACTCAGAGTAGAAGCACATTTTCTTACGACATTGGTTCCATACAGAGCAATAAAGAAGATAAATGCTGCAATGATCAGTGTACATACCCAATATGGGATGCCAAACAGTGTCTGTAAGGTAGAACCTCCGGTTGCAAATGCTGCAGCGGATGCGGTACCGATCATGATCAGGTAACAGATCTCATACAGGTTGGACATCACGTGGCGGGTCTTGCCATACAGGCTGTCTGAAAAACTTCTGTAGTCGTATGTTTTGTGTTTGTATGCATAACGCATGCCATACCAGAAAAACAGTGCATATAAGCCCTGTGTGACCAGTGGCAGGATCAGACACCAGATACCGTAATTAATAAAGTACTGATAGATCTGTGCGCCGGATGCGAATCCTCCGCCAAACTGTGTGGTAAATGCTACGAACGCAAGTCCCATCGCCAGAGGCATCTTACTTTTGTCGACCAGTAATGATTTTTTCTCACTCATACTTTCTTTCCCCCGATTTCCTTTATTTTCGGAATATTTCTGATTATTTATTAAACTCGATCACTTTACCCGGATTGAGGATCAGCTTATCGTCAAATGCCAGCTTGATGGATTTGTACAGCTGGATCATCCGCGGTCCCACGAACTCTTCCAGGAATTCCAGACGGCCGTTTCCGATACCATGCTCCCCGGATAACTGTCCGCCCAGTTCTTTGGACAGTGCATACAGCTCTGTCAGGCTGGCGTGGGTTGCTGCCTTCCACTCTTCGTCGCTCATCTCCGGTCCGCGAAGCATCTCGGTGTGAATATTTCCGTCTCCGCAGTGGCCACAGGGCTCTACCCGGATGCCATGCGCGCTGGCGATCTTTTTCGCTGCCTTTACATACTCGGCGATTCGTGCTCTCGGAACAACCACATCACACTCTTCCTGTGCCACAGAATCCGCTTTCATGCCTTCCAGGATACCGCCACGCACGCTCCATACCGCTCCGGCACGTTCCGGAGTTCCGGCGATCGCACAGTCCAGCGCTCCATTTGCCAGTGCTGCCTCTGCCGCAGCTTCCACCGCACTATCAAGCTCCTGTTTGCTTGACGCATCGTACATGACGATCAGAACCGCCTCGCCCTCTTTGACCGGGAACATTTTATTCAGGTTCCGTTCTACGATATCGATCAGTTCTCTCTCAAGAAATTCGATCGCTGTCGGCACAAACGGCAGTTCCAGTACCTTCGGAACCATGTCTGCACACTCTTCCAGGCTCTTAAACGGCATAACCAGCGTACAGGTACAGGTCGGTGCCGGAAGCAGTTTTAATGTTACTTCCGTCAGGATACAAAGGGTTCCCTCGGAACCGATGATCAGGTCTTTTATATCGTAACCGGTTGTATTTTTCACGACATTCGATGAAAAATTCATGATCGATCCGTCCGGCATAACCGCCTCGATACAGCGGACAAAATCTCTCGTCAGTCCGTAGCGGACCGCTTTCATACCACCGGCATTTGTGATAACGTTACCACCGATGGACGCTGTCTTTTCCCCCGGATCCGGCGGGTAGAACAGCCCTCCTGCTGCGGCTGCTGCCTGAATATCAATCAACAGTGCACCCGGCTGGGCGGTGATCGTCTGATTCTTCCGGTCGATCGGAAAAATCTTGTTCATCCGCATGATGGATAACATGATGCCGCCGTATTTGCAGGTAGCACCTCCTGCCAGACCGGTTCCCGCTCCACGGCAGACCACCGGGATATTTTCTTTGTATGCATATGCCATAATGGCTGATACTTCTTCTTTGTTTACAACTTCCACGTACAGATCCGGCTGATATACACCATACTCCGGCATCTCATCCCGATAATATTCGCTGGCGATCTCCTCTCCCACCCATACACGGTCAGGAGCGGTGACAGAACGGATATAGTCACAATCCTGGGAAGTCATTTTCTTATAAGGGTATGCCATGACTTAGTCCTCCTTCTGTTTTTTTGCCAATGCTGTCAGTTCCGGGACAACCTGGTATAAATCATCTACGATACAGTAATCTGCCACACCGAAGATCTGCGCCTGCGGATCCGTGTTGATCGCTACGATACATTCCGATCCGTTCATACAGGACGTAAACTGGATCGCTCCGGATACGCCACAGGTGATGATCAGCTTCGGACGCACGGTACGACCGGACAGACCGATCTGATGCGCCGTATCGCCAAATCCGTTTTCTACCATCGGACGGGTAAATGCCAGCTGACCGCCAAGCGCCTCTGCCAGTTCCCGGCACATTTCCACATCTTTTTCATTTCGCACGCCACGGCCTGCTACGACCAGCACATCCTCTTCTTCCAGGCTCTTGACTTTATCGATCACCTCAGAAGAAAGGATCTTGATTCTTGATTCTGCCATTTTATCATTGACCGGACAGACAACCACTTCGCCGTGCGGGTTCGCTACCACTTCGGCTTTATCCATGACTTTATATCGCACCGTCGCAAACTGTGGTCTGGACTTCGTGATTCCGATCTGTGCCATGATATTGCCACCAAATGCCGGACGTACCTGGATCATATCGGTATTCGGTTTGATATCCAGTGTCGTACAGTCTGCGGTCAGACCGGTATGGAAACGGGTCGAAAGCCGCGGTGCCAGGGAACGTCCCAGTGCGGTTGCCCCGATCAGCACAGAACTCGGTTTATTTGCCGCGATACAGTCTGCCACCGCATCCGCATAGCAGTCTGCACGAAATCCTTCAAATCCAGGATCTTCGTATACATACACATGATCCACACCGTAAGGAAGCAGCTTTTCAGCATTTTCCTTCGTTCCTTTGCCGCCTACGATCACACAGTTGACTTCGTAACCGACTTTTCCTGCCATCTTTCTAGCCTCTCCCACAAGTTCGTAGGTCACCGGATGGATCTCTCCACGTTCCTGCTCCACATAGATCAGGAAGTTTTTCCAGTCATCTTTGTTAAATGCTTTTGCTTTCTGCTCAAACTGTATGGCCTTCTCCGGACAGTTTCTTACACAGAGACCACACATACGGCAGCTTTCGCTGACTACGATTCCCGCTCCCTCTATGGTCAGCGCACCAAAAGGACATTTTTCCACGCAGATTCCGCAGAGACTGCATTTGTCTGCATCAAATTTCATAAATTCCATATGTATCTGTTCCTCCTATATGATCTTCTTTCCGGTTAAGATGGAAAAAAGTTCCTCTGCTTTTTCTTTTGCACTGCCTTCCAGATAGACCTGTTTTTCTCCTTCCGGTGGTGCAAACATACGCTCTACAGAGGTAGGAGATCCTACCAGACCATATCGGCTCAGATCCTGATCCGGCATATTCTCAAAGCTCAGGATACGGATCGGACGGTCTGCGGTTGCTTTTTTTAGCAGATAGGACGGCAGACGCGGTACACAGGTATCTTTGTCGATTGTCAGAAGACACGGATACGGTATCTCGGATATCTGAGATACACTGACCAGATCCTGACGGACCTGAATGGCTTTCTCATTCACATCCACGATCTCTGCCACCCATGCAGCATGCGGAATCGTCAGATGTTCTGCGATCGCCGGTCCTACCTGTGCGGTATCGCCATCGGTTGTCTGTCTTCCGCAGATGATCAGGTCCGCGCCGCCGATCACCTGGATCCCCTGTGCCAGCGCATAAGAGGTGGCAAGCACATCGGCTCCTGCAAATTTTCTGTCAGAGAGTATCACCGCATCGTCAGCACCCATCGTATAAGCATCGCGCATCATTTCCTCTGCCTGCGGCGGTCCCATCGTCAGTACCGTTACGGTTCCTCCCACTTTTTCACGGATCTGAAGGGCTGTCTCCAGCGCAAACAGATCGTACGGATTCGTCCTGGTCTCCCCGGACATTCTTTTCATGGCACCGGTTTCCGGATCAATATCTACTTTGGAACTGGCCGGTACCTGTTTCATACATACTACGATTTTCATACTTTCTACTTCTTTCTTTACTTTCTCGCTTCAACGCTTTAAACGGTTGTATTATTATAACATCATACTGTTAAATTGTCGAGGTTTTTATGGCAATTTCACAGATGGCTTCTTTTCTACTCTCACCACTCAGAAACATACACCACAAGATGCACAATGACAGGGCAGGCATTATTTATTCTTCACTAAATGAAATTTAAATAAAAAATTCCCGGACAGATGTTCCTCTTCAGGTTTGTCCGAGAATTTTTTAATATTATTTAAAGTAAATAATTTCCGCGATCGTACAGTTCATAAACGGCATACCGAAAGTATAGAGTTTCATGTAGAGTACCGCTCTGTCCATCAGCGGATGTTTTATTTTTCCTGGAAGAATTCAATTTCTTCTCCCACCGGTCCGTTGCAGAACGCCACACGAACCGGAAATTCCGGTTGGGACGGAATCACGATGTCTTTTGGCTCTACGGTGATCGGATATCCTGCCTCACGGACTGCCTTCACGCATCCATCCACATCATCCGTCTTCAATGCAAAATGCCGGATGCTTCCCTGGGGCAGCTGTCCCTCGGCATCGGTAAATACTTCCACAAGTCCTGCGCCTGTATCAAACATGAAACCTGCCAGTTCCGGTTCTCCCCAGGAACGGATCACAGGCATACCCAGCACTCCCTGATAAAATTCTTTTACTTTTTCGATCTCCGATTTTTCGCATCGGATACATACATGATGAATTCCCTGTACCAACATATTATTTTTCTCCTTTCTTACGGGCCCGTCTTTTTCTTTTGATTTCTTCTTTTTTGGTCCGTATCTCCATGGCTTCCTCTTCCGTGGTATATTTCATGGTCTTTACCGCAAAGACTCTGCCCTGCTCCGTCTTCTTCATCCGGATCTTGCCCTTCATCCAGCCATGTACCGGACAGTACGCCAGGCAGTAATAATTCTTCTGCCCCGCCGCAAACCACCGGATCTTTTTGCGGATATTTTTTCTGCACAGATGACAGCGGCTGCTGGTGATCTCCTTATCCGCCATGGCTTCTTCTTTGGAGTCAAATTCCCGGGAAATAAATTTTTCATACCCCGGATAAAAGACTTTGATCTCTTCTTCCTTTCGTTTCGGATTCTGATAGCAGTCAATGGAATAAAACGTGTCCACGATCTCGCTTCGGAGCCGCATCAAAACCTTTGCCGTATACCAGGAATCCGCCAGTGCCCGGTGAAATTCCTGCTGTTTTTCTATCTCCAGTACATCCACGGCATATTCCAGAGACCTTCTGCTGTCTCCGTCCTCCCGGTCGATACTGAATAATTTTTGCACATCCAGATAACGGATCGGTCCTTTTAAAAGCTGCAGGATGCCGTAGTATTTCATGTTTCGCTGCAGTTCCAGCAGATCGGAATTGCCCCAGCTGCAAAAAAGGGCATCCTCACCGCACCATTTCAAGAATTCTTTGACAGCACGGTAAAAAGGAATCCCTTCCCGTTCCAACAGTTTCATATCCATCTGGATGATCTCTCTGGTACGGTGATGAAGTTTCTTATATACCCGCGGCTGTATCAGTACCTGATACTGGTCTATGATCTGTCGCTCACTGTTCAGTTTTACTGCTCCGATCTCAATAATCTCAAAGGGAATTCTTTCATTTTCCTGGCCTTTTCCGTAAGGACACTGATTCCACTCCAGATCAAAGACAATATAATTCATAAGTGTCGTTCCTTCCTTTTTCCTCTATCTGCAAGTATAATGTATTCTTTCTGTATGGTCAACCTGTTGTTACAGGATGTTGCGGTCACTCCATTCACAGCAGCTACAGAATTTCTCTGACCCTGCACACAGTATTTTCATTTGATTTTTCTCCTTTTTTTTCCATACTAAGTTCAGAAAAATATATGTTATCCATAACCGGAGGTGTATGTTTTATGCGATTACTGATAGCAGAAGATGAAAAATCCCTGTCCCGGGCTCTGGCTGCCAGATATTCAGGAGCAGACAAAACACCTGACTTTCCTGACCAATAACCTGATTACACTCTCCCGGATGGAAGAGGAACGCACCCGGCTGCAAATGATCGATTTCCCATTCTCGGACGTGGTAGAAGAAACCGTGAAGTCTTTCCAGGCTCTCGCCCGCACACAGAACAAGACTTTTGAAACCTCGATCCAGCCGATGATCTCCCTGTACGGAGACGAAAAATCACTCACACAGCTGGTATCAATTCTGTTAGATAACGCGATGAAATACTCCACTCCGAAAGGCGAGATTTCCCTTCGTCTTGAAAAAGCAGGAAACAACGTGAAACTTTCTGTATACAACACCGCCGACTCCATCAACCGTGAACAGCTGCCACACCTGTTCGACCGTTTTTACCGGACAGATAAGTCAAGAAGCTCCCGGACCGGTGGCTACGGTCTCGGACTCTCCATTGCCGCTGCCGTGGTCAATACCCATAAAGGAAAAATCACAGCAACCACGCAGGATGAACACTCTCTGCTGATCGCTGTGACGCTTCCGTTGAAGACGCAAGGATGCAAGTAAATGCAATAATACCAGCTGTCGTGCCAGATTTTTAATTCTCTTATCTGACAGGCAACTGGTATTTTATGATTTTTCGTAACTATTCAGTAGCCACTGTCCCGCGAGGTGTTTTGACATGAATATGTCAAAATCCCGAGACATACAAGCCAAAATGCCATCACCGAAGGTGATTTACGCGAGCAACGAGTCAAAGTCCGTGCTTGCACGGAACCTTGAGGAGTGCCGCGATAACGATAAAAACTCGCAAAGCGTGTTTTTATCGTTTAAATGCATTTTGGCTCGTAACTATGAATGTACTGAACAGTTACGATTTTTCAGACACGCTCTAGTTCCTCTAGGAACCGTTCCCCATACTTCTCATACTTCGCCTCACCCACGCCGGACACCTCCAGCATGGAAGCCCGGTCGGTGGGTTTTTTCACGCACATATCAATCAATGTTTTATCACTGAATACGATATACGGCGGCACTTTCTGTTCTCCGGCGATCGTGAGGCGAAGCTGACGCAGCCGCTCAAATAGCTGCCAGGAGGCAGCATCCAGATCTTCCGTAAGCCCGGCGCGTTTCCGGATCTTTTTCCCGCTGCCATCCGTTTTCGTCTTTTTCTCCTTTGGTTTTGAGAATTTCATCACGATCTTCTCATCCTCCTCCAGAAAATCCTCGCCCTTTTCTTCCAGATGAATCAGCGCATATTTGTCCGGTGTCGCCCACAGATACCCCTGTGCCAGAAGTTCCCCGATGATCTCCTTCAGGCGCGGCTCGGTAATCTGTTTCTGTTTTCCATAACTTTCCAAAGCTTCCAGCCCATACGATTTTACTTTCGCATTCTGACTTCCCCGGAGAACCGCGGCGATCGTTCCTGCACCGTAATTTCTCGGCAGTTCCGTGATACATTCCATAATATCCCGGCAAATCTCCGTCACATCCTCCTCCACATACTCATGGAGGCAGTTCGAACAGTTTTCGCACCGCCTCGGACCTTTCTCGCCGAAATATTTCAGGATAAAACCACGCAGACAGTCCTTTGTCGTGCTGTAAAACGTCATCATCCGCAGACGCTCGGCATCCCGCTCCCGGACTGCTTCCGCCTCTTCCCTGTCCATATCCTCCCGCAGATCCTTTTCCTCTAACAAAAACTGATTGATCCGGACATCCTGTGGGGAATACAGCAGGATACATTCTGCCCGCTCCCCGTCACGCCCGGCTCGTCCCGCTTCCTGATAGTAATTTTCCATGCTCTGCGGCATATTATAATGTACCACATACCGAACATTTGACTTATCGATCCCCATACCAAATGCATTCGTCGCCACCATCACCGGCTTTTCATCAAAAATAAAAAGATCCTGATTGCTCTTTCTCTCTTCCGCAGAAAGCCCCGCATGATATCTGGTCGCCGGTATATCTTCCATCTGTAACATCGTGCATACCTCTTCCACGTTCTTTCTGGTCGCACAGTAAACAATCCCGCTCTCCGTCCGGTGTTCCTTCACATAATCCAGCAACTCCGCTTTCTTATTCCCTGTCCGCACCTCAAAATAAAGATTCGCCCGGTCAAACCCCGTCACCAGCACCTTCGGACTCCGAAGCCCCAGCACACACAAAATATCGTCCCGCACCTGCTCCGTTGCCGTCGCCGTAAACGCACTCACCACCGGCCGCACCGCCAGCTGATTCACAAACTCCACAATATTCAGATAACTCGGCCGGAAATCCTGTCCCCACTGGGAAATACAGTGTGCCTCATCCACCGTCACCATACTGATCTGCACCCTCTGTGCAAAATCAAGAAACAGCGGCGTCAACAACCGTTCCGGTGCCACATAAATAATCTTATACCGCCCCTGCACCGCATATTCCATCGCCTTATAAATCTGACCTTCCGTAAGCGAACTGTTAATATACGCCGCATGAATCCCGGCCTCATTCAACGCCCGCACCTGATCCTTCATCAAAGAAATCAACGGAGAAATCACAACCGTAATCCCCGGCAAAAGCAACGCCGGAACCTGATAACAAATCGACTTCCCCGCCCCCGTAGGCATAATCCCCAGAACATCCCTCCCGGATAAGATCGCCCCGATCAGATCCTCCTGCCCGTTCCGGAACCCGTCATACCCGAAATATCGTTTCAACACTTCATACATATCCATATATTATTTTACTTTTCCTTTCCTACACTAAAATCCGATTTTTAATTTTTTGAATTCGCTGATTTTTCTTCGGATTCCGTTGATTTTCTACTGATTTCACATCAGATTCCTGGTCCCACTTTATCACAAAGAACGGCTCAAAGATACAGGAAATCGTTGCTTCTACTAGAGCGTGTTTGAAAAAGGCTTTTCGTGAGCTGCGAGTCCCAGTTTGTGGGGAATTTTATCCGAATGAGGGCGGCGTAGCGGGCTATGGCAACCGAATAAGGGTAAAATATACCGCAAAGTGGGGCTTGCAGATTGCGGAAATGATTTTTCAGA
>ENA-ORTN01002678-ORTN01002678.1-human-gut-metagenome-genome-assembly--contig:-NODE-2678-length-13953-cov-3.466758_pt1 | contig 13953 bp, 8 predicted proteins | sample MGYA00242070_ERZ509189 | MGnify/ENA primary metagenome ERZ509189 (study PRJEB26280, sample SAMEA2338821) | human gut metagenome | biome: human gut; feature: human-associated habitat; material: faeces...
GATGAAACGGTTGTACCGTTTATTGTTCCGTTATCGGCTGTTATTTTAACAGTTTCTTCTCCTGCGTTCTTTACTGAAATATTATATGTCGTCCCTCTAAATTTTCTTGTCACCTTAAATTCAGCTATATCCTTGGAAATACACGGCTCAATTATAAGTCCGTCAAAATCAGGACGTATACCTAAAAGATATTGTGACACCGCATAATAATTCCACGCCGCCGTGCCTGTAAGCCACGAGTTCTTAGCCTCTCCCGCTCTTACTGCGTCTCGTCCGGCAATCATCTGTGAATATACATACGGCTCGGTTTTGTGAATTTCACTAATCTCTTCCAAATATGCCGGCGCGATCTTTTTATAGAGTTCAAACGCTCTTTCGCCATTACCCATTACCGTTTCGCCAATTATTATCCATGGATTATTATGGCAGAACACTCCCGCGTTTTCCTTATACCCAGGCGGATATGATGAAATCTCGCCAAGTTCAAGTCTGTATCCCGAATACGGTGGATAATTGAGTACAATACCATATTTACATTCAAGATATTTTTTAACGCTGTCAAGAGCTTTTTGTGCCCTGCCGTCCTCCTTGCCTATTCCGGCCATCACACAGAAGCCGTTCGATTCAATAAAGATTTTACCTTCGTCACATTCTTTGGAACCAACCTTATCGCCGTTAGCATTGTAAGCTCCTATGTCCAATTCGCCCGCATATCCATGCGCTAAAACTGCTTCGGTCATTTTTTCAACCTCACCCGAAATAGATTTATACATTTCATCATTTCCAAGAACCTTGTAAAGTCTTGCAAATTCTCTGCCGATATACACGAACATTCCCGCAATGAGCACAGACTCTGCTACTCTACCATCGTCGTTTCCGGTAGTCTGAAAAGATTCGTCGGGAACTTCAGAAAAGCAGTTTAAATTCAAGCAATCGTTCCAGTCCGCGCGTCCGATAAGCGGAAGTCCGTGAGGTCCAAGGTTGTCGGTAACGTGCCCGAATGAACGATTAAGATGCTCTAAAAGCGTTGCCGTATTGTTTTTGTCACAGTCAAACGGCACCTGTTCGTCTAAAATACTGTAGTCGCCTGTTTCCTTTATGTATGCGACCGTGCCTAAAATCAGCCACAGCGGATCATCGTTAAAACCGCTTCCAATGTCCGAGTTTCCTTTTTTTGTAAGTGGCTGGTACTGATGATAAGCGCTTCCATCTTCAAACTGTGTGGAAGCAATGTCTAAAATTCTCTGACGTGCGCGGTCTGGTATCAGATGAACAAAGCCCAAAAGATCCTGACAGGAATCACGGAATCCCATTCCACGTCCGATGCCGGATTCGTAATAGGAAGCAGAACGGCTCATATTAAAGGTTACCATACACTGATACTGATGCCAGATGTTTACCATGCGGTCAAGCTTTTCCTCTTTGGAAGAAACAGTAAAATGGCTGAGCAGTTTTTCCCAGTAAGCTTTCAGATCAGTAAGTGCCTGGTCTGCTTTTTCTGTTGTGTTGAATTTTTCTAATAATTTTTCAGCAGGAGTGCGGTTGATGATACCATCTTCCGGTCTGCCAACCCATTTTTCTGCTGCCGGATTCTCCACATAACCGAGAACAAATACATAGGTTCTGGATTCGCCCGAAGCAAGGGTTACATCTAACTGATGGCTGCCGACCGGAGCCCAGCCGCTTGCAACAGAATTTTTGCAGGAGCCGGATACGACAACTTCAGGAGCCGAATTTTCACCGTACGCACCAAGAAATGCATCACGACTTGTATCAAATCCGGCAATCGGAGCATTGACGGAGTAAACAGCGTAATGGTTTCTTCTTTCCCGGTACTCGGTTTTATGATAGATGGCGGAACCATGGATTTCAACCTCGCCGATGGAGTAGTTACGCTGGAAGTTTGTCATATCGTCCATTGCATTCCAGAGACAGAACTCTACATAAGAAAAAATGGAAAAATGCTTTTCTTCTTTACTGTGGTTGGTCATGGTCAGCTTATTGATCTCGCAGGTGCTTCCAATCGGAACGAAGTCTGTCAGCTCTGCGGCAAGATCATTTTTGCTTCCTTTAAAAATGGAATAACCGATACCGTGATGACATTCATAGGAATCCAGATCAGTCTTGGTTGGCATCCAGCCCGGATTCCAGATGGTATTTCCTTCTTTAATATAGTAGTAATGTCCGTTGCTGTCTCCGGGAACATTGTTGTAACGGTATCTGGTAAGACGTAACAGCTTTGCATCTTTATAAAAGCTGTAGCCGCCGCATGTGTTTGAAACTAATGAAAAGAAATCTTCACAGCCGAGGTAATTAATCCAAGGCAGTGGTGTTTTTGGGGAAGTGATGACATACTCTTTTGCATTATCATCGAAATATCCGAATTTCATATAAATCCTCCTTGTTTTGCGAAGCAAAATCCGAGTTCCTCTGAACGAGGAGAGGATTTAGCCTCCTTGTTTTGCATATTACTTAACGAAAACGATTAAGTAAATATTCCTTATCTAAAATTATATCTTGCAGAATTATAAAAATCAACAAAAAATCCTTTAAAATAAGCAAAAACAGCACTTTCAACAAAAATTACAGCCTAATATGGAAGAAAGCAACAAAAGAGGGTTAAGCTGGATGATTAAACTTAAAATACGAAAACGTATAAGACTTTGCTGCGCAAACGGTTAAAAAACATAAGTAATCATAAAAAATGCACAAAAAATCAGAGAAAAAAATGTAAAATTAGCCGAAATGTCAAAAAAGTATTGCAATCCGTTTGCATAAGAGCTATATTAAAGATGCGAAAACGATTAAGTAAAAACTTCGAAAGACTTAAGCAGCAAGACAACAGGTCATACATAATAAAGTCTGGAAGAAGTACCTGGAGGATTCAATGGTATCTTTAAAAACAATTGCCGAAAAGTGTGGAGTATCAACTGCCACCGTCAGTAAGGCATTAAATGATCAAAAAGATATCAGTGAAGAGACAAAGAGTCGTATCCGGACGGTAGCAGAGCAATTAGGATATTTTCCGAATGCAGCAGCAAGATCACTTAAGACCAACCATTCATACAACCTCGGAGTTCTATTTGAAGAGGAAGCAGGAAGTGGTTTACAGCATGAATATTTTTCAGGAGTATTAAATGGTCTGAAAGTTCAGGCGGAGAAGCAGGGTTATGACATTACATTTATCAATACCTGTTTTGAAAACCGGAAGATGTCTTATCTGGAACATTGCAAATACCGGAATTTTGAAGGAGTTGCAATTGTGTGTGCGGATTTTAACGACGCTGGCGTCATGGAACTGATGAATAGCGAAGTACCGGTTGTTACCATCGACTACCTGCATCACAACTGCACGGCGGTCAGCTCGAACAACATTCAGGGCATGGAAGATCTGGTCAGATATATTTATTCTCAGGGACACAGGAGGATCGCTTACATCCACGGACAGCAGAATGGTTCGGCAGTTACCAAAGACCGGTTGACCAGTTTTTACCGGACAATGGATGAACTGAAGCTGGAAGTCCCGGATGAGTACATCCGCACAGCAGATTACCTGGAGACAAGGGAAGCGGCAAAACAGACGAAGGAACTTCTGAATTTGGAAAATCCGCCAACCTGTATCATTTATCCTGATGACACCGCACTGATCGGTGGAAGAAATGTCATTATAGAGATGGGACTTCGGATACCAAAAGACATTTCGGTAGCAGGATACGACGGAACAAGGATGTCACAGCTTTTGCATCCGAAGCTTACCACAATTAAGCAGGACACAGAAGAGATTGGCAGAGAGGCTGCAAAACGGCTGATCGGATCCATTGAAAAACCAAAAACAACTCTCATAGAGAGAGTCGTTATAGAAGGAATCCTCATACCGGGACAATCGGTAGGAAAGATTCCGGAACAAAAATAACAATGCAAACAAGGCGGAAGCCAAAAAATTAAGGAGGAGGGTTTTCTATGAAAAAGAAAATCATTAGCGCATTATTATGTGCATCCATGGTAGCAACTATGGTAGCAGGATGTGGTGGATCATCAGACACAACATCCACAGACAACAGCAACTCAGGTGCAGCAGCACCGGCAACAGAATCTGGATCTGATGCAGCGGAGACAGATACAACAGGTGATGAGGGAAAAGTTCTTAACATTTATTGCTGGAATGAAGAGTTTAAGAGCCGTCTGACAGATCACTATACTGGATATGAGGAAGTGGATGCTACATCAGGTAAGATTGGGGATGTTACCGTAAAATGGAATATCACACCAAACGATGACAACGCATATCAGAACAATCTGGATGCGACATTATTAAAACAGGAATCAGCAGCAGCCGATGACAAGATTGATTTATTCTTAGTAGAAGCAGACTACGCATTGAAATATGTTGATACAGATTACACAATGCCAGTCGCAGATCTTGGAATCACAGATGCAGATCTTGCAAATCAGTATCAGTATACAAAAGATATCGTTACAGATTCTAACGGCGTATTAAAAGGTGTTTCATGGCAGGGCTGCCCGGGTGTATTATTCTATAACCGTGATGCAGCAAAAGAGGTTCTTGGAACAGATGATCCTGACGAAGTTCAGAAATATGTTTCTGACTGGGATACATTCAATGATACAGCAGAGACAATGAAAGCTGCCGGATATAAGATGACATCTTCCGTCAATGATACTTACCGTGTATATTCTAACAACGTTACTTCTAAGTGGGTAGAAGATGGCAAGATCAATATTGATGATAACATTATGAAATGGGTATCTGACTCAAAAGAACTTTATGATGCAGGCGAGACAGAAACATATGAACTTTGGAGTGATGACTGGAAGAAAGGCTTCTATCCGGAAGGAAAAGTATTCTGCTACTTTGGACCAGCATGGTTCGTGAACTTCTCTATGGCAGCTGACACCGAAGGATCTATCGGTTACAACGGTGGATGGGGCGCTACACCAGGACCTCAGGGCTTCTATTGGGGCGGTACATGGATCTGTGGAGCAACAGGTACAGATAACGCAGGTCTCGTAAAAGATATCATCTTAAAGATGACAACAGATGAGACAATCATGAAAGATATCGTAGTAAAAGATGATGATTTCGTTAACAATAAACCAGCTATGGAAGCAATGGCAGCAGATACAAGCTACCAGAGTAAAGTATTAGGCGGACAGAACCCATTGGCTATGTACTGTGCAAGTGTAGAAAAACTTGATTTAAGTAACCTTTCTGCATACGATCAGGGATGTAACGAAGAGTTCCAGAACGCAATGAAGAACTACTTTGAAGGCAATGCTTCACTTGATGATGCACTTGACTTATTCTACAAAGCAGTTGTTGAGAAATATCCGGACTTAACATACTAAAATAATAAGCCGCGCCTGCCAGACCGGCGGGTGCGGCTATCTTTATATCTATCTCCGGACGGAGAGAAAGCAGTCAGCGGCGTAAAGCGCAGAGCTGACAGCAGATTTGCACAAAAAGATGTCCGTGAAGGGATGCTGTGAACTCTGTGAAAAATAAAAAGAAGGGGGCAAGAGGCGTTATGAAGAAGAAAAGCAGTAAAGCAGTCAGATATAACAAATGGGGTTACATTTTTCTGATTCCTTTTATTCTGGTGTATGTTGTATTCCAGCTTATACCACTGTTTAATACCATTTATAACAGCTTTTTTGAAAATTATTTATCAGGTCTGACACAGATCGGACCAAACTTTGTGGGACTGGAGAACTACAAAACGCTGTTTACACAGGGCGATATCTGGATTTACGCAAAGAATACCATGATTTTATGGATCATGTGTTTTGTGCCACAGATTATTTTGTCATTACTGTTAGGTGCATGGTTTTCTGACGTGCGTTTGAAATTAAAAGGAAGCAGATTTTTCAAGACCGTGATCTATCTGCCAAACCTGATCATGGCATCCGCATTTTCCATGTTGTTCTTTACACTGTTCTCAGATGGTGGACCGATCAACTCGATTTTAATGCAGATCGGAATCATTTCAGAGCCATATAAGTTTCTGGCAAACACAGGAAGTGCGAGAGGACTGATCGCCCTTATGAACTGTCTGATGTGGTTTGGTAATACGACCATTCTTTTAATGGCAGGCATGATGGGTATCGATACTTCCCTATTTGAAGCGGCAGAGGTGGATGGAGCAACTTCCACACAGGTATTCTACAAAATTACATTACCGCTGCTCCGGCCGATTTTAGTATATGTTGTGATCACATCGCTGATCGGTGGATTACAGTTATTCGATGTACCACAGATTTTGACCAATGGTACCGGTGATCCAATGAGATCGACCATGACATTGATCATGTTCTTAAATAAACATCTGTACAGCAAGAACTACGGAATGGCTGGTGCAGTATCCGTAATCCTGTTCATCATCACCGCAATTTTAAGTCTTATTGTCTTTAAGGTAACTGGAAACGATAAGAGAAAAGCATGAGTAGAATAGAAAGGTGAGGTGTTATTATGAACGAAAATAAAAATCTGAAAAAAGGACTTGGAATCCATGCAAGAAGATTTATCGCTTATATAGTCCTGATTCTTGTTACATTTGCCTGCCTGTTCTGGTTCTATGTGCTGTTCATTAACGCGACCAGATCGAACGGTGAACTGCAGGCCGGATTTACACCACTGCCAAGCACACATCTGCTGGAAAACTGGAACAATCTGGTACACGGAACACTTCCGGTATGGCAGGGTATGATAAACAGTCTGATCGTATCGGTACTGTCAGCAGCGTTATGTACTTATTTTTCAACCATGACAGCTTATGCGATCCATGCATATGATTTTAAACTGAAAAAATACATCTATGCATTTATCTTAGCAGTTATGATGATCCCTACACAGGTAACTGCACTTGGATTTGTAAAATTAGTCGGTACATTAAAAATGGAAGATACATTTATCCCTTTGATCGTCCCAACGATCGCTGCACCGGTCACATTCTTTTACATGAAACAGTACATGGAAAGTACATTGCCGGTATCTCTGATCGAGGCAGCCAGAATTGATGGTTCCGGTGAGTTCCATACATTTAACAATATTGTACTTCCATTAATGAAACCTGCCATTGCAGTACAGGCAATCTTTACATTTGTAAGCAGTTGGAATAATTATTTTGTACCGGCTTTGATCTTACACAATGACAAGAAAAAGACACTGCCAATCTTAATCGCACAGCTTCGTGCAGCTGACTGGCTGAAGTTTGATATGGGTCAGGTTTATGTGATGATCGCATTTTCTATCTTCCCAGTTATTATCATTTATCTGATCTTATCCAGACACATCGTACAGGGTGTTGCCCTCGGCAGTGTAAAAGGATAAATTAGAATATAGCTACAAATGAAAAAACCTTCCCTGAGAACCGCCGTGATTCCCCATATCACGGCGGTTCTCCTTTGATGTAGCAGAAAAAGATTACAATATTAAAAAACATCAGAAAAATTGTCTGGAATAATCAAACATAGGCTCTTTTTTTCCAGTTGCTAATGTGCTATAATAAGCACAGATTTTGGAAAAAAAGAAATGGTTGAGAAGTGAATCTGCACAATCCTTTCAGAACGGAGGAAGACATGACAGAAGGCGGTTTTTTAGTTTTCATGGGAATTTTATTACTTTTGGTAGTCATCGTTGTTGTGATAGCGGTTGTTTCAACTGTTACAGGTGCGGCAGCAGCGATCGTTGATGATGAAGACGGTGAAGATGAATAGAACAGGGTGAGAACAGAATAGTGGGGCGGTACTTTTGTGCCAGTCCCCTTTTTGCAGGTCTTATGGATACTGCGAAATGTCCCGAGATCGAATCATAAGAAAGGAGACAGAGATTATAATGCAGTTACTTACATTTTTGTTAAATGGAGTGAAGTTTGGTATTCCTGTCAATGATGTGGAATCCATTGAAACAAGAATGAATGTGGTGAATATTCCAAATTCACTGCCACAGGTTCATGGGATCATGAATCTGCACGGAGAAGTTATTGCAGTGTACAGTCTGGCAGAACAGTTTCATTATCCGGAACAGGAAATCAACAATATCATCGTTGCATCCATGAATGGTACAAAGATTGGGCTTGAGGTTGGAAACGTGGATGAGATTATTGATGTCCCGGATGAGAAGGTTATTTCCATGCCAGTCATTATGAAAGCAGTAGAAAATTGTTTTGATGAGGTCGCTTCCTATGCAAAAGAACTGATCGTTCTGATCGAGGTATCAAAACTGATGCCGGAAGCAGAGCAGCAGGCAATACAGAAACTGGTAGAACAGCAGTCATAAACAAAAAAGAGTAAAGCCTCTGTTATTATATATTGGAAAGATACAGTCTCGTGGGATGGAGTACCGATAGGTACTCCATTTTTGCGTAAATAGGAAATTTTGTTCCATTTCTAAAATAATTCTAAATTCTGTCCGATTTTCCTTGCATTTTGATGAGAGAGGAGTAAACTGATTTTTGCCGACCGACCGGTCGGTTTTGGCTTGCGGGAATGCAATAGCCAATCAGACATATAATTTTTCAGGAGGAACGAGAATGATCCCGAAGTATAGTGTAAAACGTCCGTACACAGTGTTAGTGGCTGGTGTACTGGTGATCGTTTTAGGAGTTGTTTCGCTGACGAGGATGACAACAGATCTGCTGCCGGCAATGAATCTGCCGTATGTGATCGTTGTCACAACAGATGTGGGGGCAAGTCCGGAGGAAGTGGAAAAGGATGTGACATCGCCAATCGAAGCGGCAATGGCAACGACTTCCAATATTAATAACGTAAGTTCCATGTCCTATGATAACTATTCTATGGTTATTTTGGAGTATGAGCAGAGCACGAACATGGATTCTGCTATGATTGAGATCCAGCAGCAGCTGGATCAGTTGACCGGACAGTTCCCGGATTCAGCGGGCTCACCGGTCATTATGCAGATCGATCCTGATATGATGCCGGTCATGATCGCATCTGCGGATGTGGATGGTATGGATCAGGCAGAGGTATCTAATTATGTGGACAATGAATTATTACCACTGCTTGAGAGTATCGAGGGTGTGGCATCTGTGACGGCAACAGGAGTGCTTGATACGGATCTTCAGGTCACTATGAACCAGGAGAAAATAGATGCTTTAAACGAACAGATTCTGAGCAAAATAGATGCCCAGTTTACAGATGCACAGGCAGAGTTAGACAAGGCATCTTCCCAGATCGACAGTGGGAAAAAGAAGCTTTCCGATAGTGAAAAAGAGATGGGAAGCCAGCTTGGAGCAGGTGAAAATGAGATCATTAATAATAAAATCCAACTGTTTAACACCGAAGCAGATCTGACCACACAATTATCAGATCTTCAGAAATCACAGTCGTCCATGGATGGTGCAATCAAGTCGTTACAGTCAGCTTATGATGGAGCAACGCAGTTACAGAGCGCGATTGACGGTTTACAGAAAGCAAAAGACGGTGTCAGCCAGGCGAAGAGTGGGGCAAAGCAGTTATATCAGGCGCACGATGGTGTAATGGCAATTTTAACAGCAAAAAATCCAATGACAGGTGCAGACATGACAGTGGAGGAAGCGCTTGCAGCAGCGGTTCAATATGGTCAGATGACACAGGAACAGGCGAATCAGTTGGAAACAGTGATTTCAACTTTACAGGCAGATCCTAAAATGTTAGAAGCATATAAAAATGCGGCCAGCGAATCCGATTTCATCGCATACATGGAATCCACAGCCATTGCCCAGATCAATGCACAGGCAGGGACTTCCTATACAAGTGAGAGTGACATTGCCAGCCAGATCGTGACATTACAGTCCAAACTGGATGATATCAATGTGATGCTGATGAGTCAGGCATCCTCTTTTGCAGATGCAGGTGTGACGCTGACTTCTTACAAAGACATTCCGGCTGCAATCTCAAAATTGAGTGAGAGCAAGACACAGATTGCGGCGGGAATCGCGACAATCGAGTCCGCCCAGACACAGGTGGCAGACGGTAAAACATCTTTAGATGACGCATTAGTGACTTTAAATGAATCCCAGATATCCGGTATCATGGAGATGAGCAAGGGATATGCGGATCTTGCTGTTGCAGCAAATAAGATCGAAGAGGGACAGAGCCAGTTAGATGATGCAAAAGAGCAGGCAAAAGATTCAGCGGATCTGAACACGATCCTTACAATGGATACCTTAAAAAATCTTCTGACAGCACAGAACTTCTCCATGCCGGCAGGTTATGTGACAGAGGGGAACGAGCAGTATCTGGTGCGAGTCGGAGATGAGGTGACATCCAAAGCAGATCTTGAAAATCTCGTTCTGATGGATCTTGGTATGGATGGTATCGAACCGGTCAGACTGTCAGATGTGGCAGATATCGAATACATTGACAATTCCGGAGATTCCTATTCCAAAGTGAATGGAAATCCGGCGGTAATGCTTTCGATTGAAAAGCAGACCGGCTATTCCACCGGAGATGTGACAGACCGGTTATTGGATAAATTTGACAGTTTGGAAAAAGAAAATACAGCGTTACATTTGAGCGTTCTCATGAATCAGGGTATTTACATTGACATGATCGTGAAATCAGTCGTAGAAAACATGATCGTGGGAGCCATCCTTGCAATTATTGTATTGTTATTATTCTTAAAAGATATGAAACCTACACTTGTAATAGCATGTTCCATTCCGCTCAGTGTTGTTTTTGCAGTGGTACTGATGTACTTTACGAATATTACGTTAAACATTATTTCACTGTCGGGTCTGGCGCTCGGAATTGGTATGTTGGTGGATAACTCCATTGTCGTGATCGAGAACATCTATCGATTGCGGGGAGAGGGGTATTCCATCCGGAAAGCAGCCGTGGAAGGCGCTTCACAGGTGACAGGAGCAATCATAGCTTCCACACTTACAACCATCTGTGTATTTGCACCGATTATTTTTACAGAGGGTATCACAAGACAGTTATTTGTGGATATTGCACTGACAATTGCATTTACGCTTGCAGCCAGTCTTCTTGTGGCATTGACTTTCGTGCCGATGATGGCAGCAGGATTATTAAAAAATACAAAAGAGATCAGGCATAATTTCTTTGACAAAGTAAAAGATTCTTATGGAAAAATTTTAGCGGTATGTCTGCGTTTCAAGCCGGTCGTATTTATCGCGGTGATCGTATTGCTTGGAACAAGTGTTGTGGCAGCATTTTCCAGAGGATATTCTTTCATGGATATGAATATGGAAACGAACCAGATCAGTGCGACGATTTCAGCAAAAGAGGATCAGACACTAACGTTTGACGAACTGACAGAAATGGCAGATGAAGTCGTGGAAAAAGCATTGACGATCGATGGCATTGAGACCATTGGTGCCATGGCAGGCGGAAGTGCTCTTTCCATGATGGGAAGCAGTTCTACAGACAGTATTTCCATGTATATGATTCTGGATGAAGAATCTGAAGTGAGCAGCGCAGATGTAATCGAACAGTTGGATGAACTGACAAAAGACATGGACTGCGAAGTTACAACAGACACCTCCGCTTCTGATATGACATCACTTATGGGAAGTGGACTGACGATCAATGTAAAAGGAAATAATCTTGACAAACTGCAGGAACTTGCAGGCGAAGTTGCAAAAGTCGTAGAGAACACCGAGGGAACTGTGGATGTGGATGATGGACTTGCCAATACGACACCGTCTTTCACCATTTCTGTAGACAAGGAAAAAGCTGCGAAATATGGCATGACCGTTGCACAGGTATTCCAGCTTGTTTATGGGGAGATGACATCGTCAACCTCCGCAACAACGATCTCTACCGATGTAAATGAGTATCAGGTTTACGTACAGAGCGAGGAACAGTCCGATGTTACATTGGCTGATATCAAAAACCTGACCTTCACTTATACAGACAGAGAAGGAAACGAGACAGAAACAGCACTTTCTGATATTGCACAGTTTGAGGAAGGTTACACCTTAGGAACGATCAACCGTGATGCGCAGACCAGATATATCAGTGTGACCGCAGGAGTGGATGATGACCATAATGTCAGTCTGTTAAGTAATGAGATCCAGAAAGAGTTAGATAAGATCGATCTGCCGGAAGGATACTCCATTGAGATGGCAGGTGAGGACGAGATGATCGCAGATGCGATGAATCAGTTGTATCTGATGCTTCTTTTGGCAGTTATCTTCATTTACCTTGTCATGGTAGCACAGTTCCAGTCACTGTTGTCGCCGTTTATCATTATGTTTACAATCCCGCTGGCATTTACAGGCGGTCTGTTCGCACTTTACTTTACCGGCAACGAAGTCAGCGTTGTGGCAATGATCGGATTTGTCATGCTTGCCGGAATTATCGTAAATAACGGTATCGTTATGGTAGACTTTATCAACCAGCTTCGCCGTGGCGGAATGGAGAAAAAAGACGCCATTATCGAATCCGGAAAAACGAGACTCCGTCCGATCCTTATGACCGCACTCACCACGATCCTGTCCATGTCCACGATGGCAGTCGGACTTGGAGAAGGTTCAGAAATGATGCAGCCAATGGCGATCGTAACGGTTGGCGGTTTGTTATATGGTACACTGTTAACTCTGATCGTTGTTCCATGTATTTATGATGCATTTAACCGTAATAAGAGCATGGTCGAGGAGGACTTATAATGGACGAGCAGAAACTGATCCACGATCCATCACAGAAAGTACTTGCCATGTATCAGGCAGTCATTGAGTTCATTAATGAAGGCTGTGATATCAACACTTTAAAAGTAGCTGATATCACAGGCCGGGCAGGCATTGGAAAAGGAACGGCATACGAATATTTTTCTTCAAAGGAAGAGATAATCTCTTCTGCAATTTTATATTATGTGAAAGTCTGTTTTGAAAAACTTCAGGTAATATCTACAGGTGGAAGAACATTTCAGCAGAAAATTAACGAGGTCATGGATTTTATTGATGAGCATGTAAAAGAAAAGCAGGGAGTCTTTTTCCTGATCAAAATGGTGCTGGAATCCTATGAGATACCAAAGAATCTGAAAGATGAGTATGAGCGTATGAAACACCAGTGCTGTGATAAGGAAAAAAACGAGATTATCGACTGCATTGTGGAGGAGGGTGTCCGCGAAGGTCTGATCCGGGAGGAGAATGTTTTCCTGCGAAGAGCCGCGGTCGAAACCCAGCTTTCGGTCTATTTTATGTACCGCATCGCAGCAGAGAAAAAAATGGAGCTTGACTTGGAGGCAGATTTTCTGAGAGAATATGTCTATCAGAATCTGTTGAAATTATTAGGATAGAAAGAAGGAATGAATAAATTAAAATCACGTATAAAAAATCAGTTGACAAATGCCACTTTAGCTTTTATGATGAAAAAAGATATAAAAAGGTGATGAGAAAGAGGAGTACACACAGACACCTGAAAGAGAATGACATTCACCGGCTGAGAAATGTCACCAGAACATGTTGTGTGGAAGGTAGCTTTTGAACCGTCGCGCAGAACCTGTCTGTTACAGAGAAGAAGCAGAGCCCGTGATATAATCATGCGGAGCAGAATTTCCGTATATCATTAGAAGCAGCAGAAGTAAGCGAGAACGATTTGTCCCCGTTACCGGACAGTGATTTCTTTTTCAATGGACAGTGGAATTGAAAAATCGAATCAGCAGAGATATGTTGTTTTTACAACATAACAAAGGTGGTACCGCGTTGACACGCCCTTTGCATCCGTAAGGATGTGAAGGGCTTTTTTGCACGCTTGCTCTCGAGTGTGCACATCGGGAGAAAAGATGAATTAATTAGTTAGGCAATTTCGAAACTCGTAGAAAATATGAATTGAGTTGTGGAAATGTAACGAAAGCTTGAGAAGACACTGGGGAGCCGCCGGTTCTTGCTTGGCAGTCATAGCGCTAGCTGTGGCTGGCATGCTAGCACCGTTGCGAGCGACACGTAGCGGAAGCGTGTCTTCGAAAATTTT
>ENA-ORTN01002681-ORTN01002681.1-human-gut-metagenome-genome-assembly--contig:-NODE-2681-length-13939-cov-3.567992_pt1 | contig 13939 bp, 10 predicted proteins | sample MGYA00242070_ERZ509189 | MGnify/ENA primary metagenome ERZ509189 (study PRJEB26280, sample SAMEA2338821) | human gut metagenome | biome: human gut; feature: human-associated habitat; material: faeces...
CAATATGCGCTTGCGCCCGTACTTGCCGCTCACCGTCAGATAGGCCGCAAGCGTCAGCAGCACCAGATATGCACCCATCGCCGCCGCCAAGCCGAGCACGATCGGCCTCACCGACAATCGCTTCTTCTCCATTCCATAGCCCCCCATCCCGGTCGTTCAAAAGAGCGTATGCCACAAGGCTGCATTTTATATCCAGGCCCTCGAAAAAAGTGTGCAAAAAAGCGCCGACCATTCGGCCAGCGCTTTCGCGTCAGGATATGATTTACTTGATCTCGGGATCGTAGGAGGGCTTTTCTTCCGCAGCAGGAGCCTCGACCGTCTCAGTCGCTTTCTCCTCGACAGCAGGAGTCTCCTCCGCCTTTTCTTCGACCTTGTCAGCCTTCTTGCCGCTCTTCTGCGCGGCAGCCTGCTCCATCGCGCCGGTGGACTGCACCGCCCACTTGGTCACCTCGATGCGGACGCGGTCCTCGCTCGTCTCAAAGACGATGGTAGAGTCGTTGACCTGCACGATCTTGCCGACCATACCGCCGATGGTGGTGACGCGGTCGCCCTTTTTCAGGCTGCTGCGCATCTGCTCCGCCTGCTTTTTGCGCTTGTTTTCCGGACGAATGATGAGGAAATAGAAGACCGCGATCATCGCGACCATGAGAAGAAGGGATTCCATAATTGTTAAAGTTCCTTTCGTTTTTAAGGTTCCGCCATAACAGCATTGCTGTCATTATAGCCGAATCCGTCCTAATGTGCAAGAGTTTTCTGCGGCAGATTACGCTCTTTCCGAAAGCTTTTCGCTGTATTCCGCGCGGAAGGCCGCAAACTCGCCAGCGTCCAGCGCGTCGCGGATGCGCTCCGCGAGCTTGTTGTAGAAATAGAGATTGTGCATCACCGCAAGGCGCAGCGCCAGATAAATCTGCTCCAACGTGCCACAGCTTAATAGCTCTGGTCTGACTTCCCTTCCCTCTGTCAGAATCTGCAGCTGCCCCTGCTCATCGAGCCTTACACTGTCATAAGCTCCTGCGGTAAATAAGGACACATATCTGGAAATCTCCGCATTCAGTTCATCCTGCATATCCTCATAAAAAGACTGGGAAATCCTTGTGATCTCCTGCGCCGCAAGCTCCAATGCCTGAATATCTTCCGCTCTTTGGTGCTCTGCCCAGCTCTGCACACCCTGTCTTGTGATCTCTTCCTCCAGATTAAAAAGACGGTTTTCCTTTTCCCACAGAGAATCTTTCCACTCAGTAAGCATCTGGTCTGCCAGCCGTTTCTTTTGCTGCATCTGTGCTTCCATCACTTCCCGCTCACGCAGTTTCCTTAATTGCTCCGCCTGCATGGATGCCGCTTGGAGTCTGGCACGGTTTTGATTCTTTTTGTACTGCCGGATTGCAGAAAATAATGCGATTGCAAGAGCTGCAAGTTCACCTGTCCAGAAAAGGGCTGGTGTTATGTAAACCTTGAAACCCAATAATATTATTGCGGCCAGGATTGCGAAGAAGGATAGGATATAGCCAGTTTTTTCTGGCTGCCAATCTTCCGTACTGCCGGTCTGCTCATAGTACTTGGCATGCATTCCACTCTCATCGTCTGCATAATGCGCTTCATACTTTTCTATAGACGCACGTATCCCTTCACATTCCTGTTCGAGCAAGTTCTTCTCCAATTGAAGCTCCTTAAGACGCGCCTCCCGCTCCTCGTCTGCCCTTCTCCGCTCCTGCTGCAATTCCCGCTTTCTGGCATTGAGCGAAGCAGCTGCCTCCGCAACCGTCACGCCGCTGTCGGAACCATCCGATGCCTGTGCGAGATACTCTGCAAGGATTTTCACCATCTGGTTTCCGGTGGCAGCTCCCGCCTGCGTGATATCGTAGGTACTGGCATAACTGTCTTTGCTGACACCACCCAAAAGCATGGTCAGATCCCCAAAGCCGACCGACAGTTCCTCCCCATCCAGCTCATTCCTCAGATAATCGGTTTTCTCTTTGGAATAAAAATTGCGTTCCAGATAAAACTTCTGCTGCCCAACCGTAAACTTTAGTGCACCCGCATAAAACGACGGTGCATGCCACGGTTCATACTGACTGTAGGCGTCTGTGACAGAACTCCTGCCCCTTCCTTTTTCCATGCCAAAAAGCATCGCACATAAGAAGCTGTGCAATGTCGATTTGCCCGCCTCATTTTTTCCATATATGACATTCATCCCCGGTTCAAAGGATATGTTTTTGTTCTGTAGCTTTCCAAACTGAAAAATGTCTGCTTCCTTTATCTGCATATCTCATGCCCCAACAATGCGCTAACGCCGTATTCCAATGCTTTCGCTGCAACCGGATCCTGCCTTTTTTTCTGCATGGCTGCAATATAAGCTCCCAACAGGGAATTTTCATGTTCAGCCAGCAGTTTATCATAGTCATAATCCGGTCGAAGCTGCTCTGTCACATCCACGATCCGTTCCAGATGCGACAATTTATTAAGATCGAATATCACGTCCGGATCTTTGTATCCCTGTAAACAAATCCGAAAATACTGATAAGCCGGACGTTCTGCCAACAGTTCTTTTATCTGCTGCATGACATCATATCCGGTCGTCCCCGGCGTCACCTCCACCGCTTCGTGGCAGTACTCACACTTTCGCACCGGATAAAAAGAGACCTCACAATGCGTTTTGCCGATGTCTCCCATCCAGTATCCGTGCGCACCGGTATCATTACAGTCTGTCGGCTCCAGTGCGCCCGCCATGACCGCCCTGCCCTGCACAAGCTGCCCACCTTTGTGGATGTGTCCCGCTGCAATATAATCAAATCCATGCCGCAGAATCTTTTCCACCGAAAAAGGAATATGCCGCTCATCGCCTCCATGTGCGAGCAGAATATTAATTCTGTCCGTATTTTTCGGAAAAACTTCATCGTACAAAGCCTGCCGGATCTCACGATGCCAATAGCTCAGACCATAAACCGTCGTATTCTGCTCCGGGAAATCAAAACACATTACTTCCTCGCGTGGGAAGAAACAGACATTTTCCGGCCACTCACATGTCCTGTAAAAAGAATTTTGCTGTATGTAATCGTGGTTTCCTGCCATAAGAAGCACTTTCGTCTGCGGTATGCGTGCAAACAGACCACAGACTTCCTTCAATTCTCTTTTCAATGGCTGTTTGTGAAAAAGATCACCTGAAATCAACAAAAAATCCGGGGATTCTTCTGCCGCGATCTCGATCATTTCCGCAAAAGAATCCCAGATATCCTGTGCTCTTTTTTCACTCCATGCTTTTCCTGCATCCGGTTTTACACCGAGATGCACGTCTGAAATATGCATAAACTTCATGCTTTGTCCTCATTTTCCGTAATCATTCCAGCGGCTTCTATTGTTCCATCTGTTTTCCCAGGAAACCAGCTGCTGCGATCGCAAGCTTGCTCTCCGTCTCTGTCATTCTGGATTTCTCGTCTTTTTCATATAAAATAACGGCTCCGATCGCATCCCCCTCACAGATGATCGTGCTGAGCGCCTGCTGTCCGAATTCTCCGGCATCATCTAATGTCACCTTGACAAACTCCGCATCATTTCTGCTTGCGAGAAAATTTTTCCGTTCGCTGATGGCGTCTTCCAGCTGTTTGCTGATCGGCTTGCCCTCATATTCTTTCTTGCCGGCACCGGATGCCGTCACAACATGGTCGCAGTCCGTGATCAATACCAGATGTCCGGTTGTCTGCGCCAGACTTTCCGCATACTCTCCCGCAAACTGGCTCAGCTCCCCGATCGGCGAATACTTTTTCAGAATGATCTCGCCCTCCCGGTCGGTAAATATTTCCAAAGGATCGCCCTCCCGGATCCTTAAGGTTCTCCGAATTTCTTTCGGAACTACAATTCTTCCCAGATCATCTATTCTGCGTACAATCCCTGTGGCTTTCATTTAATATTTTTCCTCCAATGCTGTTATTTCACTTTGGAGTTATTATGTGGAAAAATCAGAGAATTATTCTTTTCTCTGTCTAAAATTCCTGTGTACATCATACCCTATTTTTTCTAAAATGAATATTAAAAATTTGTAAAACATCTTGATTATATAGGATATATCCTATATAATATATAAAAATATGAAAGAAGGAATTATATGCCCGTCATTGCACGTTTCTTTGGAATAACAATAAAAATGTACCTGCGCCAAAAAGAACACAAAACTTTACATCATTAAAATTCGAAGGAGGTGCATCCTATGGCTCACAGAGTGCAAAGTGTATCGATGATTGATCAGAATATTCTTCAGGCAATTTTTATAGGTGGTGAAGTAATTCAATATGACCTGCGAAAAATGCTTTCCATTCTTCCACAATTTCAGGAAATTATCAATGATCCATCCCTCGCATCGAAAGTTCATGCAGATACCGGCGGCTATGGTGTGTCCTGGAGTGATGATCTGGACTTAGATTCTGAAACGATCTGGGAAGATGGTGTATTTATTCGTATTGAATCTGTTGACACATCCCTCGCACTTGCTTCCAGCCTTGCAAGAGCAAGAGAATATGCCATGCTGACACAAAAACAACTCTCCGAAAAAACGGGAATCTATCAGAGCGATATCAGCAAACTGGAACGTGGTAACGCCAATCCATCCATTTTGACCTTAAAACGTCTGGCAGATGCAATGGATATGACTTTAAAAATCGAATTTGTACCAAAAAAATGAAGAGACTATCACAGCCTCTTCATTTCTTTTCAAATCATCTTTTCTCTATTAGCCAAAATCAATATTTTTTCATTTTTTGCTAATAGATTTCTTCTGCTTACTTTTTTGTATCATAATCATCTAGAAAATGATGTTTTACACCATCCTTTTTATAGGCGACAACCGTTTCCAGATTCACATTTTCCACACTCTTGAAAATATTGCCTTCCACATACTGGTTGACTTCTTTTAATTTTTTGATCAGTTCCTTGATCTCCACACGTTTCGAACGATTTTCCTCGTTATTGCAGGTGGTACAGGTGTCTGTAAACTTGCATGCACACTGGATAAAATGAAGTCCATTATAGTCACGCCACGCCTTGATATCGTCCTCACGCACAAGATAAAGCGGACGGATCAGTTCCATTCCCTCAAAATTGGTGCTGTGAAGTTTTGGCATCATCGTCTGGATTTGTGCTCCGTAAAGCATACCCATGAGGATTGTCTCGATCACATCATCATAATGATGTCCGAGTGCGATCTTATTGCATCCAAGCTCCTGTGCAAAATGATATAAATGTCCGCGTCTCATCCGCGCACACAGGTAGCACGGTGATTTTTCAATATTGTATACAGAATCAAAAATATCCGATTCAAAAATTGTGATCGGAATATTGAGTTTTCTGGCGTTTTCCTCGATCACTTTTCGGTTTGCCGGACTGTATCCCGGATCCATGACCAGAAACTTCACTTCAAAATCGAATTTGTTGTGAATTTTTAATTCCTGAAAAAGCTTTGCCATAAGCATGGAATCTTTTCCACCGGAAATACAGACCGCAATGCGGTCACCCGGTTTGACAAGCTCATACTGATTTATTGCTTTTGTAAATTTGCACCAGATGCTTTTACGGAACTTTTTACGGATGGAAAGTTCCACATCCTTGCAGATGTCTACCTCTTCCTCCTGCTTCATCGCATCCAGAAGCCATGCAATATATCCGCCTTCCAGACTTACCGCATCCATTCCTTTCTCTTCCAGTCCTTCGGCAACTTCCACACTGAAACGTCCACGGCTGCAACAGATTACTAATTTTTTTGAAAAATCAATGTTCTCATTCCCTTCGATAGAATCTGCCGGTGTCGCTACCGCTCCCGGAATCGCTCCGTGGGCGATCTCGTTCTCGTCCCGGATATCAATGATCTGATAAGTGTTTTTATCAAGTTTTTTTAATTCTTCTATTGTAATGCCCATGCTATGACCTTTCTCTATGATTTTCTTACAATTATCAAGTTTTCTTTCGGTAAAATATTACCTTCTTTGTGTGGTTCCGTCAATCATTTTAGCATGAACTATGTCATTTACTCCGTAAAGTTGTACGGCAATAAATCTATATCTCTCAAAGGTCAATCTACTCACATGGGTAAAACTCATCTGTACAAATTATAGAATAATCACCTTCTGCGCCATGCACTATCTTTTCCTCTGTACCTACATTCTCACCGCATACCCAACGTGAACCATCCGTTTTCTGTATCACGGTATTATTTAAATAGTAAGGATATACATCACCAAGTTCATAGGCTCTCCTCCGTGATCCGATAATTCTATATCATCTAGTCATTAACTACCAGTTCAACTGTTGGTTTGATATCATCTCTCAAAAGAGTTTTCTTACTGCTAGCTCCAACGGGCGGTATCACAATTGCTTTTACTGATTCATTATAAAACGGCACTTCTTGAATCTTCTTTTCTCGATTCTTCTGCTTACTCTTTTATATACTTTGATTCCTTTCATTGTACAACACAAATGATTTAAGTTGGCTTTCTTTTATGCAAAATCACGAACTTGCTCATTTATAGTATATTGGATAAATTTCTGTTTAATAGATTTCAAAAATTTTAGTTTACATTTTCATTTAGATAATCTTTTTCATTAATAGATTTGCAAATCAATAAATGAAAGTGAGGAAAAAATATGTTATTAGTAGAAGGAAACACAAGTACACAAGTTAAATACTTACAGCATGGACTCCGCATGCTATGCTTTAATCCCAAGCGCCTTGATGGTGTTTTTGACACCAATACTACTTTGGCTGTAAAGCGCTATCAAACTTCTAGAGGATTAACTTCTGATGGAAAAGTTGGCGACGGCACATGGAATAAGTTAAAAAGCGATATTATTCCACTCCAAACGTCACTAAAGAACAAAGGATATTACAGTGGAACCATTGACGGTGTTGCAGGGGATGCTACCTATAATGCTTTAGTAAAATTCCAATCAGATAATGGTCTTACTGCAGATGGTATGGCCGGGCAGAGCACTCTTGACAAACTGCATACCACAGACACAAACAAACCAATCCTTCAGCTTGGCAGTACTGGAAAATACGTAATTGAACTTCAAACTAAACTAATTAAACTTGGATATTCTTGTGGTGACACAGGTGCAGATGGAGTTTTTGGTGATGATACTTATCGTGCAGTAAGAATGTTCCAGCAAAATAATAATTTGAGTGTGGACGGAAAAGTTGGACCCGCAACATGGGCCAAATTAGAAACAGCTTCTTCTATCCCACCTTCCTCTACCCCATTGCTTGTATTGGGTAGTTCTGGTGATGCTGTAGTCCGTCTACAAACTCGCCTTTTAGAACTAGATTATGATTGTGGTGTCACCGGTGCTGATGGTAAGTTTGGCACTTCAACCCAAAAAGCCGTCATTAATTTTCAAAAAAATAATGGTTTAACCGTAGATGGAAAAGTTGGACCTGCAACATGGGCCAAGCTAAACTCGGTAAATCCAGTAAAAGGTTCTGGAACGAACAATGATATTTTACGCGAAGGAAGTAAGGGGGCTGCTGTTGTAAAATTACAGCAAAGACTCATTTCTCTTGGTTACAACTGTGGTGCTTCTGGTGCTGATGGTAATTATGGAAAAAACACCAGCTCAGCTGTTATTAAATTTCAGAGAATTAATGGTTTGAAGACAGATGGAATTGCCGGTCCAGCAACATTACAGAAGCTTTACTCGGATTCAGCAAAGAAAAATGACGGTTCAGCAGACACCCCTATTTATCCAACAATTCCTACATTTGGAACATTACTTGATTATACTATAGAGGTAATTAGTGCTCAGGAAGGATCCTATAATGCCATTAATCCAACTGATGTTCTTTCTATTGGTCTACTCCAGTGGCGAGCATCCAGGGCTTATAATCTTCTAATTGATATCAGAAATCGAAATACCAAAAGTTTTGATGCCATCATGAGCAGTACCACAATTGGTCAGTATATCATTGACGCAAATCCGGTCCCATTTGATACATTAAGACCTACCGCTCTTTCCTCAGATGAGTTAGAAAAACTAAAGCAGTTATTGGATACAGAAGAATCTCATCAAGCACAAGACAACTTAAAACGTTCAGATGTTAATGGGTATATCGAGCATGGAAAAGAACTTGGAATTACTGATGAAAAAGCACTAATTTACTTTAGTGATTGCTATAACCAGTCTCCTAGCGGAATTTCCAGAATCGGAGAAAAGGCAGGAAATCAGTGGAGTTCAATGACTCTCGACAGCTTACATAATTATGCTTTGAATGATATCTATGAAAAAAATGGAAAGAAACATGGTTTAGGATTATATGTAACTCGCAGGAATTCTGTTTACAGTAAGGCTGCCCAATATACTGGAGGATCAAATGCTTCATTATCTGCCTTCGTTGAAAACATGGTCTTATACGCTTTAAATGAAGAACACGCAGATCGCTATGAAGGACTACCTGAATCAGATCGCAATAAAGAAAACTACAATAAATATAACAAATGGTTTCCTAGCACACAAGGAAATCCTTGGTGTGCATGTTTTGTTTCTTGGTGTGCCAATAAAGCAGGTCTCTTAAACGTTCCTGAACAGCTTGGTCTAGTTCCACGAAGTGTTTCAGTTGCCGAATATTTATCATTTTATGATAGTCAAAATCGCTTTCGTCCTAAAAATAGCTATCAGCCTAAAAGAGGTGATATATTCATAAAGAAATCAAATGGTTGTTCCCATGTCGGAATAGTCACAGGCTATAATCCTGAAACAAAGGAATACACTACCATAGAAGGAAATACTTCTAATGATACTGTCCAGCAGTTAACACGTCCTATAAATGATGCTGGTCTAACCGGTTTTGGCATCAACACACCGTCTAAAAGTGCCTTGAAAGAATAGCATATAAGGAGATGATACTCCATGTGAGCCATCATCTCCTCATAAGCACTTAACTTCGAAAAAGATTTTCAACACAACATATATTCTCTATAATGCTTGCTAGGAAATGCTAAGATTCGAATGGTTGGTTCTGCCGATCTACAATCTGATGGCAGTATCTTATCGTTTACATGGGAAATGAAACTTTATGCTGCTTCAAAACCATATATATCTTCAATTGTTTCAAAAATCTGGTATGTTTTCATTTTTTTACATACACGAAATAATCTTTATTTTATCACCGAAGAACTTTTTTATATTACTTTACAGAAAAATTTTTCCTCGTTCTCTTAAATATGTGATGTTTATTTTTTATAAGTATCCAGTCTATTAAGCAGTTCAAGATTTCTTTTTTCAATATCACTAAATACACTATCATCAAATTCCTCTGCTTTTACAGATGGAATATACCATAATTGTCCCATAAAATAGTTTTTCAAATTTTCATCTTTAAAAATATATCCATGACGCGCATATATCTCATTTTTAGCAAGATGTATTATCAGAGAAGGAACGCCTGAAAAACTGTCCTCATTATAGTATTCTGTGTCAGTATAGTACAATGGATTTATGTACATAGATATATCTCGTACTTCTCTATCATTTTCTAAAAAATCTAACACTTCTTCATAATAAGAACACCTATTTAAATAAACAGCTCTTTTTTCAATTTCATCTAAAATCTGATCTTCTGACCAATCAACACTGTATTGTAATAATTGTTCCTTTTGTTCGCCATCATATTCTGTACTATTTTGATTCGCTTCTTCTTTTGATAATATATATGTTCTATCTATTCCAAATCCACTTGTGTTAGATTCCCCCATCACAAAATCTTGTACACTGATTTTAATCACATTTGTTTCAAACTGAATATATAATATTCCACTATTTCCCCATCCATCATCTGAAAAAGGATAATAACACTCCCCATCTTCAATGCGGCATATAATATCTATCTCTGCAAACCGACCGCTAATTTCCTGTTGCGAATACAAATATCCGTTTAGTTCATTATCTGATGTGATTTCTACCGAAAATTCTGTACCTCCCTCATATATAATACTTTCATGAGATTTTCCTTCCTCTGACCATGTACCTATATAATTTTCATAATCACTTTGTATACTTGTCGTTTCTTCCTCTGAGAATGCTATATCTTTACTTTCAATATTTGTTTGCTTTATATATCCGCAACCTGAAAACCATATCAATCCCAATAATATAATTACTATCTTTAATTTTTCCATTATCAATAAATTCCTTTTGTATATAGTCTATCATTATGAATAAAAACTTTTTGTAAAATTACCACACTTTTGAACATCTAAATAACATATGTAGACGTTCTTTTTCTATTTCTTTCAAAGGTCAATCTACTCATACGGATAAAGCTCATCTGCGCAAATTATAGAATAATTATCTTCTATATCATACACTATCTTTTCCTCTGTACATGCATTCTCACTACATACCCAATGTGAACCATACGTTTTCTGTATCTCGGTATTATTTAAAGAAAATGGTTTCATTGACTTAACCTATGGGAATTGCTGGATCAATGTTTTAAGCCTTTTATTAAAAATGGCTTAAAACAAACATAAAGCTGCCACTTTGTCATTATGACACGGTGACAGTCTTTGCTCAGAAACACTGCTTGCATCCTTGTTTTATTCTATTGCTATATATATTACACTATATTATAATCATTATTTTTCAGATGTCAAAATTCCTGTTTTAGATGTCAAAAAAAATATAGTTATCTTTAACTTATTTTTAACCAAAATACAAATTTACCAAATAAATTATATTTCATACGTTATTACATAACTTCTTTGTCACTGTATAGTAAAAAACTCTAAATTAACTAAAACATTCCCAACATTTCGGACTATAGCAAGATAGTCCGAAAATACGGTTTCCTTTGATTTATGCCAGATTTTTGCTTTTCATTAGGAGAAAAATCCCCATTTTAAGCTATTCCTGGCGAGTTACATCGTTTCTGCAGGCATATTTCTTTGCAAAATTTATCATAAAAATATGTACTATATAGTCCGAATATGTTATAATAGGACTATATATAGGAGGTATTTTTATGGCAGTTCCGGCAGAAATCAGAACAGTTCCAAGACCTGTCAATACGATTGTTGATGACAGTGGAACCAACAGCCCGAAGCGTTATGCAGTCCGCCAGCGGGCATCTTCAAAATATATTCCGGGTGGTAACCCACAACCCAAAAACGGAAAAGTCATCGGACACATCATTGATTACAAATATGTGCCTTTGACTGACAGCACAGCCTCAGATGGACCGGATATGCTTTCTTACGGAGCTTCGGCTCTCGTAAAATCAGTTTCGGCTGATCTGCTCTCGGATCTTTTGAATATCTATCCGGCAAACGAAGCATACAGCATCATGTCCATTGCGACTCTTCGTGTCATCAGGCCCAAGATCACTCTTGGAAGAATGGCTACCCATTACCGTAGAACATTCGTCTGCAAGGATTATCCCGGCGCTGCCATGTCAAAGAATACTCTGGGAAATCTGCTTCAGCGTATCGGACAGGACGGAAACAAGCGGAAGGACTTCTATCAGCTGCGTATTTCATCTGTTGCCGAAGATCATCATATCGCCATCGATGGAACGTTAAAACAGAATACCAGTATCGTGAATGATCTTTCTGCATATTCTTACAAGGCCAGAACCCGAGGCTGCAGTGAAGTATCCGTATTGTATGCTTATGATATCGAACAGATGGAACCTGTGTGTGCCGAAGTCTTTCAGGGTAACAGCATCGATGCGAGTTCGTATTCTGCATTTATCCGTGATAATGATATCCGAAAAGGAATCATCGTTGCCGATAAGGGATTTCCCCCCAGCAAGATCAAAGAGGAACTGGCCGAACGACCGGAACTCCACTTCCTGACACCGATCAAAAGAAATGATCTTCGGATCTCCGATAATAACATGCTGTCTTTCGAGGGTGTTCTTGAAGGCATCGAAGGTCATGTCGTTTATAAGAAAAAACAGATTAAGGGTGGGCGTTTTCTCTACTCCTACAGAGATGCCAGAAAAGCAGCCATTGAAGAAGCTGATTACCTGACAAAGACTGAAAACAAAAAAACTTTGAACCCGAGAAATACAGCAAAAAGTCTTCATTATTCGGCGTGATCGTTTTTGAGAGCGATCAGGATCTTGATCCTAAAACCGCATACCAGTGTTACGATGACAGATGGCTGCTTGAACTTGTATTTAACCGATACAAAAGTGATGACTGTCTTGACAAGACAAATGTCCAGGGTGATTTCTCTGTTATCGGGTCAGAATTCGTAAATTTCATCACTACAGTAATGACGTGCCGGATTATCCGTAAAGCCACCAGGGCCGGTCTCCTAAATAAGATGAGCTACGGCGATCTGATGGATGATCTGTCAAGTGCATGGCGAAAGGCCGATGCACCTCAGAAGCCAAAAACAGATGATGGCTACTGGGTTCATACACTGCAGATTGTTTTTGAAGAACTCGAGGCACTCGGTCTTTCAGAACCCGTCCATAAGCCTGAACCAAAGAAGCGGGGACGCAAGAAAAAAGAACCTGAAGTGTCAAAAACCAAACGCTCAAGAGGGCGTCCAAGAAAGGATGCTAAACCGTCTGTCGGACTTCTATAGTCCGACAGACTGGGAATGTTTTAATGCATTCAACAAGCTAAAGTCCATAATAATACGGTAGATTTACCAATTGGAAATCTACCGTTATTAGGGGTATTATTGGAGCATGTATAAAACTCTCTCATCTTTTATTTGATTTTTTATCATCTAAGTTATCTTTTAAATCTGCTAAAATATTTTTTAAAAATTCCGGGAATTCAGTTCCCATCCTTCCAATATTTTCCAATATTGAGATCAACTCATTAATTATAAACCACACGCACACAAGCAAACCAAAGATTGTATTTGTACCAAATGTTAATCCAATTTCTTTTGCGAATTTGAATATTAAATAATCAATAGATACGGCAACGAATATTGTTAAAATATATCCTAGCTTTTTATAAATTCCCAATATACTTCTTTTACTACTCCAACCAAATCTACTATCATTTGGATTTTCGAATGATTCTTTTTTGGCAGCTAACATTCCTGATACATAATCAATCACCATTAAAACTCCCAAAAAACTAAGTGCTGGTAATAACATTCCAAATTTGTTACCAATCCCTGCTCCCATTACAGTTAAAATACCTTTTTCAAACATTTCTTTATTATTCATAATTCTACCTCTATTTTTTTATATCAAAATATCTTTCTCTAAGTTCCAAATATAATTGCTTTCTTAACCGATGTACATATTGTCTTGTAATATTATATTTCTTAGCAATTTTATAATCCGACAACTCTCCCCCTAATATATCTTTATAAATTTTATATTTCATTCCTTTATATTTTTTTAATATTTGTTTTAAATCTTCTTCAATAATAATGTCGATAAACTTGTTTTCTTCATAAACTGTAATGTCTATCATTTCCATTTCAGATGCAAATTGATTATCATGCTTTTTCCTACTACTTCGATATAATTCATAAAATTTATTTTGTAAAGCCTTTTCCAAAAACCTTAAACACTGTCCATCATTCTCTACATATTTTAATTTAGTAACAGCTTCCCATAATGCAAGTATTAATTCAGCATATACATCATCTTTATCATCCTTATATAACTTTCTCATATACTTGTTAATTAATGGTTCCATTGCTTGCTCCAACTTTGCAAATTGATCTTTATCTTTTTGGACATCTTCAATCAAACTTGTAATTTCTCCCATAATTTTTTTCCTCCGTATGAGGTAAAAAGGGAGATTTTTACAAAATGTAAACAAAAAAATTAAAAAACCTTATATTTTTCAATTGTGTCACAAACAATCCCTAATTCTTTAACTATGTCATAATTCCTTAATTAACTGTAAAAAGAACTTTCAGTCCAATCATAACCACCGGCTTAGCCGGTGGTTTGCTCACGCCCTATAAGGGCTTATTA
>ENA-ORTN01002694-ORTN01002694.1-human-gut-metagenome-genome-assembly--contig:-NODE-2694-length-13878-cov-8.359112_pt1 | contig 13878 bp, 10 predicted proteins | sample MGYA00242070_ERZ509189 | MGnify/ENA primary metagenome ERZ509189 (study PRJEB26280, sample SAMEA2338821) | human gut metagenome | biome: human gut; feature: human-associated habitat; material: faeces...
CTTTCGCACTCTGCTGAACTGTCTTAAATGCATTATTTACGAGGATTGCTATAGACGGTCGTAAATTGCAGGCAAGATATGGAACATAAAAAAGTATCTGATAAGGGGGTATTAGATCATGTCTGCTTATCAGATACTTTGTTTATGCTTCTGGCTGTGTTCGTGTCATCAGTTGATTAGTTTGATATTTACGATCAATTCTCGAAAAATGTGACAGTAAAACCATCAGTTCCTATAGTTACGTCAGAAATAGTATCATTATCCCAGAGAGCATCCGTAATGACCGACTTTAAGGCTTCGTCCAGAATAAGATTAAATTCTTCTTCGATAAGTGAGAATGGAACCAATTTCTGGACTTCTGCACATTCCAGAATAAAATTAAGTATTTTTTCTTCCATGATAAATCCTCCTCGTAAAATTCCATACAGCATATATTACAATAGACAAAGCAATCTGTCCACCTTAGATTTTATTTTTGATAATTCATTATGGTACGATACAGGTGGCGGTATATGACAACCGATTAGAAATTACTTCTCCAGGAAAGCTGCCAATGGGACAAACATTCATATCGGATGTACCTTGATGGTGGAGATATATAGCTAATTATTCAGAACTTTCATAGACAAAACGGATTCCATCGTATATACTTTGAGTAGAAACGAAAAAAGAAAAGTAACTGTTCATGATAGTTTGGAGTATCTGCGTAATGAACAGCTACGGGAAAAAGGGGAACAGTTATGTTATTGGTAAAGAATGCAGAGATTTACGCACCGGAATATCTCGGTAAAAAGGATCTTTTGATTTGCGGGGGAAAGATTGAATGTATACAGGATTCCATCGGAGAACTGCCTGTGGAATGTGAGATACTGGATGCAGAAGGAAAAATTCTTACACCCGGATTTTTAGATCAGCATGTACATATCACCGGGGGCGGCGGAGAGGGAAGTTTTCATACGCGGACACCGGAATTACAGATGTCAGAACTGGTAGAGAACGGTATCACAACAGTGGTGGGACTTCTGGGTACGGATGGTATCACCAGGAGTGTGGACAATCTTTATGCGAAGACCCGGGTACTCTGTGAGGAGGGCGTGAGTGCTTATATGCTCACAGGTGCTTACGGATATCCCAGCCCGACTATCACAGGTGAAACAGACAGGGACATCGTATTCGTGAATGAGATTTTGGGTGTGAAGCTGGCGATATCTGATCACCGGGCACCTAATGTGACTGGTGATCAGTTGGTTCAGATTGCAAGTAAAGCTCGTGTGGCGGGAATGCTCAGTGGAAAGCCAGGCATTGTGGTGCTTCACATGGGAGATGACAAAGATGGTCTTGCACCGGTATTCCGGGCATTGGAGGTGAGTTCTGTTCCTGTACGGATTTTCCGTCCCACTCATGTCAACCGGAATGAAAAGTTGCTGGAAGAGGGCTACGAATTTCTGAAGCGGGGAGGTTATATTGATCTGACCTGCGGTATGCACACTTCACCGGGAGAATGTGTTCTGGAGGCTAAAAAGCGGGGACTGCCCACAGAGCATATCACAATGAGCTCTGACGGACACGGAAGCTGGTCTAATTATGCTGAGGACGGCAGCCTTCTGGAGATAGGTGTATCTGGTGTGGATGCACTTTATAAAGAGTTGAAATATATGGTACAGGTTCTGGGAATGACTCTGGAGGAAGCACTGCCTTATATGACCTGTCAGGTGGCAGAGGGGCTGGATTTACTGGGAATCAAGGGAACTGTGGCAGAGGGGGCCGATGCGGATCTGTTGCTGTTTGATCAGGATCTGACGCTGGATACTTATGTAGCCAGGGGAAAGATCTTTATGAAGCATGGAGAGGTGATTCGAAAAGGCACCTATGAGAAGTAAAAAGAAAATAAAAACGAAACCGGATATATGGCTTTCTGTTGGAAACCTGTATATCCGGTTTTGTTTTTGGGCTAAAAATCAGGATGGCAAAGTGTCGATAAAAATCTGCCGTTCAGATGGTGATACACTATCGATGACAAGACAGGATGCCAGAATATTGAGCATAGCCATAGGTGCAGTCATAGAGTTATAAAACAGCTTCGTAGATGTGGGACAGAGAAGCAATAGTGTGCTGTGCGCAGCTGCCGGTGAAGTATCACTGTCTGTGATGGTCAGAATCGGTACCCCTGATTTAGCTGCTTTTTTAGCAATATTTCCAATCGGAAAATAATAGCGGGGGAAAGAGAAAAAGATTACCAGGTCACCATCCGTCAGCTGTTGGATAATCTTCTGGGTGACTTCCAGATCCGATAAATCAATCAACGCAGAATTCAAGTACAGAATTTCCAAACGGCTCTGTAAAAATTTGCCGGGAACCAGAGAAATATCATGGGCAAAGATGTAGATACGGGTGCTTTTCCGGATTTCATCAGAAGCCTTTATGACAGATTCCAGATTGATGTTGGTAATAAAATCAGAGAAAACTGCGGCCTCTGTATTGCAGATTTCATGAAGCATTTGTTCCCGCTCGGTGTCTTCGCCTGAGGTACGCTCTGGCAGAAAAAAGGAAGAAGAGGAGGCCTGCTTAATCATTTTTTGGGTATAGTCCCGAAACTGCTCCTTTAAGTCCAGAAAGTTGGAGTACCCCAGTTTTTGACAAAAACGAAGCAAAGTCAGCTCGGAGGTACCGGTCTGATGGCTTAGCTGTGCCAGTGTAATGTAGCTGATTTCCTCCGGATTAGCAATTAGATAATCTGCGATTGTTTTCTGCTTTTTTGTCAGGGCAGGATAAAGTTTTTGAAGATGCTCTAAAATATCCATAGATATTACACGATGTCCTTTCTTTGCATGGCGCATGCAATGTTTTATATTTTTTTCATAAAAATATAAGTAAAAACTTTACAAATTTATTATAGCATGTATAATGGAAAATATAAAGTAAAGTATATACTTAACAAAAAATCGAAAGAAAATCATAGTATATAGATTTTCTTTCGAAAGCAAAGGAGGAAAAAGGCTATGAAGAAACTTTTTGAGAAACACTTCGAACGGACATGGTTGATTATTTTTCTGATTATGTTTGTATTAATTATGATTCCGTTCCCGTTTTTCTACAGCGAGACGTATATTCCCGCATTTGGTGGTGTTCCACTCTATATATTCGGATGGATTGTTCACACTGCCATTACATTTGTGCTGATTATTGTTTATTATCGCATGTGTATGAAGAGAAAAGAATATCACACTTATGATGAGGAGGACAAATAAATGAATGGAGCAGCAGTAATTCAGCCAGCACCGATTCCTTTCTATACAGTTCTGGTACTTTATCTTGGAATTATGGCATTTATTGGTTGGTACGCAGGACGTAAGACGAATAATATTGGCGATTTCTTTGTATTGAGTGGAAAGGCTGGCGTGGTAGTAAGTGGTATTGCATATTTCTCAACCCAGTTTTCCATGGGAACATTTCTTGGTACACCGGGAACCATTTACGGTGTAGGCTATGCAGGAATGGCTATTTCTGTACCTGGAGCTGTGTTCTGTATGATTCTTCCGGCTCTTCTGATTGGTCGCAAGCTGATTACCCTTGGTCATAAATATGGTTTTCTGACCATGGCTGATTACTTGACAGATCGTTATCACTCCAAGAATATGAGCGGTGTTTTGGGCGTGATGATGCTCTTCTTCCTGGTTCCGATGATGGGTGCACAGATTATCGGAGCAGGCGTTATTGTACATGTATTTACCGGACTGCCTGAATGGGTAGGTGTTGTGGGAATGGGTATTATCGTTATTCTCTACTGTATGAGCGGTGGTATGAAAGGTGCCATGATGACGGATGTTATCCAGGGATCTCTGATGATTGCTACTGCAGTGGTTACATTTATTGTATCTGTAGTAATGGGTGGAGGTTTCTCTAACATTAACCATACACTTCAGAGTATGAATGAGGCTTATCTGACCTTCCCGGGTGCTAACGGTTATATGCCTTGGACTTATTATGTATCCAACATTGTGCTATGGTCGTTCTTTACCATGGGACAGCCTCATCTGTTTACCAAGTTCTTTGCCATGAAGGATCATAAGACTATGTTTAAAGCAATTCTTCTTGGTACTGCAGGTATGTTTTTCTCTGCAACTCTGATTGAGTGGGCCGGTGTAAATGGTATTGCTTCCATTCAGAATATTGAGAAGGCAGATCAGATTATTCCAATGATTCTGCAGAGGGGAATGAATCCATTCCTGGCTTCTATTTTCATCGCAGGTATCGTGGCAGCAGGTATGTCCACTATCGATGGTATTCTGGTCACCACCACCGGTGCTGTTACCCGTGATATTTATCAGAAGATTATCAATAAGGATGCTACAGATGAGAATGTTATGAAGTTGTCCAAGGTAGTAACTGTAATCATCGGTATCATCGTAATTTGCTTTGGTGTATTCCAGCCAGGCAGTATTTTTGAAATTAACCTGTTTGCATTTTCAGGAATGGCAATTTTTGTAGTGCCGATTCTGTTTGGAATTTACTGGAAGAAAGCAACAGCGAAGGGAGCAATCGCATCGGTTATAGTAGGTATTATTTCACTGTTGCTCTTTACACTGAATCCGTCTGTCAAGGCGTTGGCTATGGGATTCCATGCACTGTTCCCAACTACGATCATTGCTTCTATTGTAATGATTGTAGTAAGTAAATTTACAGAAACTCCGCCGCAGGAGACTATTGATCGTCATTTTACAGTATAAAAGTTAGGAGGCGTATTTAAAATGTATCTTGCAAAAATGACTACAGCACAAGCAAAAGAGGCTTTTGAGAAGGATCCGATTATTGTGATTCCGGTGGGAAGCACCGAGCAGCACGGAACACAGGGTGCGTTGGGAACGGACTTTATGGTACCGTCCTATCTGGCGGATCATGTGGAGGATGTAGATAACGTAATCGTAGCACCTACTGTTCCATACGGTGTATGTCCTTATCACTTAAGCTTTGAGGGAAGTATTAATATTGGTTATGAGGGACTGTATATGGTTCTGCATGGCATTATGGACTCTTTGATGCAGCATGGCGCAAAACGTTTTGTAGTTCTGAATGGCCATGGCGGCAATACTCCATCCATTGATCGGGCGGCTCTGGAGGTATATCACAAAGGGGGCGTATGTGCAAGTGTAGACTGGTGGAGTCTGGTGGCTCAACTTGACAAGAAATTTGATGGCGGCCATGGTGATGTTCTGGAGACCTCAGCTATGATGGCAATTGCTCCGGAATCAGTACATCTGGAACTTAGCAAGCCTATCAATGCACAGGATCCTTCTGAGAATATGAAAGCGGCTTATATCCAGGCAGTTAATTTCAAGGGTGGTATCGTACGTCTTGTGAGAGATACCAAAGAAATTGCTCCAAGCGGCTGGTTTGGACCTTTTGATCCGAAAGATTCTTCCGCAGAACTTGGACAGGAGGCCCTTGATTTGGCAGTATCCTATATCCGTGATTTTCTGGAAGAAATGAAGCAGATAGAACTGTCTTCCTGATATATATCTGAAGGGATGGGGGTGTCGTAAAATCATCAAATTAGATGATTGAGCGATGCCCTCGCTTTATATGTGTAAAAAACCGGAAAGAATCTTTTGAACTGTTAGATCTTTCTGGTTTTTTACGTACTTTAAGCAGTTAGTCTATGAAAAATAGGTTAGCTGCTTTTTTTCGTCTCAAAAACAATTATCTTTGAATCAGTTATAATAATTTTATGAAATTCATCATATTACCGCTGGATAGTTCTATGCCAAATTGCACATTATAACATACAGAACAGGAGGAATGCTTATGACATTGGAACAGGTTGTACTGACAATGATTAATGACAAAATGCTTGATAATGGACAGATTTCCGAAAAACTGCACAGCAGTATCCAGAAAGACATTATAACCTTGAGTACATTCAATACAGCAGTCGCGAAGAATGGAGAACAGATGGACAGTTCAGATGAATATTGCCAGCGAATCAGTTGATTGGAAAGGAATAAGATGGATATTTATGCAACACGTGAGGAACTGAAATCCCGGCAGAAAAATATATTTGATCTGAAACTGAATGTGGCGTATTATGCCCGAGTCAGTACGGATAAGGAGGAACAGAAAACCTCTATTGAGCATCAGTGGACTTTTTTTGAACAACTGATTTCAGACGTAAAGAATTGGACGCTTGTGGATGGTTATATAGACGAAGGAATCTCCGGTATTACCGTAACCCACAGAGAGGAATTCCAGAGAATGCTCCAGGATGCAAAAGCCGGGAAAATTGATCTTATCATAACTAAAGAGATTACCCGTTTTGCCCGAAACGTATTAGACAGTATACGATATACAAGAGAGCTTCTGGACTGTGGAACTGCTGTCTGGTTTAGGAATGACAATATCAATACATTAGATGAGGATTCGGAACTCAGGCTGTCAATTATGTCCGGTATTGCACAGGAAGAAAGCAGAAAACTTTCAAGTCGTGTGCGTTTCGGTCATGCAAGATCCATACAGAACGGTGTGGTTCTTGGTAATTCACATATATATGGATGGGACAAGCGAAACGGAAAATTGTTTTTGAATCCCGAAGAGGCAAAAATGGTACAGCTTATTTTTGAAAAATATGCTCTGGGAAACTGGTCTACCCATTCACTGGAACAATTTTTATGGGAATGTGGATACAGAAATTATAAAGGGGGAAGGATTGACAGCCATGTGATTGCCAATATTATCCGAAATCCTAAATATAAGGGTTACTATGTTGGTGGAAAAGTAAAAATAGTTGATCTCTTTACTAAGAAACAGAAATTCCTGCCTGAAGATGAATGGGTGATGTATAAAGACGATGGTACCCATGTCCCTGCAATTGTGGATGAAAAACTGTGGGAAGATGCAAACAGGATTCTGGAAGAAAGAAGTAAAAATATCAAGTTGAAAAAAACTTCCTATAAGCAGGACAACCTTTTTACCGGACTTATACATTGTGCGGAAGATGGAGCTGCATACTGGCTGAAAGTCAGAAATGTCCGCGGAAAAGCTGCAAAGACCTGGGTATGCAGTCATCGCATAAAACAGGGCGCAGTTTCCTGCAGATCAAAACCGGTAAAAGAAGAAATCCTGCTGGAGATGATATCGGATGTTTATAACAATCTGGCTCAAAGCAATAAAAGTATATTGCATAAGTATCTGGAACTTTATGAGAAAGAGATTAACAAAACAGAAGGAACTGAAGAAAAAATTGACAACATACAGCATGAAATAATCGTACTGGAACAGAAGAGAGATAAGCTGCTGGATTACAATATGGGCGGCTACATTTCTGATGCAGAATTTTTAAGCAGAAACAAGGTTTTTACACAGCAGATAGCAGAGACAAAAGCGAATCTGGAACAATTGAAAAGCATGAAACCTCTTTCAAAAACAGAATTGACAGATCAGATGGACAGGATATTAGACTATGCAAAGGAATATTCCTGCGTAAAACCCAAAGATATCACCAGAGCCATGATTGAAAACACAATCAATAATATAGAAATAACTCCGGTTAATGAAAAGAAAGCAGAAGTGATGATCGTATTTAAAAGTGGAAGTCTGCACAGCTCTGAATCTGTTATTCCGGCACTGGGACAGGAAAAAACTTATACTACGGAGACAGGGTATGAATATGTTGTACATTCAGGAATTTCTATGTAGATATTGCACTCACATATGGAATTCTTTTGCGAAGGTTACGAAAAGTAAGAAGTAGTGAATATTTCAGTTTGAAATAATATATAAAACAGGTGTGAGACATGGCAAATACGAAAAAAAGATGGACAGCCGATGAAATCGAAATATTAAGAAAGTACTATCCCGCAGAAGGAGATCAGGTCTGTGAAAGATTATCCGGAAGAACTGCAAAAAGCTGCAGGATCCAGGCATCAAAAATGGAAATATCCAAAAACATTTCCTCTTCAGCAACTGTACAGAATGATGTTAAATATGTCAGATTATGGACAGAGGCAGAGGATAAAATACTCAGAGAGTATTATGCTGCGGAGGGCAGTAAGGTACGTTATCGCTTAAATCAGAGATCAGCAGAATCCTGCAGAGGAAGAGCTGCTGCATTAGGACTTACTTATTCCGGGGCAAACAGAAAATGGAGCAGCAGCGAAGATGAAATTCTGAGAAATTATTATCCGACAGAAGGTGCTGAAGTTCAGAAAAGACTGGAGGGAAGATCCAAAGAGGCATGTAATAAAAGAGCTGCCAAATTAGGTCTTTGCATACAGGGAAGAAAAGAATGGACTGCAGAAGAAGATGAAATTATAAGAACATATTACAAAGCGGAAGGCAGGAAGGCAGCAGAACGATTGGAAGGGAGAACTCTGACTGCCTGTCAGTCCAGAGCTAAGTACTTAAATGTCAGATCAGACAATAACAGACTTCCATGGACACAGGAAGAGGATGCGATCATTTCCCGATATTATGAAGAAAAAGGTGCCGGATATGTGCATACTCTTATTCCTGAAAGATCTCTTCAGGCATGCAAATACAGAGCGATGATTCTGGGATTAAGCAGGAAAACCAATGATCCATGGACAAAAGCCGAAGAGAAGATACTGAAGAAATACTACCCGGTTGAGGGCAGCAATGTTTATAAACGTCTGAATAACCGTACCAGAAATGCCTGCATCAGCAAGGCAGCCCAATTACATCTGCAATATGGACTTCCTATGTATAAAGGACCTGTATTGGATGAATGGATCATACTGGCAGTGAAACAGGGGATCACAAAAGTAAGACAATCTATGACATACAGTGAGATAACCTTTAAACCCGGAAAACTCCCTGAACTGCATCTGAGACTGGAATGTGATGAAACCGGAAAATTCAGGGTTTATGAGAAGTCTGTTCTTTTGGATGAAAAAGAATATGACAGGCAACGGGTTGAGAATCTCGCGGATACAATGGGGCTTCAGATAGAAGGAAACAAAATTACTTTAAACAGCAGCGAAAAAGAGATAGAAGATGATATTTTCAGACTGATAGCAGGATGTTACCTGATTTATTACCTGCATTATTTTATGGAATTGCCATAATTGCTCTATTCTGTCTTATCTTGCTGTGAAATGATAAAAATTTGTCAACAGGATACTGCTTGATTTATGAGATACTTTCTCAACAGATGCAGAATAATTCTCTTGCATTTTCACGCAGGTTAGAATATACTAACCAACAGAGTTAACCAAAGCAAACTATTGCGTGATTTGATCATTTAAATTTCCACTGCAGAAATGGGGTGAATCGGATGATTTTATCCGCTTCATCTGAAATGAGATGATACACAGATAGCTTCAAGTCAGGGACGAAATATCTTTTGCCCCTGATATCATATTACAGGAGGATAAAGAAACAGATGAAGAAAAGAATGGCAATTCTGATGTCTATGGCAATTGCGGCAAACATGATTGCTTCTGTACCGGTATGTGCAGCAGACATATTTACAGATTCAATGACTACGGATTCAGCGATCACACAGGAGGCAGATGATGATTCCTTTAGTGATGGATCGGGAACACCGGATTTTGCGGATGAGCAGGAGAATGTACAGGTGGCTCAGGATGAGGGTACACAAAGTGTGAAAGAACCGCCGGAGGTGATAGCAGAATATGAAAGTGGTTCTTTTGCGAATGTTTGTAAACTAAAAACTTCTCTTAACTCAAGGTATGTTGAGCAAATTACAGGAATATCTATTAATGGAACAGAGTGGAATGAAGTAACTTATTCGTGGAATCTTACAGGAACAACATATATTAAAAAAGACTCAGACGGTTATGTTGGACTATCTCCAGATAGACTTGAAGTGGGTAATGAGATTGTAATCACCAGTACCGGATACAAGGATCTTACTTTAAAGGTAACAGGAACCGGAAAACACTGGAACGTTGAAAAAGTAACTTCACAGTCTGAAACTGAACAGACCAAAGATGCGCCAACATTTGCGGGAGATCAAGTGGAAATTTCAGGTACAGACTACAAGATCATTAAACCAGCTGATGAAAATAATGTTTCTGATTATATCAGTAAAATCAAAGAAATATCTGTAGATGGGACAGTATGGGATAAAACAGATTATGCAATAGCATTATATGGCAGAAAAGCATATTGTCCAGACAGCAGTAATAATCGTGTTGTATTTGATTCAACTGTACTTCATACTGGAAATGTCATTACAATAAAAAGTGATGGATATAAAGAACTTTATCTTAAGGTAACTGCAGAAGGAAATGACTTCAAAGTTGTTACAGCTGATTCCGGTGAAACTAATATTAACGGTGCATCTAACGGAGTGAACACTCTTCATGTCAGATTAAAAGGATACTTCGAAAGCGCTGTTACAGGGCAGCAGAAATACGATGCAGTTTCAGGGGCATCCACTTCTGTTTCATCCAACAAAAACAGTAATGTAGTTGTGGAAGCAGCTGATCTTCCGGATGGGCAGGAACCTGTTGAAGCTGACTGGAAGGAGTTAAAAGAAACAGGTGTAAAAATTGACACAAAGAATACAAAGGTAAACATTGACAGTGAAAGTGGGATGGCAGGGATGTATTCCACATATGACAGTTCTCTGTCTCTCAGCGGAACTCCTGCTAAAATCGGTACATATCCTGTCAATGTTACAGTAACTGATGAATCAGGGCGTACAGTAACAAGTAATGAGCTTACTTTCAAGGTTTACAGTACTAAGGAAAAACTGGCAGATCATCTGAAGCTTGAAAATGCAACCAAGACTGCAGATGGAAAATACATGTATGATATGGATCCATGGGTAATTCCTGATTTTAATGATACAGATGATATTGTAACAGTCCCGGCAGAGATTAAAGCCTGGTATGGCTCTCACACCAGCGGTACATATGGAGAACTGGGATATGCTGTTTCAGAGGGAGAAGCTACAACCCAGACATTGATCATACCGGCTGGATGTGATCTTACAATGGTCAATATGAAGGTTCTCAGCAGTGTGAAGATAAAAGTAGAAAATGGCGGAACATTGAATCTGAGAGATTCTTCCATATATGGACAGATTGAAGTAGAAAATGGTGGAACAATATCTGTCAATCACGATGATTATAGCGGAAAATTCCTGACAGGTACTTCCATTAATGGACAGCTGATTCTGAATGATGGAGCGACCATAAAGAATTCCATGATCTACTCCAACACTAATTTCCTTCCCAATGGAACACAGGCACGTCACAATACATCACCTGTTGTTGTGATAAGCGGAAATGTAAAGGTAGAAGGAAAAGTATATATCAAAGGTGATGAAGCTGCCACAGGAACAGATCCTGCCACAGGAAAAAGCTACAGCGGACAGCCGGCCTTGAAAGTCAGCAGCGGAACACTTACTATTGGCGAGGGCAGCCAGCTTGCAGCATACGGCGGAGGAAACATAGCAACTACTTCAGTTGGCGGTGCAGCGGTGATTCTTGACAACGGAACGATTTCCGGAGCAGGAACGTTGATTGCTGTTGCAGGACGAGGAGATGGTGATAACGGTGGCAATGCAGTTGAGGGCACCGGAAATGTAGAAACAGCAAAAGCATATCTGGAGGGAGGTTCTGCTTATTCATTTATGAACAAAAATGCGGAGCCAGGTAAAGCGTATACTGAATCTGTCACTATATCTCCTTCTACAAAAGGAACAGCAGTAAATGGTAAAAAAATAACTTCCAACAGTGAATCTGCTCCGGATACATATTGGAGTGACATTACAAAAACACCAGATGATAAAATTCAGAACTGTACTATATCAGATACCACAATCATACAGACCGTAAATCCATCACCATCGGTAAATCCATCACCGTCGGTAAATCCGTCACCATCAGTGAATCCAACAGTAACGCCGGTACCAACTGTCGCTCCGATACCGGATACTTACCCGGAGGGAACTGAGAAAGATAAAAATGGAAATCTTGTTACACCGGAAGGAATCGTGATCAGCTCAGACGGAACTGTAACACTTCCGGATGGCACGAAGCTGACACCTGATGCAGATGGTAAAAAGCCAACTGTAAATAAAGATGAAACTGTAACAGATACAAAAGGAAATACCTACAGTACAGACGGAAGTATCACAGATTCAGACGGAAATTATACCAGACCTGCAAAAGCAGTTATAAAGAATGTATCTGTTTCCAAAAACTCCGTAAAAATGGTGCTGAATGAAGAGTGTAAGGGTGCTCTGAAATATGATTATGTGATCGGCACCTCTGAGGATATGCTCAAAACAGGACAGTATACAAAGGTCCTGAAAAATCAGGAAGAACTGAAGTCTGCATTTGCATATATGGATAAGGGAATCTGGTATGTAGCATGCCACGCATGGCTTAAGGGTGAAGATGGCAAAAAAGTATTTGGACAGTGGTCTGAGATCCATAAAGTAGATGTGAGTGCCATTACGCCACAGGCACCTGTGATCAGTAAGGTAATTGTTAAAGGCTCCACAGTGACAGTAAAATATACGAAGAGCAAAAACGCTCAGGGCTATGATGTAGTTCTCAGTGATACCCTTACCAAAACTAACGGACAGAAACGCCCTGCTGTTTCCGGAGAAAATTATTATGTAAAAAAGATAAAAGGAAATACAGTAACTGTTACATTTAAGAATGTTAAATCAGGCACTTATTATATTGGTTTACATGCATGGAACCGTACTTCTGAGGATAATTCAAAAACATTCAGCGAATGGTCAAATGTCAGAAAAGTTAAAATGAAATAAAAAATTGTGAATAATGGTTGAATAAATCAGAGGGGATACCGGCAATGCACATTATACATTGCAGTATCCCCTCTGATTTGTCAGGAATGTTGCAGAGATTTCGCTTTTAAGAAAAAAGATACCAGTTTTACTAACAGTTTATGTGGAAAACCGGAAAGAACCCTACGGAATAAAAAGTGTGTATTGGAACCGTTACTGTTCAGGGGTTAGCTGGACAGTAACTTTCCATGTTTATAGATTCGATTTTATCATAGGCGGTATGAAAGATGGTATGTTGGAAATGGCGAATGGGCATTTTTTCCGTGGGATTAGAAAAATAAACAGCAGGTCCTCACCCACTGCTTATTGCTTTTCGCAACATCCACAGGGGAGTTACTTGATTCGGTTAAAATATATGTAAATTTTCCACCAAAATATTATTGACGTAAGAACAACCACATGGTATTTTATTTTTTGGAAAAAATGAACAATATTTTAAAGGCAAACCTGTTGAAAGGCAGGGACGCAAAGCCAGAAGGGACTAAAGTCAGAAAGTTTGACCATGTCAGCCGGTTGCCACTGTTTCCATATCATCATAATATATGGAAAAGATGTTTGAACAGAAGAGATTCCGATACCTTTTATACTATATAGATGTGTGATTTTAGAGAAATATAGTAGGGACACTGGCAGATTTTGGCAAGTGTCCTTTTTGTATGCAAAAATGGGTAACAAAACTAGCAGGGACAGGTTTTCTGTATACAGATAAAAGCAGGATGAAGAAGGCATAAGACGGAGAGAGGATTTTTATAAAATGAAAAATTATGAAGACAAAATATATTCCTTAGGTGAGACTGTAACGGGGCAGACACAGGCCATGTCACAGGCCGTACAGAAAACACTGGAAAATAATGGCGGGGTAGGTATAATGACAGGATCTTATGACCAAAACCTGTCTATTTTGTCTGTGAATAATCTGCTGTTGCATAGTACAGGATATACATTCGATACTTTCATGGAACAGACAAAAGGCTCATTGAGAAACTTCTTTTATGACGAGGAAGATATACTGGAGCGAGACCGTTTTTTGCAGCTTCACGGAACAGGGGAAGCACAGATCCTTGCAGCAGACG
>ENA-ORTN01002711-ORTN01002711.1-human-gut-metagenome-genome-assembly--contig:-NODE-2711-length-13777-cov-4.163314_pt1 | contig 13777 bp, 13 predicted proteins | sample MGYA00242070_ERZ509189 | MGnify/ENA primary metagenome ERZ509189 (study PRJEB26280, sample SAMEA2338821) | human gut metagenome | biome: human gut; feature: human-associated habitat; material: faeces...
TGTTGTACATATAATTAGAGAATAATAAATCCCAGATGTTCCCCCTTTGAGATTTCCAGAGTTTACGGAGGAGTGGAAAGCAGAGCAATTAGATAATATTGCTCCTTTGTCAAAAGGAATTGGAATATCCAAAGAACAACTTTCTGAGGATGGCGAGCCATGTATCCTATATGGTGAATTATATACTAAGTACAAATCCGAAATCATCAAGCAAGTTGAAAGTAAGACTGATATTAACGGTTCTAAACTTAAAAGGAGTAAAGCTAATGATGTAATCATTCCTTGCTCTGGTGAAACTGCCGTTGATATTGCCACTGCACGATGTGTCCCATTTGATAATATTCTATTTGGAGGTGATTTGAATGTCATTAGCTTGCATCAATACGATGGTGCATTTATGAGTTATCAGTTGAATGGTAAGCGTAAATATGATATTGCAAGAGTAGCGCAGGGTGTATCTATTGTTCATCTATACGGAGAACATTTAAAAGCAATTAAAACCTACAATCCAACTTTACCCGAACAACAAAAAATAGCCAAATTATTATCACTTCTTGATGATCGTATTGACACCCAAAACAAAATCATTGAGGATTTGAAGAAGCTAAAGTCTGCGATTAGCCATATTCTGTTTTCTTCAAAAGGTGCGATTCATTTGTCAGAGATTGCTAATGTTGTAATGGGGCAATCTCCATCATCTAACGCATACAACGACCAAGGTCTTGGTATGCCCTTGGTTCAAGGCAATTTAGATATATCAAATGGCAAAACAACGCCTCGTCTATATACCGCCGAATTTAATCAAACGACCGAAAAAGGGAATATAATTTTGACGGTTCGTGCTCCTGTTGGTGAAGTAGCAAAAGCTACTCAAAAAGTATGTTTAGGACGTGGCGTTTGCGCTATTATACCACATGAAGAAAATATGTCAGATTTTATATATCAGTATTTGACATTCTATAAATTTATGTGGCGTAGGTACGAACAAGGAAGTACTTTTACATCTATAAATGGTTCTGATGTGCGCAACATTTTTTGCCCAAAGGTCAGAAATGTTTCTATTCTGACACTTTTGGACATAAAAATAAATATTGAAGAAAGGGTGGTTAAACAATATCAATCACAAAAGCAATATATGTTATATCAGATGTTCATATAAACATATGACAAAGCAAATATGCCTTTTGGCTATTTAATAAATCAAAAAAGGTTCTTTCTTTTTTAATTTTGTCATCTAATGTAACCAAACATTTAGCCATTCTATTTTGTTCTTCCAAAGAAGGCAACAATAGTTTGGCTTTTTCAATATCTGCGTAATGCAAATGAATAATGGTGCTACCCTTAGCAAATTTTGCCAACTGCCTTTTGGCAATATGATTGAAGTAGTAACTTAGATATTGTGCATTAAAGTTAGGACTGATATGAATTCCAAACATATCTCCACCTAATATAACTCCGTCCATATTGATGACGGACGGAGCAATTAAAGACATTGCGTCTACAGTAGTTGAAGAAGGGAACAATAAATCCCCTTTCTTGCTCAATATAATACCCTCTGTTTTATAGGTATGACTTTCTATTTGAGATATAGTTTCTCCATAAGTCGTAAAAAGTTCACCATAAATAACACAAGGTATTCCGGTTTCTGTCAAGTCATCCTTTGCCAAATTGCCAACACTGAAAGGTTCGCCCAAATCTCCGACACAAGCAATCTGTTTCTCAACTTTACAATAATGTTTTTCAATAATCGCAGACCTACAAAACAAACAATCCTTAATCAAGGGAATTGCACAGAAGATAGTTCGCAGCAACAAGCCCAATGTTCGTTTGTATGAGTGTGTAGAATGTAGTTCTTCCACCCAGCAAGAAAGTGAAGTCTGTGAGCAAGGCGCATATCCTGTGTATGGCGCAAATGGCATCGTTGGCTATCTTGATGATTATAATACAGAGGGTGAAGCCGTTTATATTATCAAAGATGGTTCTGGTGTTGGTACAGTTTCTTACGTTACAGGCAAATGTTCTGCAACAGGAACTTTGAATACTTTGCAAGCTAAAGACGGCTATTCACTTCAATACCTTTACTATCTGCTGAAAGTGTTCAACTTTGAACCTTACAAGACAGGTATGGCTATTCCTCACATATATTTCAAGGACTATGGAAAAGCCAAAGTGTTTTGCCCATCATATACAGAACAACTTCAATATGCTCGGTTGTTGTCTGCAATTGATAGCAAACTATCAGTAGAAAAGAACACTCTAAGAAACCTGAGTTTACAGAAGCAATACTTGCTCCGCCAGATGTTTATATGAACATTTGGCGAAGCAGATACTGCTTTTGTAATTCAAGCATATCTCTTTGCTTTACTATAGTTTGCATTCGTGATGATAATGTGGAAAAAGCATGTGCTATTGTTCTAACTATTTGCGTAGTTGGCAAAATGAATTCTTGATTTTGCGTTTCAGCAATATAATGTCTTTTATGCTCATCCGTAGATAAATCAAGATACTTCAAAAACTCAAATGTATAACGCAAGAGTTCTTTGTTCTTTGCCGTTAGAATTTTGATAGCAGATGATTTGACCTTAAAGGGAAAATCAACATATTTGCAATCAAGAGTGAAATCGTCAAATATTATGCAATCGCCCTTGTCGTATATTCCGTCAGTTTCTGATGTGTAACCCAAAACAAAGGCTTTGTTGGCAGTTAATACTGGAGTTCCTCCTGCTGTATATTCAGTATCTTCAACAATATATGGTTGTGGCTGCTCATAACTAAGAACATCGCCAACCTTTGCATTTAAGCCAATATCTTTTCTAAGTTTTCCAAATACATCATTTCTAATTCCCTTGATTAAGGACTGCAATTTGTCAATGATTTTGTTTTGGGTCGCGATACGCTCGTCAAGAAATGACAACAAGCGGCTTATCTTTTGCTGTTCTTCTATTTGAGGATAGCTCAACTTCAAGTTTCGCAAATCATCATTGTAAATACGGATTATTGTCGTAGAGTTCAATTTCCGCCAATCTACTTTCGCTAAAAGATGATACAGGAAACTATTGCTTATACATTGTGAAGGATTATCAATCCACACAATGTTAGAGTCTTGATAATAAGCATCTTTACCATCATAAATAACACACTTTCCAACAGTTCCTGCACAAGTTATCATAACCTCTCCTTTATGAGGATAGTTATACTTGGTTTTATAATCATCAAATAACTCCTTTGAAATATAGGCATCAGGTGCGTTTCCGATAGTTCCAATTTTATAAAAAGGAACACCTTCTTCTGTGTTTGTCTGAGAAGCTAAGATACGCTTGCACATCAAGACATTACACAAATCTCCCAACTCGCATTTCTCCCACTCCCCCTGAAACTCAGGGAATCTGAGATTTGGGACATTGAGTTTCTTATGTTCGTTATTTATTGTCGTTGTCATTTTTAATCCTTAATTTAAGTTCACCATTGCGGTTCAGTTACATGGTAGTTACATACCTTTTTCCCTATTTTAGAAAGGATTAGAGGCGATTTTGATGTGCTTTCTCGACTTTCAGTTACATACCAGTTACATGTTTTCATGTTTCCTCGTATGAATGTCAAATCATAAAAGCAAATACCAAAATTATTCGTCCTTTGTACTTTTCTCTGTTTCCTTTTCTATTTTTTCTTCCAATTCTTTGATGGATGGAATGGTTCCCTCCACCTTTTTAGGATACAACTTAGATAGTTCGTACTCGGAGATTCCGATAGGCTGACTGCTACCTTCTAAAGCATACTGGGCTATGGTGTTGCTCTTTTGCTTACAAATGAGTAATCCTATGGTCGGGTTATCTCTACCTTCTTGGCGCAAGAGGTGATTGCAAGCTACTACATAACCACTTAGTTGTCCTGCATCTGGAAAGTCAAATTCTCCAATCTTCACTTCTACCACAACATAGCAAGATAACTTCAAATTGTAGAAAAGCAAATCAATGAACTTCTCCTTTTCGTCTATCTGCAAATGATACTCCTTGCCAACATACGCAAAACCTGTACCCAATTCCAACAGGAATTTCGTAATGTTAGCCAGTAAAGCATCTTTCAATTTGCGTTCATTGTATTTACCACGAACACCAGTAAAAGAGAAATCATAAGGGTCTTTTGTAATTTCTTGTGCAAGGTCGCTATTCATATCGGGCAAAGTCTTCTTGAAATTTGTCAATGCCTTTCCACTTCTTTCATAGAAGTCTGTTCCAAGGAAATTCAACAGCATAGAACGACTCCAACCGTTTTCCATTGTTTGGCGAACATAGAACAATGCTTTATGAGCATCCTCCGAACACTTGTCAATGATATAACGATGATGTCCCCAAGGTATAGAGAATAGGATAGTGTGCAAATCTTCCACAACTTGTGGAAGATTTGTATTCTCTGATTTTTCCACAGCTTGTGGAAGACTTTTTTCAAGAGGCGAGTACAAGCAATAGAATCGTTTTGCATAGCGGACAGATGTTTCAGAAAGTCCGTCAGCATCAGGCAGTTTATGTCTTAAATCACGACTCAGTGCCGCATAAAAGCCACTACCATATTTGTTAGACGCTTCTTTTGTCTCAATATCCTGTCCTAACTCCCAATAAAAACGCAGCATTTCAGTATTCACCTTTACTGCTGCCCTTATTTGACTTTTGCGATAACGCTTGCATAGTTCTTCGACCCACTGCAAGTAATCCTTATCCAATATGTTTATTGATTCACTCATTGCTTAAACCTCTTAATTAAAAATTGCACAAAACTGGCAGAAAGACTATTCAACCAATCCCAGTTCTTTCAAATAGCCTTCAATCTCCTTGTCAAGGTCGGCACGTTTGGCTTCCAACTCCTTGATTTCCTTCATGACGGCATGAATGTCGATAGGCTCTTCTTCCTCGAAAGTATCAACGTAACGAGGAATATTGAGATTGTAGTCGTTTTCTGCCACCTCTTGCAGTGTGGCAAGATGGCTGTACTTTTCTATTTCCTTGCGCTCACGATAAGTATCTACAATTTTCTTGATGTGTTGCGGACGGAGTTTGTTCTGGGTCTTTACCTTTTCAAACTCCTTGCTTGCATCAATGAACAGGATGTTGTCATCCTCTTTACGGCATTTCTTAAACACCAAAATACAAGTCGGAATGCTTGTGCCATAGAAGATGTTGGCAGGGAGTCCGATGATGGCATCCACATAGTTCTTCTTCTCAATGAGAAAACGACGGATTACGCCCTCGGCATTACCACGGAACAACACACCATGAGGAGCAACACAAGCCATTGTGCCACCCTCATTAAGGTGGTAAATCATGTGGAGAATAAAGGCGTAGTCGGCTGTCTTGCGTGGTGCCAAGCGTCCTGCCTTGCTGAAACGGTCGTCGTTGTTGAACTTGTCGGCTGCACTCCATTCGGCAGAGAAAGGTGGATTTGCGACGACAGCGTCAAACTGAGTGTCGCCAAAAGCATCAGCCTCTAAAGTATCGCCATTCTCAATGCGGAAATTGCTGAACTTGATACCATGCAGAAGCATATTCATACGAGCCAAGTTGTAGGTCGTAGGGTTCTTCTCTTGTCCGAAAATCTCGTTGGCATGACCGATGCTTGCAGCACGGAGCAGCAACGAACCACTACCGCAAGTTGGGTCATAGACATTGCGCAGACGAGCGTGACCGATGGTAACAAATTCTGCCAAGATACGGCTCACTTCCTGAGGTGTATAGAACTCGCCAGCCTTCTTGCCGGCACCAGCTGCAAACTGGCTAATCATATACTCGTAGGCATCACCGAGAATGTCAATCTCTTGCGATGCTTCTACACCGAAATCTATGTCATCAAGGGCAAGAAGAACATTGCTCACCAATGTGTTCTTATCATCAGCAGTCTTTCCCAACTTAGGCGAAGCAAGGTCAATGTCAGAGAACAGACCGCCAAAGTCCTCTTCGCTGTCCTGTCCGAGAGTGCTGTCCTCAATGCGCTTCAATGAGCGTTCGAGCATAGGTAGGATGTTCTCTTTCTTCTTAATGCTTTCAATGACTGACGAGAACAGGAAGTTTGGCTCTATGAAGTAGCCGATGTTTTCCAAACAGTCAGTCTTTACTTCTTGTTGCAATGCTTCAGTATCCTCGTCTTTCTCCATTGCCCACAATTCCTTGAACGTGACTTCATCATCCACCAAGGCGGAGTTTGCATGTTTCTCTATCTTCTCCGACAAATACTTGTAAAAGATAAAGCCAAGGGTAAAATACATGAAGTCACTGGCTGACATATTGCCACGCAGTTTGTTTGCGACTTCCCAAAGCTGGTCACGGAGTTTCTGTTGTAATTCTTCGCTCATATCGTTATTTCTTTTTTATTTTCAATGTTTCACTAATAAAGACATTGTCATCGTCTTTGTCTGTTATATACTGATGGCAATACTTCCCTTTCCCCTTATTTAGTATTATAACGCTATTCCAAAAAGAGGTATGATTGATGGTATAGCCTGGGTCTAAACAAAATATTTTTTCAACAACCCCTTCTTGCTCTTCATAGCCAATAGCAAGTATTGCATGAGCACCACCTCTAAATGATATGGCAGTAACCAAAGGCAAGTTGTCATTTATTGCAGTTTTAAGTTCTTCTACAAATATGGTTTGGTCTGATAGAGAAGCCGTATATTGTAGTGCAGATGATGTTACTTCTTTAGCAAAAGAGTGAGAAAGTTTTTCTTTGATTTCTGAGAAATAGAAACCATCACGGCAAAGTCCTTCTGTTACAAAGAACTCTTTGAAAAGCCTTCCTTTGGCGGTATTTCCTTTGAATGTAGTGTTCAAGTTTACAACTTGGCTACGAGTGAGAACCTTTAGTATTAGAAGATTCATCATCATAGAATACACAGCACATGCTCCATCCATTTCACCTTGTTGTAAATGGATAGGTTGCCACTTGCGGTTATACACGCTGACTCCAAGAGCCGTTATATCTATATCTCTAACTATCTTTATCATTGCAATTTTGTCATTCCCAACTGAATGTTCTTATAATAGAACGCAGTTTATCGAGTATTCTTGTTAATGCTTTGCGCTTTTTTATCAGTCCCAAGTGCTTCTCTTTCAATGCCTCTTGTATGATTTCTGGCTGCTCCTTTTGTAGATAGTCATATTCAGAAAGGTAATGATTGAGCACGGAAGCGTCCAAATCTTCGTCCTTGGCAAGCGTATTGATAGCATTGTTACGCTCTGTGACGATATAGTTGTTCAATCGCTCTTCAAGGTCGCTCGTACCATCAGCCTTTTGTTTGCGAGCCATGAAGTTGTCACGGTCATCATCTACATTCTTCTGGATAAATCCGTCAATGAGCTTTGCCTTACTGCGAAGTTCGGCATCCTTTATCATTGTGTCGATGATGTGCTTGCGCTTTTCTGAATAATCCTCGCTGTATGGATTGAGGTCTGCAATCAACTCCAAAATGTAGGCAACATTGATAATGTCACTATGCAACAATTCCAAGCAGAAGTCAATATCCGTAAGTTTATGATCTTCTGGAGTTGGTTCGTCTTCATTAGGGTTGGGAGTTGGCTTTGGTGCAGGTGGGTCAACCAAAATAATGCTGTCATGAATGTCAAGATACTTGCTGCGGAAGTCCATAAACTGCTGTTCGGTCATGCCAAGGTCGGGAGCATCTACATCAAACTCGTCATACACCTGTATCTCTGCGTGTTTCTTGATGATGTCACGGAAAGCAAGGATAAACTGCTTCTTGTCGTTCTCGCTTTGGAGATAGTCCACGTAATGTGGTTCGGGATAATGTGTCAAGAAATCCTTGGTCAGTTCTTGATAGTTCTTCTTCACATCATCAAACGGCGGACGCACTATATCTTCAAGATTGTTGCTGTTGCTGAAAAGTTTGATAGACTCGTCCACCTTGCTTTTCAAGTCACGGAAGCACACCACCTTTCCGAAACGTTTCTTCTCGTTCAGCACACGGTTGGTACGGCTGAACGCTTGCAGTAAGCCATGATACTCCATGTTCTTATCAACATAGAGCGTGTTGAGTTTCTTGCTGTCGAAGCCAGTAAGGAACATTCCTACCACAAGGCAAAGGTCGAGAGGCTTCATGTCGGCCTTCTTTTTCTTCATGCGGAGGTTGATGTCATCGTAATACGCGCGGAAGTTTTCGGTGGTGAAACTCGTTCCATACATATTATTATAGTCATCCATGATGGCTTGTAACTCGTCAGCCTCACCTGTGCTGTCGCTTACATAGCCACCTGTGTTCATGCCTGTCTGCTCGTCATCTTGGCTGCTGTTGGCAGCGTATGTGAATACCGCACCAATTCTAATCTTCGGATTGAGACTCTTGAATATCTTGTAGTAGCGGATAAGCATTGGCACAGACTGCACGGCAAACAGTGCGTCAAACTCACCGTCAAATGTTGACTTATTGAAATTATTAAGGATGAATTTGGCTATCTCCGTCATGCGGTCTTGCTCGGCATTGTCCACATCCTCGTTACCGTGGTAATACTCCACAAGGAAACCGAGCACGTTTTCATCGGCAATGGCATCCTTAATAAGATACTTGTGAAGGCAGTTACCGAAAATCTCTTTTGTAGTGTGTCCGTCCACGGCATTCTCCACAAAAATAGGCGTACCAGTGAAGCCGAATATCTGCGTATTGTCAAAGAACTTCACGATGTTCTTATGGCATTCTCCGAAATGGCTTCGATGACATTCATCGAAAATCATTACGATACGAGAATGGCGTATTTCCTCAATGCGACTACTGTACCACTGCTTGCTAACAGCGGCATTCAACTTCTGGATGGTAGTGATGATAATCTTAGAATTGCTGTGCAGACGCTTCACCAACTCATCCGTGTTGTCGGTACTGTCAACGGCACCAGGCTCAAAGGCCTCGTATTCGGCTTGCGTCTGAGTGTCAAGGTCGTGGCGGTCAACCACAAACATAACCTTATCCACATCGTCCAACTCAGAAACGAGTTGTGCAGCCTTGAATGAGGTCAAGGTCTTGCCTGCACCAGTTGTATGCCAAATATAGCCATTGTCGTTGGAGTTTTCTACACGGTCAAGAATTTTCTCCACCGCATAGAACTGATAAGGGCGAAGCACCATCAGGCACTTGTCACCCTCATGCAGAACGATGTACTTGCCTATAATCTTGCCCAACGTACACTTGTCGAAGAACACTGTGGCAAACTTCTCCAAGTCGTTGAACGGCACATTGGCTGCATCCGTCCAGTTGAAAGTGAACTTATAGCCACTATTCGGGTTGTTGGCAAAATAGCGAGTGTTCACACCATTGGATATGACAAACAACTGGATATAGTCAAACAATCCATGAAAGGAAGTTTTGTGGTAGCGTTGTATCTGGTTGTACGCCTGTTTCAACTCCACACCTCTGCGCTTCAGTTCAATCTGAACCAAAGGCAAACCGTTAATGAGTATCGTCACATCATAACGGCACTTTTTCCTTCCTTCAACTGTAATTTGGTTGGAAACTTGAAACTCGTTTTGACACCAATGGGTACGGTTCAAGAACTCCACCCACAGGCGTTCACCACTTTCAAGTTCAAGCGGAAAGAGGTCACGAAGTTTCTTTGCCTTCTCAAAGCGAGTGCCACCTTCAAGATAAATTAGTATCTTTTCAAATTCAGACTCAGTAAATTCTGTGCGACCGAGTTCTTCCAATTTCTTCTTGTTGTGTATCTCCAACTGCTTCTTGAAATTGGCAGACAGGTTCTTCTCCTCCTCAATATGAACATACTCGTAGTTCATCTTTTGAAGAGTGTCTATAAGTCCGTTTTCGAGAGCGGCTTCACTTTGTACTGGCATATCTTATCTTGTTTTTATCATTACACTTATGAGAATATGACTATTCATCCATTTGCAGGAAATGAATATACAAGGCATTCTCTATTTTGCTTATGGCTTCAAGCGAAAGGGTTTCTCGTCCTTTTAAGATTTTTGAAATGTACTGTTGCGTACAATTCATTTTTTCAGCCAACATCTTTTGAGTCATTCCAAGTTCCTTCATTCTTGCGGACATGGCATTGGCTATCATTTGAGAATGATTTAACCATGATTTTTCTTCTTGGCTCATTTGTGTTCCTGCATTTTGAACAGGAGATATTGTTTCCTTTATCATCTTAGACGTATTTCGCTTTGTTCCATTTATAATTCTGGCTATTGCCATTTTGCCTACAAAGATAACTGATTTTAATGAGAAAACACAACTGCGAGGTTGTTTTCTGCATAAATAAGGCGAATTTGTGCGGTTTTAGTGTCATTTGTAGCTGTTTATTCTTCAAAATGAACTTTTATAGCATCATCAATCGCTTTACTCGTTGCACCGTACTCACACCCTTGCCACTCAGTTTCGCCACATCCCGAATTGAATATCCCTTGCGGAGCAAACTAATAACTTCCCTATATTCGGTTCTTATTTGTTCTTCCGTTTTTACTGAGCCTACTTTGCGTCCGAGTTTTCCACCGTTCTCTATATACCGCTTCCTTCCTGACTGCAATCGGAATGAGATATTATCACGTTCCAATTGCGCACAGGTCGAAAGCGTGGCTATCATTATCGGGGCAAAGAGGGACGGATGTCCTTCTTCGTCCAATAATGTAAGCTGTTCCTTTTGTATGTAGAGGTTGATGCCACAGTCAATGAGTTCCTTGACAGAGGCAAGCACCTCAAACGCATTGCGACCCAATCTTGACAGCTCGCTGACAAGTAGGATCCCTATGCGGTTTGCCTTGCAGTATTCCATTGCCTCACACAACACTGGACGCTCATCATTCTTCTTTGCGCCAGAGATGTGTTCCTCAAAGACCTTGCAGACTTCGATACCCTTATATTTTGCATACTCCGACAAGTCCTTGACCTGTCTTTCCGTGCTCTGTCTGTCACCAATACTGGAGACACGAGCGTATATTACTCCTGTTGTCATCTATATCAAAGATTAATTTGAACATGAAAAAGCCTGTGTCCAGATAAGTCTTGCAGATTTATTTGAACACAAGCGTTTTTTGAATACAGCCTGACGTCAATTTTCCAACAAAAGGGAAGAAGTAAGACTTCTCCGTTGTTCGCACTCTGCTGTATGTCTCAATCAAACACGCCATTAAACAGATTGACCGCCTCTATCTTCTTTTCAAGAGCCACTTTTGCATAAACTTCGGTTGAAGTGATGCTTCCATGTCCCAAAACATCCTTCACTGCTGATATGTCTGCTCCTGCAGAGATAGCCAACGATGCTGTCGTATGCCGTGAGCAATGGTAGGTCAAATCCTTTTCTATGCCAGCCTTTTCTTTAAGTCTTCTTACGTATTTCGATACGTTGTCTGACTTCTTGACAAGGTGAAACACAAGACTTTCCGGATTGTCATCCGTCCGAGGTGGCAACAACGATTGCGCCATTTCATTGAGCGGAATAATGGCAGGACGCTTTGTCTTTCGCTGTATGATGCTGATTGTCGGCACGCCATCTATCATTTTAATATCACACCACCTTAGATGCTGCATATCGCCAAGGCGAAGGGCAGTCATGGATGATAAGCCAAATGCCAGTTGTACGGTTCGTTCATTCTCACATTCAGCTTCCACCGCCAGGAAACGTGTGAGTTCTTCGGGCGTAAGATACTCTCTGTGTTTGTCAGGAGCATGGAAGCGTTCCAACTTGTTTAGACTGTGTACAGGATTGAATTTTACAAGTCCTTCACGCATAGCCTTGTTAAATATCGCTTTGACAGTTTCCTCAAACAACAGTAATGTGTAATCAGCCAACCGTCCTCCGTTGGTCTTGATTTGGCGTTTGTTGCGATACTTGTTGCGCATATAATCAAAAAGACCGCAAATTTCATCTTTACTGACATCTTTCAGCAGGATGTCTTTCTTATCTACTCTCCGTAAATAAGTGGCGATACGCTTGCGGACAACATTCTTATGACCTATCATCTTCTTGCAGTTGCCACAATCAACAGACCATTTGATATAGTCATCGCACCATTGTAGCCAAGTCAAGCCGTTGCCTTGTTCTTCGCTTTTGGCATTCTCTTTCTCCAATACAGGAGGGGTGAGAATGCGCTCTGCTCGTATCTCCATAGCCTTGTTGTATGTAAGCCGATTGTGCTTTGCAGCACCAACGGCATCATCGGGCAAGAGATAGAGGTGCAAGTTTTCTCTCTTACGGTAGCCACTCTCGTAGTATTCCAGATATAAGGTTCTTTTGCCCTCCGTCAGCTTACGTTCCTTGATTTCTATCTTCATTGTATTACTGTTATTTGGTCAAACATTCCGTTCACGAGGTTCACGGTTTCCAACTTCTTCTTGTCAACAATCTTGGCGTAAATCTCCGTCATCTTGATGCTCTTGTGTCCGAGTATCTTACTTACTACATAGATACTTGCACCAAGGGTCAGGAGCATCGTAGCCGCCGTATGTCGTGAGCAATGGTAGGTTATATGCTTGGTTATTCCTGCTGCCTCCATCCATTCTTTCAGAACCACTTCTACAGTTGTAGATGTGATTGTCAAGTTGTGGAAGATGTTGTCTATGCCTTCTTCTCTTTTAGGCATCCACTTCTTTGTTTCTTCCGACAAGGGGATGGTTACTCTATCCTTGGTCTTGACTTGGATATGGTCAATGTATTCTGTCTTGCCGTCAGCAGCCTTGTGGATTTCACTCCAGTTCAAGGCTTTCATGTCGCTATATCGCAGACCGGTGAAACAGGAGAATAGAAAGGCTTTCTTCACCAGTTCATAACGGCATGGTGTGTTCATCACCTTCTTTATTTCCTCTATCGTCAGAAACTCACGCTCAGCCACTCGCTTCTGTGGCTTCTCCTTTGCCTCCAACAGCAAGAATGGATTTTGCTCAATCAGTCCGTCCCTTACTGCCTTTGCCAATGACGAGCCGAAATAGTTGACGAACATACGGCAAGTGGTGGTACTGAGTTGTTTCTTTCCATCATTGTAGGTGCAAGTCTTCAAAAAAGTAATGAAGCCTTTGCAAAACTCCTTGTCCACGTCTTTCAACAGAAACTCTGGCTTGCCAATATGTAATAGGTATTGGTCAATGCGAGCATGAGTGTTTCGCTTTGTCTTCATGGAAGACTCAGACAACTCGGCATTGTACTTCACAAAGTCATCCATCCACTTGGTAAGTGTCATGCGTGACTTCTTCACCTTGTCCCAATCCACAAGACCCTCTCTCTGGATGTCAAGAATGCGCTGCGCCTTGATTTGCTCTGCCAACTTTCTTGTATTGGCGTTTTGCAACTTGGTAGCAGCGTTGATTTCTGGCACAAGATAGAGTTTCAGCGTCTCTTTCTTTCTCAATCCCTTCTGGTAAATGTCAAGATAGAGGCTGATGTTGCCACCTGCTATCTTCTTTTCTCGGATGCGCACAGGCTCCTTCAAACGGATTTCTTTCTTCTTTCGTCCCATTTTATTTCCTTTCTTTTCTGATGTTAATATATTCTTTTATCACTGATTATCAAGCATTTAACTTGCGATACAAAGATAATACAACGAGGGACAAAAACGAGACAAAAGTGGGTAAACAATCCGCTAATTTAGGAAAGAATAACGAACCAATCCAAAATCGGCTTTCATTCCTAATAGACTGTAAATCAGTGATATTACATCACCTTGCTATCCTTTCATTTCCGATGGTTAGACCCGCTTGGGATAATTGGTGGATATTGCAGATGTGCATGGCACTCGCGGCACTGTTCTCCATCGTCATGGCGGCAGGTATCGCCTACAA
>ENA-ORTN01002717-ORTN01002717.1-human-gut-metagenome-genome-assembly--contig:-NODE-2717-length-13740-cov-3.730800_pt1 | contig 13740 bp, 15 predicted proteins | sample MGYA00242070_ERZ509189 | MGnify/ENA primary metagenome ERZ509189 (study PRJEB26280, sample SAMEA2338821) | human gut metagenome | biome: human gut; feature: human-associated habitat; material: faeces...
GAAGTACATCAAAATTCTCATGGGTCTCAAGCATGAATCCGTTTGAAGAAGTTGTAAGAGACTGGACACCATTGCAAAAACATACAGCTAGCATTAGTGGCGGAACAGCAAAAAGCCGCTATTATTTGTCTTTGGGATATCAGCATCAAGAGGGAATGTATAAAATAAATACAGATAAGCAAAATCGTTTTAATGGATTGATGAGTATTGATTCAGAAATCACCAAGTGGTTTAAAGTCAATGCCAAGATTAGTTATAATGTCTCTAATTTGGATGAACCATACATAAACCCACAAAAAGGGTCCTTATGGTCTGCTATGATGGGAGAACCGGAACGTAATGTGTGTGCACCGGTAAAAACTGCCGCAACAGACCCGCTAGGAGAGATGTGGACTGATAATATTATAGGTTGGTTAGCTTATGGAGCTACGAAAGAAACCAAACGTACTAATGCGGTGTTCAGCATCAATCCTACTATAACTTTGATGGATGGTTTGAGCTTGAAGGGTGAGTTCTCTTATCGTCCGAATGAATACTATTACAAAGAAGTGGTTCCAACTCGTGAGTATGTAGTAGATAATTGGACATCTACAGTGAAGACTCATACCGATCCTTCTAGTATTTTAGAACAAGTAACCCATTCTGATTATTATACTATCAATGCTTATGCTAATTTTGATAAAACATTTGGAAAACATTATGTGGGTGCTGTAGCAGGTTTTAATCAGGAGTGGTATACTTATCGTTACACAGGAGCGAAAGCTCAGGGTATTTTGACTCCTAATATCCCAGTGATAAATGCTACTACTGGCAATCAATATGCTTATGATAGTGCAGAACATTGGGCTATTCGTGGAGCTTTTGCCCGTGTTAACTATATTTTTAATGATCGTTATCTGTTTGAGTTCAATGGTCGTTATGATGGTACCTCACGTTTCCGCAAAGAAGACCGTTTTAAATTTTTCCCTTCCTTCTCCGCAGGTTGGAGAGTTTCTGAAGAATCATTTATAAAAAATAATCTTACTTGGCTGGATAATTTGAAGTTAAGAGCTTCATGGGGATCTTTGGGTAATCAGAATGTTTCTAATTATGCATATATTCCCGAGTATGGTAGTGTAGGTTTTGTAAATTGGGATATGGGGGGAAGCCGTCCAATGGGAATTTCTCCTTCGGGACTGATTTCTCCAAATTTGACTTGGGAAACAGCGACTACTATTGACTTCGGTATTGATGTGGCTTTATTGGGGAATCGTTTAGATTTTACTTTTGATTGGTATTCTCGTCGAACCAAAGATATTTTAATGGCAGGTGATAAATATCCTAGTGTCTTAGGAGCATCGGCACCTAAAAAGAATTCAGGTATATTGCGTACGAATGGATGGGAATTGAGCCTGAAATGGAAGGACCGTTTGGCTAATGGGATAAATTATGATGTAAGTTTTGTATTGTCTGACTATATAACAAAGGTAGTTCGCTTTGATGGTAATCCTAATAAATTACTTTCTTCTTTATATGCAGGTAAAACAATGGGTGAGATTTGGGGATATAACAGTTTAGGTATTTTGCAAGAAGATGATTTTATAACAGATGAAAATGGAAAACAAATATTACAAGGTGCTTCACAGTCAGATCTAGGTTCTACATGGTATCCGGGAGATCTTCGTTTTGAAGATTATGGTGGAAAAGAAGGTGATGATGAACACAGAAGTAGTGTAGGTGCAGATGGTAAAGTTTCTACAGGACAGAATACTATTTATAATCCAGGTGACCGTAAAGTTATTGGTAACAGTACTCCGCGTTTCCGTTTTGGCTTAAATGGTAATGTTTCATGGAAAAATATATCTCTTGGTATTTTCTTTCAGGGAGTTGCTAAGCGTGATGTTTGTATAACAGATCGTGCTTTATGGGGAGGAAATAATACTTCCGGAAACCGTGACACTTATAATAATTCATGGCGTCCTGACCGTACCAATGCGAAATATCATATGTATGGTAGAACTCAGAATTCAAGCATTGCACATACAGGAAATTTGTACAATGCTGCATATATTCGTTTAAAAACTTTGTCTTTGGGCTATAGCTTACCTAAGTCATGGGTTACTAAAGTAGGAATGAATAGTGTTACTTTGAATCTTTCTGGTTATAATTTATTTGAGATTTCAGGTGTGCCTGATGTCTTTGATCCGGAATCGATTTCTTCATCTTACCCGATGATGCGTTCTGTATCAGTGGGTGCACAGATTAATTTCTAATTTAAAAAATAAAAGATTATGAAAATGAAAAAATATATATTGGCGTTGGGATTAGTCTCCATGCTTATAGGATGTAATGATGATTTTATGGAACGTTATCCTTTGGATAATGTAACAGATGAAAATTTCTGGAAGACAGAAAGTGATTTGAAACTTTATTTAAATAAACTCTATCCTGCTTATATAAAAGGGCATGGTGATGGATGGTCACAAGATAAATATATTACTCCGCTTCCGGTTACAGGAAGTCCCTTGGCTTATGGTGATTTTTATTCAGATAACTGTGTACGTACAGGTAGTGAACCAAAAGAATTGGCAGGACTAAATAAAATTCCTACAGGAGCAGGAAGTGGTGGATGGAGTTGGACAAATTTACGAACGATTAATTTCTTTTTACAACGTTATCAACGTAGTGAACTTCCTGCCTACAAATTGGAACAATATGCAGGTGAGGCTTACTTTTTTAAAGCTCTTGATTATTATAAAAAAGTATTATTTTTCGGTGATGTGCCTTGGTTGACACGCGACTTAAATGTAGATTCAGAAGAATTGTATGCTCCACGTAATTCACGTGCAGAGGTTATGGATTCTTTGTTAATGTGTATTAATAAGTCTGTTGCTGGTTTGCCTCAAAAAGGGAAAGAAGAAAGTGGTCGTTTAAATAAAGATATGGCTAATTTCTTGAAAGCTCGTATTTGTTTGTTTGAAGGTACTTATCGTAAATATCATAAAGAACTGAATTTGGATGGAACTAAGTTCTTACAGGAATGTGTGACAGCTTGTAAGGAACTGCTGGGCAAATATTCTTTATATACAGATAATTCAGGAGAATCTTATTGGAAGATGTTTACAGCCTATGATTTTTCAAATAATAAAGAAGTTATTTTAGGCCGTACTTATATTGAAAATGAATTTGGACATGCTTTTCAGCGTTATTATGATCAAAATAATAGTAATCGTCAATCAATGGGAGCAACTAGAGGATTTATTGATGAATATTTGTGTATTGATGGAAGACCTATTTATGTAGGTGGTTCTGAAGGTAATTATGAGGAAAATCCAAATTTTGAAGGTTATGGTATGTGGAGAGAGTTGGAAAATCGTGACCCTCGTTTGACGCAAACTATTTGTCGTCCTGGAGAACATGTTACTATTTATGAAGGTGGTATTGTTTCTTTGGACGAAAATGGTATTAATTATCCGAAGATTAATTATAACACAAATGGTTCTACTGTAACTGGATATCGTGTTATTAAACATTGGATGGGTGACATGGAAGAGCAAGACCGTACTACCAATGGTATCCAGGCTGCTATTGAGTTCCGTTATGGTGAGTTGCTATTAATGTATGCCGAGGCTAAATATGAACTGGAAGGAACTTTGTCACAAGCAGATGTTGATATGACAATTAATGCTTTACGTGAACGAGCCGGGTTTGATTTTGTAAAATATCCAACCTCAAAATTGGTGGTAGGACAAGAACCGGCAGACCCACGTTTGGATAAAATCTATGCAGAGAAATTGGACTATCCGGTTAGTCCACTGCTTCGCGAAATCCGTCGTGAACGTCGTGTGGAATTGGCTATGGAAAATCATCGTTATGAAGACCTGATGCGTTGGAAGGCAGGTAAGCTTCTGACCGTGCCTTTGCGTGGTATGCGGATGACTGATGAAATGCTGGAATTATATAGTGGAAAATATGAGCAGAAGGATCCAAGTAAGCCGGGAGCTGAACGTTTTAGTGCAACTAAAGCCACTGTAGATAAAGATATATTTTTAGACGAAGATGGATTTATTATCTGTTATCCGAAGAGTCCTTATAAATATACAATAAAAGGAACCCTGCCATGAGAAGACTATCGTTATTTATGGCCTATTCCTCGAGAAGAAATAACCATGAATCCACAGCTTGAGCAAAATCCGGGTTGGGAAGAGGCAGAGAATGATAAATAAATTCATTAAACTTTTTATCGTAAAAAGATGCCTTGTACCTCTCACAGGGCATCTTTTTTAATCATTTTTCTTTTTAAGGACAATATGTGTAGGTAATGGCAACAAAAATAGTAAGTCATATTCGTTTGCCTTTGTTACTTTTGCATAGTCTTCATAGACAATCTTAATTATAATTCCTTTATTTATTGAACATGAAAAACAAATTCTTAAAGACTTTCATCTTATTCTCATTATTGGCAGCAGGAGCATCTGCTCAGCACAGCCATAAATTATTACCTGCCGAACAGGAAATTTCTTTGAACTATGGTGCCGATCGTTTGGGTAAACGTTATGACGCGGATATGCAGAAATTTCGGGACAACCGTTTGGGCGCTTTTATCCATTGGGGGCTTTATGCCATTCCCGGTGGTGAATGGAACGGGAAAGTCTATCCGGGTGCTGCGGAATGGCTCAAGTCATGGGCAAAAGTTCCGTCAGGCGAGTGGCTGGAGTTGATGAAACAATGGAATCCGACGAAGTTTGATGCCAGGAAGTGGGCAAAGATGGCCAAGGAGATGGGAGTTCGTTATGTGAAGATCACCACCAAGCACCATGAAGGCTTTTGCCTCTGGCCCAGTAAGTATACAGAAAACACAGTGGCCAATACCCCATACAAGAAAGACCTTTTGGGGGAAATGGTAAAGGCGTATAACGATGAGGGCATTGACGTACATTTCTATTTCTCTGTGATGGACTGGAGCCACCCGGACTGGCGTTATGATGTGAAGACGCCCGAGGACAGCGCTGCTTTCAGCCGTTTTCTGACGTTTACGGATAATCAGCTGAAGGAGCTTGCAACCCTTTATCCGACGGTAAAGGACTTCTGGTTTGACGGCACCTGGGATGCCAGCATCAAGAAGAACGGTTGGTGGACGGCCCATGTGGAGCGTATGCTGAAGGAGATGCTTCCGGGTGTGACCATCAACAGCCGTTTGCGTGCCGATGACTACGGGAAACGTCATTTTGACAGCAACGGTCATTTGATGGGAGATTATGAATCCGGTTACGAACGCCGTTTGCCCGACCCGGTGAAGGACTTGAAAGTGACCCGCTGGGACTGGGAAGCCTGTATGACGGTACCCGAAAACCAATGGGGATACCATAAAGACTGGTCTCTCAGTTATGTCAAGACTCCGGTGGAGGTGCTCGAACGTATCGTTCATGCCGTGTCCATGGGTGGCAATATGGTTGTCAACTTCGGTCCTCAGGCGGATGGGGATTTCCGTTCGGAAGAAAAGGAACTGGCTAAATCCATCGGTGCTTGGATGAAGAAGAATGGCCAATGCATTTATGGTTGCGACTATGCCGGTTGGGAGAAACAGCCTTGGGGATATTACACCCGCAAGGGGTCGGATGTTTACATGGTTGTTTTTAATTGTCCTTATTCAAAGCATCTGACGGTGAAGACACCGAAGGGCACCCAGGTAGTGAAAGCCGCATTGCTGAATGGAAAATCGGTGAAGGTGGTTGAGACGGCACGGAATGAGTATAATGTGGATATGCCTGCACAGGAACCCGGCGAACCGTTTGTCATCAAACTGCAGATAAAAGAAGCAGCCGGTGTCGTGGATAAATATCGTGATGCTTTAACCTGATGAAAAAGATGAATTATATGTATAAGTTGTGTGGAACAGCACTTGCCGTGCTGTTCTCCGTTTCCGTTTCCTCCCATCAGCCCCATCAGATAGCCAGTGTCAATTCCACGGTTCTGCAAGGACGGAAGAATGGACGCAAGCAGGCCATTGTTTGCGCCGGTTCCACCGTCTTGGTTAAAAACATAAGTTCGTTCCATAAGTATTTGTATTTTGTATCCGGTCAAAATCGACCGTGCACAAAAGTAGATAGATCATAACTCATGGAAAATCAGTTGTTTCCCAACAAATTCTTTATATCGTCCCAATATATTCTCATCATTTTCCCACTCTCCATCCTCTCATGGAAATTGGATATCATGTAGTTGACAGCACGTTTAGTCTTATGGATATGAGCGGCTATTTGTGAAGGGTACATACCGCTTTCGAAAAGAAAAAATACAAGAAGATACCGGGCATCCACTGTCTCCATATTCTTATCAGATGATAATATTTGGTCTACAGACACTTCTGTTTCTTTTGAAACAATATTAATTATTTTGGCAAAGATTTCTGACTTGCACATGTTTTTTCTAATTTTTATTCTTATCTTTGCCATGCCACATAAAACAAGATATTGACGAACAAAGCATAAGACATTTTGTTGAAGATATTTAGCCTCCAACGTGCAGTGTCTTATGCTTTTATCATGTTTTTATGTGGCAATATTAATATGAGCGTTGGGGGCTTTTTTTTGATTCTAAGCCCCTGAAAGAATTACTTTTGTTATATGAGTTTTTCTATTATATGCCACGCTTCTACCTGTGGCATTCTGGTTACTATTTCATCTTGCACCTCCTTTCTGTTGATTACCATATTCTATAACTTATTCCTGCGACAACCGCAGGAGAAAAACCATCCTTACCAAATCCATAACCGGCTGTTATTCCCAGACCCCATCTTCTAGGTTTTATCTTAACCGTGTGATAGATGTCATTCGTTACTGTCAGTGTTTTGGAGCAAACATAGATACTATCTAGGTTAGGTCTGTAACCACTCACATAAGCGATGTAATCACTATCTCTGTATATCTTCTGCTCAACAGGAAGAATAGTGTCTCCTACATGGATTGTATCACCATCATGCCAGCACAGTACAGGGGAAGGAAGATAATACTTTACCGTATCTCTCTTTACAATAATACTTGTGCTGAATACCGTATCTGCTCTTACCTCTATATCCGTTTCTATGGATGGTCTTGCGAACCATCCTAAACCGAAAACGCACACAATAACGATTATATATATTAACCATTTCATAAGTGTAATACCTGCTTTTTATTATCGGACTGATTATAGGATATATGTATCCAACTGGATCCACTCTCATCAATAAGCTGCCTCCACTCTAAGGAAGAATTTCGAATCATATCAAACAATTTTTTATTGTCCGCCTTATTCCCAGTAGTTATATCTGCCGCACATCCTGACATGTGTTCACTGTTCTTTGCACCTCCCACAGCTTTATTTAATTTAACACAACGAAAGCCGCTATTCACAATAATGGGTTTACCCCACATCTGCCGGATTGGATCAAGAAGATGATTAATTAGATTCTCCATATTCGCTTTCTGAAATGAGTTAGGTACATTCTCTATACCTAACTTTTCTCCTGTATTACTACGGCATAATTCTGCAATTGTAAAATATTTCATTTCTTATCCTCCTTTTTATTTTCGTTGTCAAATAGTATCTGAGCCATGATCTTGGCAATATCATCCTTGTTCTCAATAATCACACTCATTGTCTTCTCTGCCTTGCGCAACTCCGCTTTTTCCCACGATTTTTCGCGTACCGATTTAAACTCACAGAAAATACAGTAACCCGTCCAGATCATAGAAAAAACAGGGAAGGGGATAACAACACAGCATAACAGGTCAATGAAGCACAATTCTATGAACGGGGTGAAATACTTCTTCGCTTTGACGGCTGTTTTCTTATACCCCGTGGATGTTCTTGCCTCTCCCCGTTGCTTGGCTTTCATAACTCCCGTGATAAGGTCTACTAACATAGCCCCCATTGTAGCCGCAATACACAAGGCTATAAGCACAATGTGTATCATCATGTGCTCGTTGATAAAATTGTAAATTACATCTCTCATTTAAAGTAAGTTTTGAACACATTAATATGATAGATATTCACCTGTCCATAGTTGGCGTCAAATATCTTCTTGATCTCGTAGCCCAATCCATAAGATAACGCTTTCATTCTTCGCCAGTTGATGGAACGCCAGTTCATATTATGCTCCTTTGCCCAACGCTTGATACTGTACCATTCTTTGGACTCATCAAGTTGCTCGGTCTTCTGTTCTATTTGTTTCTGTTGCTCCTCAATCTTCATTTGCTGTTGGGCAGCTAGCATAAGAGCCTCTCCAAAAGATTGAGGGATGTTATACTGAGAATGAAGCGAGTAACTACCTGTATTTACCACCGAAGGAACAATCTCATCAAATATCCAACTCTCAAACTCGTCAGCTTTCGGCATCTGACTTTTGGTTATCAAGCGATAGATGTTGCCTTCGCTGATAAATTTCATTGATTTCATTTGTATAGCTGGCGTGCCATCTGCTTTTAAGCCTGTTTGTACCCCTACTTCCCGAATCGTTATGGAGGCTGGTTTACAGTGATCTATAATTGCTTTTGATGGATTTGAATACTGTAGAGAAGTGGCAATATCCATTCCGCAAAACCAACTTTTACCTTTTTCAACATACATACGAACTTTGCCAAATAGTGGATGTTCGTAAACCATAATTTCACTCATTTCAAGAGCAGACGAAACTTTTTCTACAACTTGCATATTATTTCTTATTATATATTTAACAAACATAGGGTCAGCCGAAGTTTCGGCACACCCCTGTATAAGCTCTCTAATAGCATCTAAGACATGCTTATGTTCTTTTCTAAACTTTTCAGCCACCAATAGGCTGTTAGTTAAAACTTGGTCATTCTGACCTTTAAAACTAAATCTGTCATATTACCTAATTTTATGTTAACTTTTAATTACCGTCAATTACACGTTTTGGATTACCCGATTTTCAAACTAACCTTTGTTTTGTCATACAAAACAAAAAAAAGCCTGCCACGGAAACTAATCCGCAACAAGCTCTTGGTCTTATGAAATTGTATAATGTCCTTTCGTCATAATATAAGTGGCGTGCATCTTCACACGCTCCCCACAAAGATAAATATTGTTTCCCTTATTACAAAAAATAACCGGCAATTAATGCCGGTTACTGTGATAGTATCTTATAGCCTCATTGACATATAATGATACTGATTGCTCCTTATCCAAGATAGCAGCTACATCCTCCTCTATCGTGACAAATATTTTTCTTACACCTCTAACCTTGGGACGTCTTGGCACACCATTGCTGTCCAATATCCTGTATATTGTCTGCTCAGACCGTACCCCTGTTTCTCTTATTATCTCCTTGATCGCTATCCCGTCCTTATATAGGGACAATACCCTAGACTCTTGATCTAGGGTAATAGATCGTCCTCTTGCCATAATTAATATGTTTTATAACATTTATAATTTGTTGCTCGTTATTTCAAAAAGTTGCACCTTTGCATCGAACATCAACGATGTTAGTCGCACTTCGGTGCGTGGATTGAAACGACATTAAAAATGTCATTGTGGTTTAAACCACATTTTAATATTTAGGGCAGCGAAGAAATTCGTCGCCCTAACTTTTTATTTATAAAATCTCTATTTGGGTATAGTATGCATTCATCTTTCCAAAGAATGATTCTATTTTTGCTCTCTGATAAGAAGACATTTTGTTATAAATGACATTTTTGTCATCTTCTCTTAAGTAGTATTCCTTTTCACCGTCAGTAAGATTGATAACTATATTAATTGCTCTACCACTGTATGAATCTGTAAATTGAATTTTTGTCTTCATAGTCTTACGCCGCTTATCCGTTGCCGCCGGTTCTATTATTACCTGTTGTTTTTAAGGATATCGGATTAGAACTCAACAAATATCAATGTTTCCATAGAATCTGATTCTTTCACCCACATGTGATTGTTTTCAAAACCATAGTCAAAGAACAGCTTAAAGTAAGGGTATTGTACTGTTAAAGAGTTCATACAGCCCTTTAACTCGTCTTCTGACATACAAGAAGTGATTTCATTGATTATTTGAACGAAAAGGTGTAAAACTTCTGGTTCACAATTTATCAGTGGATTTTCTACTATCGCTTTCATAATCTTCTATTGTCTTTTAATTATTATTTATTGCTTTATTATCACAATGCAAATATACTATATTGTGATGTGATAGCAAAACAAATCACAATATATTTTCTTGCATTGTGTAATATTTAACATTTAGATAAAAAAAGAACAGCCGCCAGCAAAAAGCACAGCAGCCGTTCAATCCACGTCCTACTCTCTATCCCATTCACAATAGCAAAGATATCAATTCTAAAACGAAATACAAAAAGAAAACTATATTAATTAGTTATGGAGAGCCAATTTTGAAACAAAAACCAATCTTCTTAAAAAATTGCCATTAATGCAATATTTTTTACTTGCAGGATGAATGAAAAGAATTAATAGAACGGAAAGACTGGCGAGTTTGTATTTTTATTGACAAATGAAAATAGAGATGGACCGAAGTCTGAAAAACAAGTATAAAACAGATAGCTCCTATAAATTTCTACTGTCTGAGGTATTTTTCCGAGTATTTTTGAGATTTTATTTGATTTTGTTTTACATTTCTACGATTATAATACTTCTGGTTAGCCCTTGTCAGATCCTTGATGATCGTTTCATCAAACACTTCCGAATATATCTCTGTTGTCTTGACCGATGTATGGCCCAAAAGTTTTTGGACGGTGGTTATCGGAACGCCTTGGTGAACCAAGAGAGTGGCACAAGTGTGTCTGCTGGTATGGTAGGTGAACTTCTTGCCGATATGCGCCATTCTTCCCAGTTTCTGCAATGTTCGGTTGGTGTCCGAATTGCAACCTAATGCAGCCAGTTGTTCGATGCTGTCGTACTTCCGCATTATGCCCAGTGCCTTTCCGTTAAATAATAGATATAGCGGGATATTAAGTTTCACGCCTGTTTTGACGCTGTTTAAGACCAACCATTCCTTTCCGTCAACTGTTACGAGATTCTTACAGGTAAGTTGTTTAAAATCGGAGAATCTCAATCCGCAATAGCAGCAGAAGAGAAATGCGTCCAGTATGTGCCGGCTGTTGTTCTTCCTGTCCGGCAGTTTAAGATTTTCCAATTTTTCCAAGTCGACAGGCATCAGGAAGTTATGTTCCTTCTTCTCCCTCTTGATTTTGAACTTACGGAAAGGATATGCCTCCTGTAATATATAACCTTCGTTTATTGCTTCGTTAACCAAGGTACGCAGTATTCTCATGTGTTTTCCTACCGTATTTACCTTCAATCCCTTATTGCGAAGAAATGCGTCAAACTCCTTTAGAAACGTATAATTGATGTCTGTGAACTCTATTACGTTCCGAAATTCCTTCAAAGTGGCTACCGTGCCCAGCATGTTATCCTTGGTTCCCGGTTTCCTATCGGAATTCACTATAACCTGTTGGGCGAACTTAAGAAACGAAACCACGGGTTTTACCCCCTTCCTTACAGCTTCCTTCAATGTGGATAAGTTAGATTCAAGACCTCTCTTCCAATAGCTTAACTCTATAGCCTGTAATTCCAATATATGCTCATATAGCATTGCATTAAGTTCTTGCGACTGCGGATGGTTGATTACTTGGGCACCATCCTTACTCCAACATTCCGGCTTTAGATAGACATTGGTTTTAAAGTATACCTTCCTCTGATTCAGATAGGCTTCTATTTGTACAAGGGCTGTCCCCTGTCGGTTTAACTTGTTTTGCCGATTATAAACTAAACGATATCTGATCTTCTCTAACATACTCAACTTTTTGTTTTTAAAGTTAAAAAAATTCTTCTGCATTTACAAAATAAACCACAAAAATTGTTCTGGGGGGACTGTTCACTAGTTTGAATCTGTACCCTTTCATGCCACAACGTATATTGAACACAGACGAAGAGGTAAATAGTGCAACTGCAAGTGGAATGTATCATGTGACCGATAAGGGAATTAGTGTTGTTCTCAAATCTTCCATAATGATAGTTTTTAACGATGAACGAGGATATGTAATTCAAATGGCATTCCGCTTGGGAGATGATGTTGCTGGTTTCAGACGTTATTTCAACGGAGTGTGGGGAGATTTTAGAACTTTTGTATTGGCTTCTTAGAAACATGGATTACCTTTGCACTGCGCATGGCGTTGTGCATATCAGGATCGGGTGGAACCGGCTTGTACCGGACCACCCGTTTTTTATACCCAAGAATCCCCCCAGAAGTAAAAAATAGTTTACTTGTGCGCAATATTCCTTACTCTGACAGATTCTTCTCCTGATAAAGCCGTTGCGTACAAATGGCTTTCTTGTACTCTAAATTTAATCCTATAATTTACTCCTCCTAATACATATGAATTATCGTAATCAATTACGACTAAAGTTGACACGGAATCTAGATAGGAATTTGAAACGTAATAAACACCAGTACCATTAGCTATTAGTGTTTCTTCTCCTTTTGCTAAAGTGAAAGAACTATAGGTATTCCCAATCAGTCCTCCCAGGTCTCAACTTATGCTATTATTCTGTTGCAATTTGTTGCCAATCCCTTAATGGTTCTGTCGTTTCAATAACCGTTAAATCATCCATGGCTTTTATCTCCATAATGCCAGCTGAATTATCAGGGCATTCCAGCATGATGTCAAAATAATTAGCGCTATTCAACTTTTGATACAGCTTAAATTGGATATCATTTCCACATATCAATTTAAAATGGGAAACTCCATTACGATACCCACTTAATGAAGCTACATAGCAAGACGATATTCCATTTCTTAGCACATATAGTAAGCATATTACAGGTTTATATACATATAGTTCCTCTTTATATGCTATCTTGTATAATTTGCCTTGAATTAAATCAAAATATGCTGTTCTCCTTGTTAATCCCTTATTAGTATTTGTCGAAAGTGGCAAAAGTTCTCCCAGAAGTGGATTAATCAGGTGTAGGTGTAATTATTTCACCTGTAATATTGGAAAAATCAGAAAAGTCTATTGTTAAGAAATTCGGTCTTGTTCTTCTAACTAATGATACCTTATACGAGATGGAAGAATCATCCGACTTAGGTAACACATACAATTTACTATTTGCATATTTAAAATCGCACCAATGCGCCCCCATATATTTTATTTCTATGTTTTTAGATCCAGTAGGTATTGACATCACTCTATAAAATGCAGTATTAGCTCCCGAATAGACATATATTTCTATCAACGAAGAAGAAGTATATAAACCATTAGAATCAGCTTTATAGTCAATAATCAGACCTTTTCCTCTTTCTATATCAGTTACTACAAATATTTTACTCATTAATCCATTCTTATTAGCCGTAGCTGTACCAATCAGTTCTCCCAGAAGTAGTTATCTGAGATCTTATATGTAATAAAACACAAAAGTTCCATAGTTAATGGCTGTTAGATTCTTTATTAAAATGTTACCGTTGTCAGACTCTTTATAAATAGCTATTTTCTCACTATTAGAAGATTTATTGGTTGTAAAAAAATCATCGACATTCTGCGTTATTAGCATTATATTAGATGATCCTGAATTGCAAAAAAACACACATGATGCAGATGTTGCATTAATTTTAAAACGTATTAATCCTGTATTCGCACCAGTATCTATTATCTCATTTGCTCCAAGATTCATTTCCTTATATTTTACCAATCTATTTTCCAGCAGTTCTCCCAGAAGTAAAAAATAGTTTACTTGTGCGCAATATTCCTTACTCT
>ENA-ORTN01002726-ORTN01002726.1-human-gut-metagenome-genome-assembly--contig:-NODE-2726-length-13683-cov-6.821030_pt1 | contig 13683 bp, 7 predicted proteins | sample MGYA00242070_ERZ509189 | MGnify/ENA primary metagenome ERZ509189 (study PRJEB26280, sample SAMEA2338821) | human gut metagenome | biome: human gut; feature: human-associated habitat; material: faeces...
TCAGCAACGAGAACAGTAACAAGCTGGGTAATTCCTGCAAGGAGTAAATCAGCATATCCGTTAAGTTTATCGGATGAGTCGGATGGTACCATTCGACTTATGGCAAGAGCTACGGCAATGGAAGCTGCAATTAAGAACGGTGGTGTTTTGATTATTGATGAAATTGAGGATCGATTACATCCAATGCTTGTGGAATATATTATTAAAAGATTTCAATATAAAAATACTACGAATGCACAATTGATTTTTACAACACACAGCATCGACATTATGAATCGTGAGATGCTTAGAAGAGATCAATATTATTTGGTTGATAAAAATGGGGAAACTGGAGCTTCAGAGCTTTATTCGGTATCTGATTTTTCTGTTAGAAACGATGAAAAAGTTGGAAAAGCCTATCTACTTGGTAAATATGGTGCAGTTCCTTATATTCGAGAGGAATAGGATAAAAGAACGAAGAGAGGAGCAGATAAATTTCAAATTTTTAAAGGATCGGTTTCACGAGAAGGCAAATTTAAATTCCTTTTGCACTATGAAAAGACGCAGCCATTAATTGTATCGGTGAAAGATAAAGAAAAGGTTCTGAAATTGCTATCTACAAAATATTGTCCGGGATATGAAAAGGGGGACAAGGACACAACGTGGAAAATTGCAGAGCATTATGAGACGGCAATTGAAAATGGCGAGTGGAGTTTGAAACGAATAGCGGATGAGTTAGAAGGAACAGCAGATGAAAATGAACGGATAAGAAGGCTGTATTTTATGGATAGTACATTTACAAATGTACATGAGGCGGTTAAACATTTAATGGAGATGAGTAGAAGTTAAAACATAAAAGCAGCAAAAGATCAGACAGAGTATGAGACATACGATGTGTGGATTTTAGTCGGAAAAGACGACGCACTGCATGATTAAGACAATATAAGAGAAAGACCGCAGAAGCCGTGTGAAAGCATGGTGGAAGCGGTCTTTCTTCTTATTTTTATGAAAAGTGTCGATATATCTTGACTTTTACGAGAAAATAGCTGATACTTTTAATAGTAAGCAACAGTAAAAGGTGGATATGTAAAAGAAAAGGAGGAACAAAAGAATGTGTCTAGTTGGAAAAGCAAAAAAGGAAAAAGAAGATTTCAAGAAGCTGTACGAGGGGATAAAGAATGACGTGGTTAGAGAACGAATTCGCGCTAGCGGAGAATGGTATATTGAGAATGCAGCAAAATATAGATTTTGGTTCTATGTATTTACTATATTAGGAATTGTTGCGCCATTGGCAATAACCGTGATTAGCAGTATTGGAGCAGAAGGAGATGGAGCTGTTGTAGCACGAGTAGCAATAGCAGTTTGCTCGGTATTAGCAACCTTTTCATCTACATTTCTGGCAGTCTCAAAGTGTAAGGAAAAATGGACAAACTATCGTCACACAGTAGAGCGGATCAAGAGTGTGCTGGTAAAGTATTCGGTAGAAGAAGGTGAGGATAGTGAGAAATTAAGGAACTTAGTGGAAAGAACAGAGCAAATTATGAAAGAGGAACATGATAGGTGGAAAGAAATTTCAGAAAAAGATGAGCAGGTAGATAAGAAACAGGATAGAGGTATGAAAGATACTGGAGAGAAAAATAATCAAGACAGCGGCAATTAAGGCAACAACAATAACACGCACAGTAACTTGAGTACTAGAAAACTTGATAAATACCAATATAAAGAAAAGAGAGGGAATAAAAGATGGCAAGAGATGAACGCGTGACACCATATAAATTAGAGCAGCATTTAAATGAGATGTGCAGCAGCGATCCTACATACACAAATTTATTATCAACTTGGAATATTAACAAAAAGGCATGTCAAGATGCGTTAAGTACAGTTGTTATGAGTTACCCACATTATACAAAACATGATATTTCACATTGCGAGGCCGTGATTACGGCGATTGAAAAGTTGCTAGGGGAAGAAACAATACGGACATTGTCTCCAACGGATACATGGCTTTTACTGCAGGCAGCCTATCTTCATGATATTGGCATGGTAATAGAGTGCAAAAGAATCGAGGAAAATTGGAAAACAGAAGAGTTTCAGGAATACCTGCATGAATCAGAAGAATCATCAGATAAGTCATTGGCAGAAAGTGCAAAGTACATCAACTCATTTCGAAATGCGTCAAGGGAAGAAGATGTATTGTCTTGGCCAGTTAATGTGAGATATGCAGTAACACTTCTTATTGCAGACTATTATAGAAGAAGACATGCAAAAGATTCTGACTTATATGTACAAGATATGGGGAAAGTATTTCATATTGATCTAGGATTCAACGGATTGATTCAGTCAAGACTGGTGTACTTATTGGCAGATATTGTTGGCCTTCACGGAGAATCCTGCGATAAGGTATTGGAATTAGACTATGTGACAGATGGTTTTAATGCTGATTTTGCGCATCCGAGGTTTTTAGCTGAAATGCTGCGAATGGGCGATTTGCTGGATGCCGATAATAATCGCTTTAATGATACAAATGAACTTGTGTTTGGAAAAATCCCAGAATCTTCTAAAAATCATTGGGAGAAACATAGGTCAGTAAGGCATTTGTTAGTTACTCCAGACGTAATCGAATATCGGGCAGACTGCGATAAACTAAAGGTGTATCGCGAACATCGAAGATTTTTGACGATATTAAAGGAAGAAATTACTTTTTGGACATTACATTGGAAAGATATTATGCCTGAAGATATTAGTGGAAGTGCACCGAAGCTTGGAAGATGTGAGTTACTTTTAAATGGTGTTCCAGATGTGCAGGGAATTTCTGACTTGAGATTTTGGATTTCACAAGAGAAGGCATTTGAGATTTTAGAAGGTGCAAATATCTATGATGATCAATTTGTTTTCTTACGTGAAGTTATTCAAAATGCGTTAGATGCTTGTAAAGTTCAAATGTGGAGAGATCTTCGTGAAGAACGATATCGTGGATGGATAACAGGACCAATTGATAGCACGATACAGCCATTTGAGATAAAAGATGAAATATTTAAAAATTACGTGGTTCAGGTAAAAGTTTGTGATTTTGATAAAGACCATGTGGAAGTTATCGTAAAAGACAATGGAACAGGTATCTCAGTGGAGCAGTTTAAAAAAATTTGTAATGTTGGGGTGAGTTATTTTGGCGATAGAGAAAGAAAAAGAGAGATTGAGAGCATGCCAGCGTGGCTTCGACCAACAGCGGGATTTGGAATTGGTTTGCAATCTATTTTTTTGGTAGCAGAAGAGTTTATCATTTATTCAAAGTCATCGGATGATCATGGAATCCGCGCGACAATTGCGTCGAGTCGAAAAGGTGGTTATGTGGAGGTTATGAGAGATGATACGCTGAGGAGTCGTGGGACTGAGATTCATGTAGTATTGCCAAGAGATTTGGACTTTAGAATTGATGTTATGAGTAATACTTCTAAATATATAGAAACAGAATACGATCCATTTACAAATAAAGAGGATACGGTATATTATGCGATTTGGGATATGTTACGTACAACTATGGGAAAAACATATTTTCCTGTGACTGTGCTGTTCAATGACATAACAGATACGATTGATGCTGAATGTTTTGATGCGTTAGAAGATTGTGCAACAAATGAACGCTACAAATTTCAAAGGTTACCATATTTTGGAATGGAGTTATGGGATAAACAGACCTGTACGAGAATTTGCATAAGGTTAGGAAATGCGTATGGGATATGCACACGTCATTGCTTTTTTAAAGGAATGAAAATTAAAAATGGTGCGTTTTTCGGGTTTAACTATAAAGGAATTGAAGTAGAGGCTGATTTTTATGGATTAGATGCAAAAGAGACACTTACGCTTGATAGAAGGAGAGTAAAGAGAGAAGCGGTAGAGCAATTTTTGAAAATACTCGATTCAGCAGTTGATTTTTATCTTGCAGAGATCGAGGAAGCATTGTTGGCAAAATGGAAAAATCGAAAGGCGTGGGAAATTGTTAAGATTTACGTATATTGGTGTGTAGTTCCGTTAAAAATGAAAGTGGGACTACTTGAAAAATATGAGAATACATTTAGAGAAGTAAAAAGATCAATTCATATTGTTGAAAAAAATTCAGATATGATTTTCAAAGAAAAGAAAATTGATTTTAAGGATATAATTGCAGATTTAAATCAGGTGCTGATAATTATGAATTTGGATGATTATATAGAAGATGGACATAATAGTGAAAACTTGAAGGTTGATTTGATAGAGCAGTTATTGAACAAAAATAATATTCCGGTTTCTAAGGTTATCATTGATAAAAAATTTGTGGATATGCTGGATTGCCGGTCATTTGAAAAGATTATGTTTATTCAAGAAGAAAAAAAACTTTGGTTGGGGATACCGACAATTGAGGAGAAAAAATTACCAATAACGATTGATGAGAAAACAAATAAATATTTAATGAAGCAATTGCTAAGAGAAGGTAGACCACAGGCTATATTTAGTGGGGCCTCAATAAGACGGCATACCATGGGTACAAGAGGATATGAAACAATTTGTACAACACAAGTACCATTTGGCGTTGGTGGAGTGAGTTATTCAGAGACCGGATATATTATTTCGCCGATTACAATTAATCAATGGGAGACAAATAAGTATTTAAAAGAGGATCAGTTTGTTGAAGTGATATGCTCTTGCAAAGAGTTTTCAAATTTGCTGAATTATGTATATGAAAATCAGCTTGGTCAACCTGAAGGGGGAAAATACACAAAGCAGAAGATCAAAGAAGGCTATGAAAGCTTCATAAGGGAAATGTACCGTATTATGAAAGAAGATGAGGATGAACAAAATGACGAAATGTATTATTAAGTTAGTAAGAAATATTTGAGGTTGCCGAGCCTCAAGGCCCTCATAGAGTAAAAAAACAGTGGTAGTAGTCTGGGCGATAGTGAAAGATGCTGTGTTTTCAAGGATAGTTCTGGGAGATTTGTCGGCGTTACAGTTCACCATAAAGATCTCTTTAAACTGCTTGGAGAAGATGATTCAGGTATCTGCAAATTGTACAAAAAGGGACTGTAGAGATCCCCAAGTAAAGTTGCACTATCGCTCAAAACAGCTTTGACGAGTAAAAAAATAATATAAAAAACCTCACACTTTTTGGAATTTTGAGCGATAATAGAAGTGACAAAACAAACTATTTTTTCGCAAACCCAACAAGGAGGGAGGTTTTTACCAAGAAAACAAGAAAGAAAACTACTCGCAAAGAAACCCGTAAACGCCTGAAAGAGTTGAAACTTGCAGTTACTCTCTCAAAAGTCATTAACCACTTTTTTCCGGGATTGTTACCTGCATTAGCCAGAGTAAACGATCCAAGAAATGCGAGCTATATTACGTATTCAGGAAAAGTAATCCTGATGACACGAATCCTTTCATCTGTATTTTATATCAGCAGCATGAGAAAATCAAGTGAAGAATTTAATTTCGACAAAGTAATTCAAAATATCGGTTACTTATGTAATTAGGAATTGGAAGAACTGCCATACTGGGAAATAATCAACAATTATCTGAAGAGGCTGGAACCGGATGAGTTACAGAAAGTAATCATTGAGCTTGTGAAACGATTGATTCGAAGCCGGGCATTTGAAGAAGGAAGAATTCGGAAAAAGTATTGGCAGATCGTAATGGACGGGACAGGTTTGTGCTCAAGCCGGAAAGAGCTGGATGGAAAAAGATCTGGGAAGGGATTCAACAAAGTAGAGAGCAAAAGCATCGAAGAATGTTGGAGAACTTCAAGATGGTTGAACTAAAAGAGTATAAAGAAGAAATACAAGAGCAATGTCAAATACGGTTTGAGTAGCCTGGTTGGTTGAAGGGAGGTGATTGAGATGAATGTCAATCAGAATAGGAACAAAAAAGTAACACGAGGAAAGTCTGTGCCTTAAAAAGAGAGAATAGAACAAATGTTTTGATAACTTGGTAGAAATTCAGTAAAAGAAAAAAGAGAAGTTTACTCGTCAGAGCTGGCGCTCAAAAAAATTCCTTGACACATAATGGTAAATGTAGGATAATAAAAAATAACATTAAAATTTGTATATAAGCCTGTGAGGGCATTAACGCTCCTAATACATTGTTGGACAGTTTGAGTATTAGGTGCAAAATAAATAAGTTGGTATAAAATTTGCCATTAAAAGTGTATAAAAATTAGAAAGGGTGGTAGAGTTATGAGCAAGAAACCGAAGTTATTTATCAGTCATTCAACTCAGGATAAGACATACGTATCGTATCTGGTAAAACTTTTTAAAGCAATGGGGGTGGATGAAGACAGTATATTTTGTTCCTCAACATTGGGATCTGGTGTTCCATTAGATCGAAATATTTATGATTATTTGAAAGAGCAGTTTCAAAATTATGATTTGAAAGTGATTTTTGCTTTATCAAATAATTACTATAAAAGTGCAGCTTCTCTGAATGAGATGGGAGCAGCATGGGTATTATCTCAAAGTTATACAAGCATCCTTCTTCCTCAGTTCGAATTTAAAGATATAAAAGGGGCAATTGATCCCAGAGCGATTTCAATCAAGTTGGATTCCGCCGAACGAGAGTTAAAAGATAAATTGGGTCAATTATATGATGAAATTAAAATTATTTTTGGATTGCGACCACGCAAATCATGGGAAGAGGATAGGGATCAGTTTATTGAAAAGGTAAGAAGAATCATAAACCTTTGGGAAGAAATAAAATATTTGGAAAAAAATAACCGGCCAGCATCCGAGTTGATTGTACCGTTGGCTCAGTTAGTCGCAATAGATCCATATGATTTTGACTCATTAGCGCTACTAGGTGTTAAGTATATGGTGAGTAAAGATCAGATGAATGCAATTCGATACTTGGAGCAAGCAGAAAAGGTAGCTTGGAATGAGGAACAGTTAAATAACGTCAGAAGTATGAAATATAAGGTAAAGTTTAATTGATTTTACAGAGTGGAGATGAGATTATGGAGAATACTACGATACAGAATAAATGGCCTTCTTCAGGAACAGGGGCCCAAGATTTACTGAAAATGTCTTATTATATTTTAATAGATGGAGAAATTACGAATCAAAATGCTTTTCAGGCATTTTATATAGATTGGATCAGAAATGATGTGTTATCAGAAAAAAACATGTTTGTTTTGAATTTGAGATCAGAAAAGAGTACAGTATCAGCTAATTGGCAGGGAATAAGATTACTTCAGTATGCAAAGTACGAAGATTGTATACCAGAAATTAAGGCAAAAGGGGGAGCTTGGATTTATATTACACAGAATGCTCAGAAAGCTGAGACAATTTGTGAAATATTTAAGATGGCTAGAGTGTTAGTACGTGTATATCAAATGGATCAGGAGGGAAAGCTACAGAATTATCGAAGGCAATATAAAGAGAAGAAATCGACGTATCGAACATTAGAGGGGGCATTTGAGCTTACGAGTAATTTATGTGAAGTTACAAGCGTAGCAGGAATAAGTGGTTCTGTTCCAACAAAAATGGATTACGTATATGATTCTCAACAGCGTATGATTCAGTTAAAGAATGAGTTCATCTCAAATCCACAATCAATTACATATGAAACGAGTTTAGATGGGTTACAAGCTAAAATTTATCAGAAACAATGGCTACAGATCTCATATTTTAAAGATAAAGTTCAAAAAATGCTTGAGAAGCCAATTAATGTAGAGGGAATCTGCTGGCCGAAGGATTTTCTTTATGATGAGCAGAAAAAATTTGTGGGAATTCTTGTACCAAAATCTGAGGGGTATCAATTAAAACAGAATTTGATGAGTCAGACAGGAATACAGACTAATTTTCCAAACTGGGATAGAAAAGATTTAACACATCTAGTGAGAGTAATACTAGAGAAAATTGTCTATTTACAAAATAGAAATGTGATATTTGGTTTGTTAAATACGAGTGCAATTTTTGTTAAAGATATTGATCATGTATACTTTGCGGATATGGATAGTTATCAAATAGAAGGATACCCGATTTTGACGCATGAGAGAGTTTTACAGGCTCCAGAATTACAGAATGAGGATACTTCTTTGCGTCTTTATACAAAACAACAGGATAACTATGAAATTGCATTGCTGGTATTTATGTTACTCATGCCAGGAAAGTTTCCATATAATAAGGGAAATAATGCAGATATATCGAAGAGCATCGAAAAGAAAATGTTTGCTTTTCGATATGGAGAGGGAGGCAAAGTTGAACATGGCGCACGTGAGTATTTTGGCTTATGGAGATTTGTGTGGAGTCATTTAGGAAATGATTTGAAGAAAGCCTTTTACTTTACATTTCAGAATGGACAGGCATATAGTTTGCCAGAACAGCGAAAATATGCAAATTTTTGGCTGAATAAAGTTAAGGCATTGGAAGAGGAGTTAAAAAATCCGTATGATAGAGAATCGCTTAAAATTTTTCCACGAACATTTAAGCGATATAGCGGTATGAAGACAATTCGATGCCAAAAATGTCAGATTGACCATCCTGATTTTTATTATAAGTATCCAGAAAAGCAAATATGTAATTCTTGTTTGGGCAAACCATCAGAAACACATTTTGAATGTAAAAGCTGTCATAAAATATATTATTATGACTATTTAACGCTGTTTAAATATGAAAAGTTAGCTAAGACAAAAGGTTTCAGCATGCCAACGCACTGCCCTTATTGCCGTTCAGATAGGGAATTATGTAAAGGCGGATGCAACAAAACAGTTCCTTTGTATCGCTTAAACAAATATGGAAAATGCCCTGAATGTGCAGCTAAGATTGTGAGAAGATATCAATGTAGAGATTGTCGAAGGTGGATTGAACTGACCCAAAGTCAGGTGGATTTTTATAGAGAAAAATCTTTAAATTTGCCAGTCCGTTGTGAAAAGTGCAGAAGAGAAAGAAACAATGGATACAGGAGGTAGGAGGCAAGATATGGAAATGGAGTATAGTTCAACAGATCGAGTGTTTACCAAGGAAACATTCCAGCAGTTTGAACAGTTAAATAAGAATACAAATAGTAGAATTCCAATTTTTTTCTGTGTAGATGTTAGTGGTTCAATGACTACTCACGTTGGCATTTTTAAAACAAGAATTCAGCTTTTGTCAGATGTTATGGAAAGACTTTTGCAAAAAATAAAGAGTCACCCAATTCTTGGTGAGCGGGCGGTTATTGGATTGGTAACATATAATTCGAGAGCAGTTTTGGAACAAACGGCACTAGATGTGGATGTTGTTGATATTAAGAAAATAACTAGTTTTCAGCCAGATGGACAAACTCGTTTTTCGAGAGGACTGCGTCGAACGTTGCAGGCAATTGATCAGTATAGAGACAGTATCAGACAAAGTGATGTAGATACATTTGTTCCGATCATGGTATTTATGACAGATGGAGCACCAGTAGGTGATAATATGGATGATATTGCAGATGTGTATAATGAGATTAGGCAGCGTATTTTGCAAAAAGATTTGTATGTATTTCCGATAGGAATTAGTAAAGAAGCGAATATGGAATATATAAATGCTCTGTCAAAGTCTCAAAAGGGATATCAAATGATTAATGCCAATGATTTTGAAACAGTCTTCGAAGAAATAGAGAAATTAGTAAATGAAAAGCCAACGTTAGTGGTTGAAGAGGAAGTACATCAGACAGAGATGGCTTCGAAAAATAAGGGGACAATTGATTCAGGAACAGGGACAGCTTTTTCAGCGGAAGATTTTACCAAGCAAATTTTAAATCGTCATTGAGTTATAGAGAGGCTGTGAAAAAATAAGAAATTATTTTTTTACATGCCCCTTTTTGTGCATAACTAAATGTTTTTTACTTGTAAAAGAGCATAACTCCCCTTACCCCATATGCTTTGACATTTTCTCGCTTATGCGGCAACTATTGTTCTTTTCTTTTTATTGTGGAATTTATAGAGATTTTGACCGATAGAAACCAAAAACATTTCCAATCGAACAGATTCAATGCCTCTTCGGACGATTCATTTATACCAACGATCATTTTTCATAATGCCAAATATACCTTCCGCTTGAAGTAATCGATTCATTCGAAGTAGTGCTCCCTGAATACTTTCCAGATTTTTTACTACTTCCTGATGCATTGCTGTCAGTTCTTGATTGATTCGAACTTTTCGGTTCTTGTCTGTCTTTTTACAACGCTCTGTAGTGGTATAATAAATCCGAATAATACTGTTTTCAACATGCTGACCGGGTTATATCGAATTCTTCCTGTATAATGTTCAGGAATATCTTTTAAATATTTCTCTAGATCAATTTCCTACATAAATCGATCAAATGCCAGCACTGGATCACAAATATCCAAATATTCTCGAATGAGTATTGGCAAAACTGCCTGTTTTGTGTTAGAATACCTCTGTGTTGAACTTTTCATTGCAAGTTAATTTTAACACAAAAGAAGGATCTTTGACTATCAAAAAGTCATTGATCCTTCTTTTTTTACAAGAGGCTTTTTTCACAGCCCCTTTGTGAGCGAAAACAGAAATGCCTTGAGACGTAGCCATAGATTTGAAAAAATTCTGCCGCTGTATATGCTGGACTACAAAGATGAGTCCGAAGCCACAGCCGGAGGGGTCCCTCTAGTGACAATAACTGACACTGACCAGCAAAAAATGTTGGGTTTTGACAAATATGGTACTTGACTTAAAATGGTAAAAGTAGGGTAATAAATAGTAGCAAGAAGTAGTAGGTGGCCGTTGATTTGTTGATTTGATTTAACTTATCAGCGGCTGTATTACTGAGCGGCTTAAAAAGTAGTACAGGAAAGGGAGAGAAACATGAGCGATAAACCTCATAAGAAAACAGAAGAAGGCTGTCAGGCTGGTAAGTCAAAAAGACGTATTGAACACTGGAAGCTGATTGCTCTGTATTTGATGGTGTTTGATATCATAGCGATTAACATTTCATGGATACTTGGTCTGATGCTTCGCTTTGATTTTAGGTATTCGATGATTCCAACAGACTACCTGCATGCATATATTTGCTTTGCACCTGCCTACACTGCAATAGCAGTTGCGATTTTTTACCGGCTGCGTTTGTATAACAGCTTGTGGCGTTTCGCCAGCTTTAGTGAGCTGACTAGAAGCTTATTGGCAACTGTAATTACAGGCTTAATTCATTGGATTGGTATTACAGTTTTATTTCAGCCGATGCCAATATCCTATTATATAGTCGGTATTGTCAGCCAGTGTATGCTGACAACAGGTGTGCGCTTTACATACCGTTATATAAACCTTGAGCGCAGGCGCTGGTCAAATGATAAGGTAGCAGGAAAGCATAATGTTATGGTAATCGGTGCTGGAGCTGCCGGACAGACGATATTAAGAGAGATGAAGACTTCTGATGAGCTCTCTACAGTTCCAAAGTGCGTTATTGATGATAATCCAAATAAGTGGGGACGTTTTATGGAAGGCGTGCCGATTGTAGGAGGACGCGATAGTATTCTGGCGTCAGTGGAAAAATACCATATTGATCAAATCATGTTTGCAATTCCAACTGCATCACCACAGACAAAGCGTGATATCCTTAACATTTGCAAAGAGACAAAGTGTGAGTTAAAGAGTCTTCCAGGTCTTTATCAGCTGGCAAATGGAGATGTTTCCTTAAGCAAAATGAAACCTGTAGCAGTAGAAGATTTGCTGGGAAGAGATCCGATTAAGGTAAACATGGATGAGATTTTCCAGTATATAAAGGGTAAGGTTATCCTTGTAACTGGCGGAGGCGGTTCAATCGGAAGCGAACTTTGCCGACAGATTGCAGCACATGAGCCAAAGCAGCTAATCATCTTTGATGTGTATGAAAACAATGCATATGAGATTGAGCAGGAGCTTCGCCGTAAGTATAAGGATAAGCTGAATCTTGTAGTACTGATTGGATCAGTAAGAGACAGCCGCCGTATAGATATGGTATTTAAAAAGTACCGCCCGGAGATTGTATATCATGCAGCTGCTCATAAGCACGTGCCGCTGATGGAGACGAGCCCAAATGAAGCAATTAAGAACAATGTAGTCGGAACTTATAAAACAGCATATGCAGCCCTGAAGTATAAAACAGAGCGTTTTGTACTCATAAGTACAGATAAGGCAGTTAACCCGACAAATATCATGGGTGCCAGCAAGCGTCTGTGTGAGATGGTAATCCAAAGTATGGATGCAATCAGCAAGGCAGGTCGTATGGATGTACTTCCATATTTGCATGCACACCGTGATGGAAAGCTTCATGATCCAGAGGGGCAGGCAGAAGTTCAGAGTATCGGCAGCAGCGATAACGTCATTCGTATTGAAAGCGTAAAGAATAATGAGAATAGAGGAACGCAGTTTGTAGCAGTTCGTTTTGGAAATGTTCTTGGAAGCAATGGTTCAGTTATTCCATTATTTAAGAAGGAAATCGAAGCAGGTGGTCCAGTTACAGTAACACATCCTGACATTGTTCGATACTTTATGACAATCCCAGAGGCAGTTAGCCTTGTACTTCAGGCTGGCACATATGCGTGGGGAGGAGAGATCTTTGTCCTTGATATGGGTGAGCCGGTAAAGATTGATACATTGGCGCGAAACCTGATTAAGCTGTCTGGTTATGAGCCGGATGTAGATATCAAGCTGCAGTATACAGGTCTTCGCCCAGGTGAGAAGCTTTTTGAGGAAAAGCTAATGGCAGAGGAAGGCATGAAGCAGACCGATAATAAGTTGATCCACATCGGAAAGCCGATTCCATTTGATGTAGATAAATTCCTTGTGCAGCTTGAAGATCTTGCAAAAGCGTGCTACGATAATGACGAGCACATCGTAGAGAAGGTTGAAGAGATTGTAACCACATTCCATCCAGTAGGAGCACATCCAACAGGTAAGGAAAAGGTATCTCCTATGCAGGAAGCAGCTGCAGCAAAAGTTAACTAATGTAAAAATTCAACTCAGAGGAAATCGTCGCGTTGCCGCGTTTCTTAAGAGGTGATGTCAGATAAGCTTCGCTAGTCTGCCTGAATGAAGGTGGAATGGCGAAGCTTTATCTTTTTAAAAATAAAAACAAGTAAAAATACTAGTAATTAAGAAATTACAAAAATAATCGTAATGTAGCTCAGTATGAAAGAGGTAATTACTTATGTTTAAAAACAATAATAGCTTTGAAAAATTTGAATCTAAAGTATGGTTAAGCAGTCCGACAATGCATGGTCCAGAAATTGAGTATGTAAAAGAAGCATATGAAACAAACTGGATGTCTACTGTTGGTAAGAACATTAATGAAGTAGAAAGAATGGCATGTGAATACATTGGCTGTAAATATGCAGTTGCTTTATCAGCTGGAACAGCATCATTACATTTGTCCATGAAATCAGCAGGTATTGCAGCTTATGGAATGCCGAAGGTAGGACACGGAGCATTAGAAGGAAAAAAAGTATTTTGTTCTGATATGACATTTGATGCAACTGTAAATCCAGTAGTTTATGAAGGTGGAGAGCCAGTATTTATTGATACAGAGTATGATACGTGGAATATGGATCCAGTTGCTTTAGAAAAGGCATTTGAGATTTATCCGGATACAAAAGTAGTAGTGATTGCTCATTTATATGGAACACCAGGAAAGATTGATGAACTGAATGCAATTATTCAAAAGCATGGTGCAATTTTGGTAGAAGATGCAGCAGAATCTATGGGAGCTACATATAAAGGAGTTC
>ENA-ORTN01002734-ORTN01002734.1-human-gut-metagenome-genome-assembly--contig:-NODE-2734-length-13648-cov-10.531965_pt1 | contig 13648 bp, 7 predicted proteins | sample MGYA00242070_ERZ509189 | MGnify/ENA primary metagenome ERZ509189 (study PRJEB26280, sample SAMEA2338821) | human gut metagenome | biome: human gut; feature: human-associated habitat; material: faeces...
TGATACCTTCTCCTTTTTCTGCTGCATATTTTTTGTAAATTTCCTGTTTGTAACATCCTCCAAAGCTGCAGTTGCTGCTCTGACCGTCACAGATTCTGAAATCCCCACCCTCGATTCTAAGCGGATGTCCATCAATGAGTGCATCTGCTATTTTCTTCCTGGCAATCTCGTAAATCCGTTGAACTGTTGTTCTTGCGATCTGCATAGATTCTGCACACTGCTCCTGACTATAACCTTTCTTGTCCAAAAGACGAATTGTCTCGTACTCATCTACCGTCAGAACAATAGGTACTCTTTTCTTCGTATCATCTGCCGGAAAGAATTCTAAAACATTCGGGAAATGGCAGACTTTTCTGCATTTTACTGGTCTCGGCATAAACTGCTCCTTTCTCGCTTTTCTTATTGAATATTCTTGCGGAAGAACCATCCGAGCCGGAATATTCACTTATATGTTATCTCTATAAAAGGCATATGTCAATAACGTTTTTGACATATGCCTTTTATGATATAGTATAAAATACTTTTCACTCAAATGCAAAAAAAATTAGAAGAAGTTTTCCATTGCCTCGCTGTATTCGCAACGCACGGTGACCCGGTTCTGGCTGTCCAGGGTGCAGGTAAACAGGGTGAGCGGCCACTCTCCGCTCGTCATATCGTCCACACTCCAGGGAGTCAGTGCCTCTGTTACCGCCACATAGTAAGAAAACCGGTTTCCCACAGCATCTGTAAAAAAAACCTCGCTTCCTTCCGGAAGAGTTCTTAATCCCCCAAAATGAGACTGATAATTATGCGCTGCGATTACCAAATCCCCCTTGTAGGCGCTTCCGGAATAACGGCAGGGTGCCAACCTTAAAGAAGAATAACTCCAGCTGCTGATAACCGGAAGTTCCAGATCCAGCGCCGGAATCTCCAGAATTCCTATACACGCCACATCACCCAGACTTTTCAGCGTGTATTCAGGCATATCCATATCCGGGTTCAGAAGATAGTCCGGTATGTTCTGTTCATCTTCTTTATCCGAATCATCAGGACTCTCTGATGCTTTTTTGTTTTCCTGCAGATATTCTGCCAGGATTGCCTCCTCGCTCTCCCGGGCACGGTGTCCGTCCCACAGATTATACACCAGGAGCAGCACTGCTGCTGTCACCAGAATCAGTCCTGCTCCTTTTAAAATATTTCCAATTCGATTCTTTTTCTTATACTGCATCTTTTTATTTCTTTTCTTCCATGGATTTTCGCAGCTGCTTACCTACTAACAGACAGATCACACCGGCCAGCATAAGAAGAGGAACCGGCCACCAGAGCTGTCCTGTCTGTGGAAGCTTCTGAGAAGAATTTCCACCATTTTCTCCAGACGTTCCCGTTTTATCTGGTGCTTCTGGTTTATCTTCTGAATCTGCTGTTTTAGTGTTTGTCAGCACAACTGTATTCCCCTCTCGGCTGGTGCTCACAGTATAGCCTGACGGTACTTCTGTTTCCACCACGCTCCAACTCACCTGTGATGAAAGATCTTCCCAGGTATAGGACCACTGATTCTCCTTTTCCAGAATCTGACTGTCCGCAACTGTTGTTGTTCCATCCTGATCTGTTCTCAGCAGATCAACCTGCACCGAAGCCGGACGTTCTTTTGCCTGATCCTGCTTCCATACCTTCAGCACATGGATCTTTGTCTGGGAAACTTCTATATTATCACTTTCTTCCTCGTCATACTTCATGTTTACCTTTATATGTAGCGGATCTTTCTGCGAAGCATCCGGAAGCGCAATCAGTGAAACAGGCGGAACAGATATCTTTACCTTTCCATTCTCCTGCACCTCGATTTCCTGACCTTTTACCAGATAAAGCCCATTTGAAAGATTTTCAAAGCATACGGTTTTGTCACTTCCTGATTTCAGCACTGCATCTGCCTGGATTCCGTCACGTTCCGCATAATCCGCAAGCGTACGCGCTGTTCCTCTCCATTCATCTGATTCCAGGGAAACCCGATAATTCTGAAATTTTTCTGTCAGTGCAAAACCACCTGTATCTTTGTAGTCTGCCACACGATACAGCGAAAACTCCAGACCCTCGGCCGGACATCCAAGAGAAATACTTCCCTTTGTCTGTTCTGCTTCCGCCGCAGCCAGAACCGGTGTGTTCATCAGCATCCCGGAAAAAACAGCGGCAAAAGCCAGCATGCATATCATTCTCTTTATTCGACTGTAACAGCTCTGCCTGTATTGGTACTTCATCTTCTTCTCCCACTGGTTTGTTTTGTTCTGATTCGTTTTGCTCTGGTTTGTATGGTTGCTTTTCTTCTGTTTTTACTTCTGTTTTTACTTTTCTTTTTTCTTTTTGGAACGCGCTCCGACACGTCCACTGCAATAAAACTGATGATAAGAAGCGGAATTCCAATGCCTACTGCAACAAGCACAGTACTCACCTTTGCGGCATCCGATGTGATCCTCGAATTATCTCCCGACCGGTTTGCGATCCTGTGACCGCGCACCAGCAGTCTCTCTGTGTTGATTCCATAGGGCGTACAGGTAAGAAGCGTACACAGATCCTCGCCTTCCTCAATGTTCAGAAGTCCATAATCTATTGGTTCTACGATATGAATCTGGTCGACTTCATATGTAAACACCTGATCATAAATATGAAGCAGAAAAATATCACCCTTCTGCAGCCTGTCAAGATCCGTAAAAAGCTTTGCACTCGGAAGTCCCCTGTGCCCGGAGAAAACACAGTGCGTTCCACTGCCTCCAACCGGCAGGCTGGACCCTTCCATATGGCCGACTCCCACCTGTAAAACCGAAGCATCCACTGTGTGATAAAGGGCAAGCTTACAGTCTATTTCCGGTATGGTGATATACCCCATCATTCCAGTTCCGTCTATATCCAAGAGACTCTTATACCACTCATCCTGCTCCTCCGTCGGAGTAAAACGGCCTGGATCTGAAATCAGCGTTTCATTATATTTTTCCGCCTGCTCAAATGCCTGCTTCTTCTCCTGCTCATCCATCTTTTCAATCCGGTCCGAATACTCCGCAACCGCCTGCGTCTGATGCTTGGAATTCCAATAGTTACTGACTGTCGGATACAGCAGCAAGGACAGACCTGCAAGAAAGACCAGCACCGTGGTAATTGTTGAAACATGCTTTCTCATCTTACAATCCTCTCCTTGCTGCTGTACAGGGAATGCCCATTCCCCGCACAGCGAAATTACTACACGATACCTGTGTCAAAGGGTATCATAGTCGGAGCTTTGACCCCAACATTATCTCATGCGTTTCTTTGTGATCAATACCACACTGGATCCAAGTGCAAGAACTGCACCCAGGAAGTAGATCAGAGATGTACCATTGCCACCTGTGGATGGGAGGATGGTACCGGATTTATTTTCAACTTCGACTGTAGTTGCTTCTGTTCCTAGATCCCCAACACTAATTTTTCCATCTTCAGCAATGACTACTTTTATTGGAGCAGACAGCTTGTTATAACCGTCTGGCTGCTTTGTCTCTGTAAGATGGTATGTTCCTGCAGAAAGACCTTCAATTGTGAATTTACCATCATCAGGAGTAGTTATTTCTCCCTTGTCTAGTCTTGGATTTTCAGCAGATTCTGCTACTCGATAAGTATTAATCAAACTATTCTCTGAACCTTTCTTTTGCACCAAATTAATCAATGTTGAATTATTATTTTCTCCCACTTTACTTAATGTAAATCTTGCATTTGCAAGTCCATTTTTTTGAGTATCTTTCATCGTATATTTAAATACGCTGATGCTATAGGTTTTTGTAGTAGTCTTATCATGAATTGTTTCACTACTATTTCCATAACTTAACCATGTTTCATTCTCATTGCCATTTCCTGCAATTACTGCATTCTTATTCAAAGTTGCAGAGTAAGTAACAACTATCGTATCGCCAGTTTTAAGTCCATCGCAAAATGTATCATGAAAAGCAATTTCAAATGTACAATCATCGGTAATAGCAGTAGATGAATCTGTAGATTTTTTTAGTGTATAATTTGTTGTATCAACTTCTGTTCCATTTTTTTTCACAGTTACAGTACCATCAAATGTTAATCCTGCATCCATCTTATCATGCAGCACATATTTCCTTGCTCCAGGCTGTGCCGTAATTGTCGTCTTGAATTCTACTTTATCACCAATACTTGCTGTATTATTATCTCCCCAAGTACTATCTGCTTTCTTAACTTTCTTTTCTACTGAAGGAATATTATTCTTTTCATCAATAGAAATCTCTTTATGAGTTGTATCAAGTGCACAGAGTGTTCCTGTACTGGATTCTATAAGATAATATCCAAGAGAAAGATTCTCAAATTTTACAGTTTCCTCATTCGCTACCTCTGTTGCATCTGCCTCTATTTTCGAGGTTGAAGTATCTGACGGATGAGCATATTCCAATGCTTTTTTTATAAAATCTGTTTTTCTCTCTGCTGTATCTTCACCTATCCAAGTCACATAATTATTATCAATTTTTACATAATTATTTTCTATATCTGTACCTTTAATGAATGTACTCCAATTATATGTTGATGATGATTCATATGTTCTGACCTTATAAGCAAAATTATTTTCACTATAGCTTTCCAAATCTAGAATGCGGTATATTTTATACGTTTCACCTTTTGCTGCTTTATTAATTGTAATTGTTCCTGTAGATGCAGCTGCTGCTCCACTTTCTTCTGCGCTTACCACGCTGGCCATTCCCAATACCATCATAATAGAGAGCATAATGGCTGCAATTTTCTTAATCAGTTTCATTTCTTCCTCCTTGGTTTTGCGTCACTGCCCCCCCCCAGAAAAATTCCGTTTTTCTGAAAGGTACAGCACACCCTCTTTTGTATTACCTATTGTTACAGGCTCTTTTTTTTATATTAATCAGCATCTGCAGTCCGGCGAAAAATATCAATACCGCTCCTGCAAGCCTGAAAATAAGGGGACCATAACTGCCTGTAGAAGGCAGTTCTTTTACACGGGTCTGGTTGGTAACTGTCACCGTGTCTCCACTGACTGCGCTGTTTCCCCCTGTTGTTGCACCTGCAGTCTGTGGTTTCTCATACGATGTGAAGTATTCCATTTTGTTCACAGTCGCAACTGTGGTTGAATCTGTGATTGGCTTTCCATTATCATCAAGTTCAAAAACATAATATGTCTTTTTCAAATCCAGATTCGTGAATTTCGCTGTCCTGGAACCTGTCTCTCCTGCCAGGTATGTAATAGTGACCGTCTGAAGCGGTGTTGTAGTTGTACCTGATGTAGTTCCGTCTGGATTTGTCGTGTTTGTTCCATCTGCATTCTCATACAGCCCAAACTTATACGTTCCACTCACCGAACTTGAAGCATGACCACCTGCATCCTTGAACTTCTTCTCCACTGTGATCTCACCTTTGTGGTTGAGGACAGTAAGTTCATAGGTCGACCTATACTGTTTCTGAATTCTCGAATCATTTATGCAGTTCTTCACATACTCCGAATAATCTGCGGCATTTTCTTCTTTTCTCGGAACCATAATATAGATTGGTTCACTGTTTACCACATATCCTGCCGGTGCCTCGGTCTCTGTCACTTTATAGATAGTGTTGTAATCCATTACATGATCTGCAGATGATCCTGCTCCAAAGGAAATTACTCCATTTTCATCGGTTGTTCCGGTCCATTTTTCTGCGTTCTCTTTAAATGTACCATCATTATTTCTTGTACAGGAGACTATCTCAAATCCAGCACCCGGCAATGTAACTGACAGATTATTCTGATCCTTTTTGACGATCTTCAGTTTAATATTCTTTCCTGCACCTACTGTTCCACCGGCAGCATAGGAATAATTCTTCTCTTCCACACTGTCTCCGCCAGCAGAAGAATAGTTCTCCCAGTATGCTTCATTTGAGAAACTTACTGCCTGGTCCGGTGGTGCATTCACCATCGCATCGTAAGTGATTTTAACCGACACATTACATGGAATTGCTATTTTCAACGTATTAGTTATTGCATCAAAGGAAGCTGTATAAATAACCGCTTCATTTGTTTTTGAATTAATCACACTGATTGATCCCGTATCCAGAATCAAAGAGGAACTCAGTTTATCAATTAACGTTAGTGTCTTACCGTTCTCCGCAGGAAGTACCTCACCAAGTGGATTCGCTTCGATTGTAAATGTTATTTTTTCGCTTTTCTTGCCGGTTATCTGTTTGTCCAGTTTCTTCTGCGGTTCTATAGTTGCCGGGGAAGTCGCTGTGCTGATAGCCTGTCCATCTGCTGTCTGGAGCGTAACCTGGTTTGTAAATGTCTTTTCTATTCCTCCAAGCAGTACATCAGGATCAGTCACCCTGCATACAACCTGCACGTCAACAGAATAATCATCTCTCTTTTTCCCTGCTATGAAATCACCCAGTTCGATCAGAGCCTGCTTTCCCATGACATAATAGGTTGTTATCTTTTCAGGTCCATTATCTGTACCTGCCGTAATGGTTTTTTCTTCCCATCCGTCTGACTTGAGTTCTGAAATTCCTTTCGAGGAAATCGCACCAAAGTCCTGACCTCCTCCAACCCATTTGATTCGAATATATGCGAGTTCCATACCATCCGGTATCGTCTCCAACACCCGATAGGTTCCTGACAGTTCCCCTGCGTAGTTCACCTTAAACGCCCAGGCCGCATACTGTCCTGCACCCGGCAGTTCAGTTGTAACAATCCTGCTATTTTGTCCCTGATCTGCACCGTCGTTCTTGCTGGTTACTGTTGTTCCATCATAGGTAAATGTCTGTCCAAGTTCCTTCAGGATGTCTGCGCCTCCACACAGAAGCTTATCCGCACTGCCATGGTCAATCCAGGTATTGCCATTGTCGCTTGTACTGATATGATTTCTATATGTGAAAGCATCACGATATTTTGTCGGCAATGACTGTGGTTCTGTCCTTACGATGAAGTAAAGCTTAGCTGTTCCAAGTTCAATCTTTTCATTTGCCTTTAATGACAGTTCACTGTGATTATCCGTACCTGTGAAGTTTTTATCATTAGTCGGTTTCGGCGTAAACTTATCAGTTACATCTGTAAGTCCTCCAGTCCTCTGAAGTTCCTCCAGACTGCTGTACCCGGTGATCGTCTTTTCCTCTGGCAATGTTCCCATATAAATTCCTGCCAGTGAATCTGAATGCAGATAAGAGTCTGTCAGACCTGAATCCCTTGATATGGCATCCTTGAAATATGTATCCTGCATAATTGCCGTTCCTGATACTTCGATCACCCAGTAGAGTTTTCCATTTTGCCAGGTTGTCGCGTCTGTTTTGGGTTCCTCATAATACCAGGATTCTTTTTTAACATTCATTTTATAAGAACCGGAGACTGTCACTTCTCCCTGAGAAGATATCCCGTCAAGTTGGAAACTATTCTTTCCTCTTATCACCTTTCCTGACAATGAAAATGTATTAGTGACCTTTACCTCGCTAAAATTGCTGTCTGCCGGCTTTGCATAGTAGGTAAATTTATATGCATAATTTGCATTTGTCCAGCCAAGATCTGATGGTTTCAGGGTAAACGATCTTAAGCCGTCAATCTTCACCCATTTTGTCTCTTTTGCGTCATATATTTCTTTATTTGCATTGTACTCATAGGCTTCTACTTTCGCATATCCGGTATAGTTCATCTTATCCGAACTCAGTGTATCCGTCATCGACACACCTGTCGCATCCCACTCACCCAGTGTCTGGTTGACATCTACGGTATATGGGTAGCTTCCGGCAGGGACAGTGAAAGAGGTATCTGTCTGAGAATCAATTATTTCCGGTTTGCCAGACGACTCATTATATTCATACTTGTCGCCGTTCATCGGGATTGTCCGCTCTGTCTCAGTTCCGGTTCCGACTGTTTTCTCATCCCATTTATAGTTTCCGACATTTGCTCCATGCCAAACTTGGTCAATAGCATCTCCAGAGTCAGACTTTGCATTCGATGCATATACATAATACCGGTTTTTCACATCTACATTATTTGCCTTCATTGCTGCCAGTGCTTCCGGCTTCACTGTTACTGAATAAGTCACATAGTAAGAATCACCTGGTTTTACGGTTATCGGTTTACCATTTGCCCCTGTAATCTTAAATCGAGTTGGATTACCATTTGAATCATTCCAGGGCGTTACATAGTTATCGTTACCTTTTGCCCAGCTTACAGTGTAATCTGTCTCAGATGATAATAAAATATAATCTGAAGCTTCATCTGTTTTTACATATAACTCTACAGAATTGCAATTATAACTGATATATGGAAGAGCTTTTGGATCTGTCCGTATATCCGACGCATCCAGTAAATCTCTGAACTCAAAATTCTTCAATGCGTAATTACTTGTGTCTTTTTTCAGGGTGAAATCAAGTCTGTATTTGATGGTATATGTTCCATCACTGTTCCGAACAATATTTCCATCATGACTCTCATGATTCTTCGACATATCATAGTCAATTTTCGGAGTAAAGGATGCATCATCATAAACTCTCTTGTAAACTTTGGAATACACGTCTGCTTTATTTTTTATATCTTTGCCGTCTAAACCAACATTATCCTTCAGCTTCACATAATATGTAAGCGTGCGGATCTCGCCTGCTTCCATATTGCCAATTTTCCAGACCATACTTCCGGGTGCAATGATATTTGCCGCTCCTGGCGTTGGAACAGGATTTGTTGAATCAGCCGTCGCATTTCCCAGATAGACTGTTCCATGATTCTTGCCTTCTGCAATCGTCTCATATGGATTCTGATCATTTGAACTTCCTGAAAGAGTACTGCCTGATGCTTCAATTCCCACATAAGAAGCTACACAATTCGAACTGTTCACGATCGTGTCAACCACTGAGACATCCGGGCAGCCATCTTCTCCTGCTGTCACAGTGATGGTATAAGCAAGGTAATTTCCACTCTCTGTGGATATCACCTGAGAACTGGTACATGTTTTCTCTACACTTATCTGTCCATACTTCGCAACGGCATCCGGACCGAAATTCAAATAATAATTTTTATTTGCTACAGACACGGTTGTCTTGCCATCTTTTGGCGGAAGCTGACTCAGATTCACATCACCCTGTGCATAAAACTCTCCGGTAATTGTAGTAAATTGATTATTTTTAATAAGATCCTCAAGATAACTTTTCTCAAAGGTAACAATCAATTTCCCTCCCTGACTCGTCACCATTCCTGCCTTCTTCTGATTCTTATCAAAAATCGCACCTTCCGTCGTTACATTACGCAGCAACTCCGGATTCTTCGGAAGATTATAGATTAGTTTACAATTATAATTATCCATCAGATTCTGGATCTGTATATCCTCATACTCAACCTGCAGCTTAATCTTTGCATTTGCCGGTATCACCGCCGCATTATCTGCCGTACTGAATTCCTGCCAGTTCTCATTATCAGGCAGTTTATAAAACAGCTTAACATCACTAAGTCTATCTTTGTTATTCTCCGCACTCAGATCAAATCCGTCTGCTGCACCTGCCTCTGGTATCACTGTCTCGTCTGCTGCCGCTGCAATGGCATCCTCTTCCCCCGAGGCAAAATCGACGTCCATCTCCTCTTCCGGGTCTTCGGCAATCTCGACATCATCAACGTCATCGGTTTCCTCTTCAATTGGCTCGCATGATACAAATTCTATATCCTCTGAATCATCACTTTGGATAGTGCTTTGGACGATGCTTTCGTCCTCTTCCTGTACCAGGGGTTGTTCTTCCTGTATCGCGCTCTGTTCCTCTTCACACGTTGTCTTCTTTTCCAGCGTTATTGCCGGAAGAATCAGTACATATATTGTACAGAAAACAACTATACAAGAAAGGCACAGCATTATTTGTCTCCAACGTTTCTGCCGTGCCTTGTCCCTTAAGATTCTTCTGATATAATCTGTTCCCTTATTTTGCACAGTTCCACCTACTCTTTTTCTGGTGTATCTGATGCCTTTCTTTTCCGTCTTTTCCTACGATACTTTTTTATATAATACGGACATTCCTTGTCCAGATTTTATGATCTGTTAATTCTATCTCATACTTCCTGCCGCATTCAATGGCCAGATCCGAAATACGATCTGCCCTTCAATCTGATCCTCTGAGACATCTCCTATGGACGCAGTTCTTGAATCGACCGACGTAGCTCTGTTGTCCCCCATAAAAAACCAGTGTGATTCTGCCACCTGATGCGGAAGCTCAATATCACAGTTCCCAAGGGACACTTCCTTAAGGTATGGTTCATCAATCGTCTGGCCGTCAACCGTTACCACTCCACCTGCATCAATATCAACCCACTGCCCAGGGCCTGCGATCACACGTTTGACCAGAAGCTTGTTGCCCTGCCAGAATGCAACAATATCTCCGGTTTTCAGATGTTTGTTCTTTACTGAGATTACGATCTGCCCCCGCTCCAGAGTCGGTGACATGGAAGAACCGTAGATCTGCAGAACCGGCATCCACAGGGTCGCCACAAGCACGGAGATCGCTGCCACAACGATCAGCACTGCAGCTGTACCGCGGAAGGTCTGGCGATAAGCCGCGCGACGATTTAATCTTTTTTGTTCTTTCTCAGCTTCTTCTATCGTCGGAGCTTCTTTTGAAGGATTTGGTCTTCTCATATCACAGATCAAATCGATCAGTTCTTTTCTGCTTAAATGCCTAAGGTCATTCTTTCTCTTTTTGTTCTTTTTGTTATTTTTCATACTCTAACTCCGGGAGCTTTTAAACTGCCCACGTTAATATTACAATTACTCATAAACACATATGATAGAATTATAAGTAATTTGGCATATCGTGTTAATTCAATAAAATATGAACTTTGGTCAATTTCTTATGGTATGAAAAAGACCGAAAAAGCTTATTTTCTGAAGCTTCTCGGTCTTTTTTATTATATTCAGTCTTACAATCTATATTCTGTCGCTTTTATTGCTTCTCTATTATTCTACATTCTTTGTCGCAACAATATCTACGCCTGTGTCTGCCACATTTTTGAGAATCACATCTCCAATATGAACCGGTGCCGGAACCTCAATTCCTTTCAGTGCTTTCACACAGTCAAAGATTTTTCCTTTCGGAATGTCTTCTTTTGTCTTTACCGATACCATGTCAATGCTGCCGCAATAATCGGATTATCCTCAACTGCTTCATAAAAAAACTGCTCACCCTCTCACTCCTTGCAATTTCAAAAATAAAAAAGAGCGCATTCTATAACAGCCTTTCGACTGATATGAATTCGCTCTCCTCTCACAGCTTCACTTTCCAATTACTTGTTTAACGTGTGTTTACTATAACATGTTGCACAAATTATTGCGAGTAATTTTCATAAAAATATACTTTTTATACAAAGTATACATTTCACCTATTTGTGTTATGTATATTTTTCTTCTTTCTGGACTTGCGGACGATCTTTCGAATCAGGGATACCACAAGAACAATTATTATAATAATGATCAGGCCGATACATACTATGATTGCGGTAAATTTATTCGGTTTTTTCACCAGATCAAGTATATTTTTGCTGTCATCCACAACCTTACGATCATGGGTTGTCGCATAGTATTCAGATACATTTGCAATGCCATCTCCATCTGCATCATCAAAAGACTGCATATATCTTGCGATCGCATCCCAGGCTTTCAGCTCCTTATCGCCTTCCATGACTGCATGATCTTCCAGATTTTCAATTGGATTTCCGTCTTTATCCTTTGGCTCAAGAGACAGAAGTCCGTAAGACATTTTCATTACAGAACCTAACATCTGTCCGGTGTACAGATCTGTTACAACATGATACAGCTTATCATCCTCGATCTCTGTTCTTTCTCCATCTGCTCTGGTCAGGTAACAGTCTGTCACTTTATTCAGGATCATTCGATGTGGGTTGTATGTAAAATTCAGGCCACTGCAGTATAGTCTTGCAGTTGTCATAAAATCAGAAATAGAGGCATCCACTTCAGCCACCAGCTTCAGTTCTTTTCCTGTCAGGTATGCGTTGATCAGAGGATATCCGGCTACTCCGTCTTTGCCAATTCCAAGTGAAAATGAATTGTATACATCTTCTACGGTAATATCCCCTTTTGTATACGTGTCACGTACAGTTCCGCTAGGAACAACCGCTACATCTACCGGGTCTCCATCATAATACTCTGAATTTTCCACAGCATATACGTAGGCATCCGCCATGATATCACCAAGATTCAGTTCTTTATGCTCTGTACCCATTTCCTCCAGACTGTTAAATTCCACATCGTTCTGCGCAAGAACTTCTTTTCTTGTGTAACCAAAGTCTGCAAGGTAATTCGTATCCACCGTATCCATCAATGCGTCGATGCGCTCCTGTGTTGCCTTGTCGGCTTTTACATCCTCAGATACAGGAATCAGCTCATAAGCGCTCAGATTCCAGCGTCCGTCGGAATTCTGCGTCATCGAAAGAGAGCCAAGATTTCTTCCGTATTCACCGCAGGACACGATGTATGTGTTACCGTGCCGGATTGCCTCCTGCAGCTCTGAATGTGTATGTCCACTGATGATCAGATCAAGATCCGGAACCGCCTTGGCAAGGAGTTCGTCCTCCGACTTGCTTTCATCTTCCCAGGTTCCACCATGAGAAACACAGGCGATCATGTCTGCTTCTTCGTTTTTCTTGATTTCTTCTACTGTTTTCTTAACGGCCTTAACAGGATCCTTGAAGGATAATTCACAGGTTGGTGCGCATTCCAGGGCATCTTTTCCGAAGACACCGACAACGGCGATCTTTACGTCACCTTTCTGTACCATTACATAGTCCTTCACACCGTATGTTTCAAACGCTGACTGAATCTGTTTCTGACCGTCGTTTAGCCCAGCCTTTTCCATGCTGTCCCAATCCACATTGCACACTACGATCTCAGGCAGTGTCTCTCCGGAGCTTTTGGCTGCCTTAAGCATGCTGGCAAGCCCCTGAGATCGATAGTCGAATTCATGATTGCCAAATGTAGTCACATCATATCCAAGATATCCAAGCATTCTAAGCTCCGCTGCCTCAGTATCATATACCGTCTGGATCAGCGTTCCCATTGAAAAATCACCGCCATCCAGTATGAGTGTATCTGGATCTTCTTTCTTTTTTTCATTGATCAGTGTCTTTATTTTTGCAAATCCGCCGACTTCTTTTTGTTCTCCATTTACGATCGTGGAAAAGCTGTCCAGGTGGGAATGCGTGTCATGAGTAAACAAGACATCTATCTGTTTTGTATCATCTGCTGCCTTCACCGTAACAGCCTGTGCAAGCGGCATAAGCATTGCAATAGTAAGCACGACCGACAAAATACTTTTCCGTAATATCATAGATTTCACCCTTTCATCCATAACTTTCTGATATGATTTGAGTATACGTGATTGCCATCATGTTTGTCACGTATAATTGCGTTAGAATAAGACAAAGAAATCCTGTACAGAAACAGTTTTACTGCAGCCGTACAGGATTCTTCTAAATTCTTTTATTCTCTTCATTTTGCTCTTGCCATTGCTTCCTGATAATCTCTTGTGTCTGTGAAGATTTCTTCTTTCCACGGATTCTTTTTCTGAGCTTTCGCACGTTTCAGAATGTATGCAAAAATAAATACATTTAAGGCCCTAAATGCGTAGGTTGGTGCTTTGTTGCGATATGCTCCACGGTTAC
>ENA-ORTN01002744-ORTN01002744.1-human-gut-metagenome-genome-assembly--contig:-NODE-2744-length-13585-cov-8.440946_pt1 | contig 13585 bp, 9 predicted proteins | sample MGYA00242070_ERZ509189 | MGnify/ENA primary metagenome ERZ509189 (study PRJEB26280, sample SAMEA2338821) | human gut metagenome | biome: human gut; feature: human-associated habitat; material: faeces...
CGACGCCACCACGATGCTCGACGAGTTCGTTTACGAGCACCCCGACTTCTCGCTCAACGGCGCGAAGGCCATTTTTTCACTGACCGGCTACTATGGCATCCTCGGCTACCGCACGCAGGATGACCGCGACATCGCCAAGGACAGCCCCGAGCGCGCAGCGTTCGAGGCCAACCGCGCGGCGGAGATCGAAGCGGTCAAGCCCGTGATCGCGCGGCTCAAGGAGACCGGCTGGACCTTCGGTTCCCACACCTGGGGCCACATCCGTCTGGCGGACAAGCCGCTGCAGACCGTCATCAACGACACCGAGCGCTGGGCGGACGAGGTCGGCAGTCTGGTCGGACCCACCAATGTGCTCTTCTACCCGCACGGTGGGCGCCCCGACGGCGACGACTGGCACAAGACCGGCGAGCGCTTCCAATACTTGCAAAGTCAGGGCTTCCGCATCTTCGCGAGCGTCGGCGTCAATTCGTTCAGCTACATCAAGCCGGACATCTCCGCCGTCATCTGCGACCGTCTGCATCCGGACGGCACGACGCTGCGCCACTCCCGCAGCCGCTATCTGCAATTCTACAACGCCGAGGACATCATCGACCTTTCGGTCCGTCCCGACCTCGGCGTGGACTGGTAAGGAGGAACGAATGAGCGAACATGAGCTGATGCAAAAGGCGATCGAAATGCTCGACCGCGCGTATATCCCCTATTCTCACTTCCCCGTCGGCGCGGCGCTGGAATGCGAGGACGGCACGGTATATACCGGCTGCAACATCGAAAATTCGAGCTTTGGCCTCACCATCTGCGCCGAGCGCACCGCCGCCGTCAAGGCGATCAGCGAGGGACATTCCAAATTCCGCCGCATCGTCATCGCCGGCAACAGCAAGGATTTCTGCTATCCCTGCGGCGCGTGCCGCCAGTTCCTTTATGAATTTTCCCCCGATATGGAGGTCATCTGTCTCAACCGCGCACGCGAGGCAAAGCGGATGACGCTCCGCGAGCTGATGCCCTGCGGCTTTGACAGCACGTTTCTCTAAGAAAAAAATCTTTGATATAACAGGTGATCAACATGGTAGACATTACGAAAATCGCAGCGATCTACGCCGACGCCGAGCGTTACGGCGGCATGACCGTGACCGTCGGCGGCTGGGCCAAGACCATCCGCGACCTCAAGACCTTCGGCTTCATCGAGCTCAACGACGGCTCCTGCTTCCGAAACCTGCAGGTCGTCATGGACGCGAACATTCTCGCCAACTATAAGGAGATCGCCGCTCAGAACGTCGGCGCGGCGCTCATCGTCATCGGCGAGGTCGTGCTCACGCCCGAGGCCAAGCAGCCGCTTGAGCTCAAGGCGACCGAGATCGCGGTCGAGGGCTCGTCCACGCCGGACTATCCCCTGCAGAAGAAGCGCCACAGTGTAGAGTTCCTGCGCACCATCCAGCATCTCCGCCCGCGCACGAACCTCTTCAACGCGACCTTCCGCGTGCGCTCCGCTGCGGCCTTCGCGGTGCATGAGTTCTTCCAGAGCCGCGGCTTCACCTACGTCAACACCCCCATCATCACCGGCTCCGACTGCGAGGGCGCGGGCGAGATGTTCCAGGTCACGACGCTCGATCTTGAAAACGTCCCCAAGACCGAGGACGGCAAAGTCGATTATTCTCAGGATTTCTTCGGCAAGAAGACCAGCCTGACCGTCTCCGGACAGCTCAACGCCGAGAACTTCGCCATGGCATTCGGCGACGTCTACACCTTCGGCCCCACCTTCCGCGCCGAAAACTCCAACACCGCGCGCCACGCTGCCGAATTCTGGATGATCGAGCCGGAGATGGCGTTCTGCGACCTCGATGGCGACCTCGAGGTCATGGAGGCGATGGTAAAATACATCATTACCGCCGTCATGGAGCGCTGCCCCGACGACCTCGCGTTCTTCAACAGCTTCGTCGATAAGGGACTCATCGAGCGTTTGCAGCATGTCGCCAGCAGCGACTTCGGCCGCATCACCTACACCGACGCCGTCGAGCTGCTCAAACAGCACAACGACCGGTTCGACTACAAGGTCGACTGGGGCACCGACCTCCAGACCGAGCACGAGCGCTTTCTCACCGAGCAGATCTTCAAGCGTCCCGTGTTCGTCACCGATTATCCCAAGGAGATCAAGGCGTTCTATATGCGCCTGAACGACGACGGCAAAACCGTCGCCGCGGCGGACTGCCTTGTGCCCGGCATCGGCGAGATCATCGGCGGAAGCCAGCGTGAGGACGACTACGAGAAACTGCTTGGCCGTATGAAAGAGCTGGGACTTGCTGAGGAAGATTACGGATTCTATCTGGACCTCAGAAAATATGGTTCTACCCACCATGCAGGATTCGGACTGGGATTTGAAAGATGCGTCATGTATCTGACCGGAATGGGCAATATCCGCGACGTCATCCCGTTCCCGAGAACAGTAAACAACTGCGAGCTGTAATTACGAAAAGTGATATAGAAACTTAAAAAATACGGATGCCGGGTGCAGTGGAATCCAATGTGGATTTGGTGTGCCTGACGTCCGTATTGTAGTAATGGAGAAAATGAATCCAGAAAGGGGTATGCGCCTATGCGGTTTATTCATATTGCGGACGTGCATCTTGGCATGCAGCCGGATGCGGGATTTCCCTGGAGCGAGGAGCGCGGGGAGGCCATCTGGGAGAGCTTCCGGCGGATCATCCGCCTGGCCGGTCGGGAAAAGACGGACTTTCTGTTGATCGCGGGAGATCTGTTCCAGCGTCAGCCGCTGCTGCGGGAACTGAAAGAGGTCAATGATCTCTTTGCTTCCATCCCGGAGACGATCGTCGTGCTGATTGCCGGAAACCACGATTATGTGAAGCGGGAGAGCTTTTACCGCGGTTTCGACTGGGCAGACAACGTGGTAATGCTCCTGTCGCCGGAGCCGGAGTGTGTTGAAGTTCCGGAGAAGAAGACGGCGGTGTACGGATGCAGTTACGACAAAAAAGAGATCCTGGAAAACCGGCTGGACGGCGTGCGGCCGGAGGGAAAAATGAAATATCATCTGCTGCTCGCGCACGGCGGCGATGCCCGCCACATGCCGTGGAATCCGGGCCGCATGGCGCAGGCTGGGTTTGATTATATTGCGTGCGGGCACATTCATAAGCCGGGGATTCTTATTCCCGACAAAATGGCATACGCAGGCGCACTCGAACCGACGGATGAGACGCAGTTGGGGCCGCACGGCTACATCCGCGGAACGGTGGACGAGCACGGCACGCGGATTCAGTTTGTGCCGTTTGCCAGATATGAGTACGAAGATCTGGTGTTGAACGTGACGGAGGATCTGACACAGTATGCGCTGGAGACGAAGCTGAAACAGGAGCTGGCGCTGCGGGAGGATGGGAAGATCCGAAAAATCATCCGCCTGAAACTTGTGGGACACCGTGCCGCCGAGCTGGAATTTTCTCCGAAACGGCTGCTGGACTGCGGCAGAGTCATCTCCGTGGAGGATAAAACACGTCCGGCATACGATCTGGAACAGCTGAAGAAAACGTATGGCGCTAGTCTGATCAGCGCCTATATTGAAGCATTTGAAACAAAGACGGATGCGCAGTCACAGAAGGCGCTCGACTATGGTCTCGAGGCGCTGCTGGCGGCACGCAGGAACGGCTGAAAAAAGATTGCGGGAGGCATAGAAGATGAAAATAGAAAAACTGGAAATCCGCAATTTTGGAAAAATGCAGAACCGCACACTGGAATTTTCCGATGGGATTCAGCTCATCAGCGGGGAAAATGAGAGCGGAAAATCGACCGTCCATACCTTCATCCGCAGCATGCTGTTCGGCATGACACGCGGCCGGGGGCGGGCGGCAAAAAATGATGTCTACAGTCGTTATGAGCCATGGGAAAATCCGGCATACTATGCGGGAGAGATGGTGCTTGAAAGCGGCGGCAAACGGTTCCGCCTGACACGGAATTTCGGGCGGCAGAACGCCAATGCAAAGCTGGTGTGCCTGACGGACGGCGAGGTGCTCTCCGTGGTGGACGGCGATCTTTCCATGCTGCTCGGCGGTGTCAGTGAGATTGTGTATGATAATACGGCTTCGATCGGGCAGTTAAAAGGCAGAACCGAGGAAGGGCTTGCGGATGAGCTGCGGAACTATATGGCAAATTACCAGGGGAGCAGCGATGGAGAGCTCGATGTGGCGGCGGCGCTGGATTTGCTGAAGCAGAAGAGAAAGCGCCTGGAGCAGGAACAGAAAAAGACGCTGGCGGGACTGGAAAAACGGAAGGAAGAACTTGAGACAAAAATTTCCGTTTTTACGGAGGAGTGCCGTCAGAGCGAGGAGAATCTGCAGCAGGCGAAAGAGCAGATGAAGCGGGATATTTATCAGAAGGATGTGCCGATCGAACGAGTGCGGAAAATGAAAAAAGAATCTCGGAAGAGCCGCAAATGGGGTGCCGCGTGCGTGGCGCTGGCTGGATTTCTCTTGTTCTTATGCATTCTGCAGTTCTTCCATATTGATTCGCTGCTGACGAGAACGGGACTCGGGCTTGCGATTGCGGCGCTCTTGTATCTGGCGTACAGTCTGTTCCGTCACCGGAAAACGGAGGTCGAGCAGGTCGTGACGGAGCCGGAGGAGCAGGCGATCCGCCGCCAGCAGTGGAATGTGGACCGCCTGAAGCAGGAGCTGGGACAGAAACAGACGGTGCTGTCGAACTTGCAGAGTGAATACGAAGAGCTCTGCATTTCCATGACGGAAAAAGATCATCTGCAGGAAGAACTCGATGCGCTTTCCCTGGCGGGGGAGACGATCCAGAGTCTTTCCGTACAGATGCAGAGCCGGATCGGCGACCGCTTAAAACAGCAGATGTCAAAAACGCTGTCATCGCTGACGAATGGCCGCTATCTGCAGGTGAATATGGATGAGAATCTGCGGATCGGCCTTCACACCGCAGACGAATATGTGCCGCTTGAACAGGTCAGCCGCGGCACGATCGAGCAGGCGTACTTTGCGCTCCGCATGGCGGCGATGGATGTGCTCTGCGGCGAGGAGGAGCTGCCGGTGATTCTCGATGAATCGTTTGCGTTTTACGATGAAAACCGGCTGAAAGAAACTTTGAAATGGCTGGCGGAAAACCGGACGCAGGTGCTGCTCTTTACGTGTCAGAAGCGGGAGGAGGAAGCACTCTCGGAGATGGGAATTCCGTACCGGAAAATTGTGCTTTAAGTAATGCGGCTCGCAGAGAATCGGTGAGTTGTGGTTTGGAAATAAAGGAGAATAGAAGTTATGCTGACAATAGGATGTCATTTATCATCGTCCAAAGGATATCTTGCCATGGGAAAAGAGGCGGTGTCCATCGGGGCGAATACCTTTCAGTTTTTTACAAGAAACCCGAGAGGAAGCAAGGCGAAAGCCATCGACGAGGCGGATGTCGCAGTGTTTCTTTCTTACAGTAAGGAGCATGGAATCGAGCGCATTTTGGCACATGCGCCGTACACGCTGAATCCGTGCTCGAAGGATGCGCACACGAGAGAGTTTGCATGGATGACGATGGCGGATGATCTGAAACGGATGGAGTATACGCCGGGAAACTGCTACAATTTCCACCCGGGCAGCCATACCGGACAGGGGGCGGAAGAGGGAATCCGTCTGATTTCGGAGATGCTGAATGAAATTTTAAAACCGGAGCAGACGACCACGGTGCTGCTCGAGACGATGGCAGGAAAAGGAACCGAAGTCGGCCGCTCGTTTGAGGAGCTGGCGGCGATTCTGGAGCGCGTGGAATTAAAAGACCACATGGGTGTCTGCCTGGATACGTGCCATGTGTACGATGCGGGATACGATATTGTGGATCACCTCGATGACGTGCTTGAGGAGTTCGACCGCGTGGTAGGACTTTCGAAGCTGAAAGCGGTTCATCTGAACGACAGCAAGAATCCGTTTGAGAGCCATAAGGACCGCCATGAGAAGATCGGCGAGGGATCGCTGGGGCTTGCGGCATTTGAGCGGATTGTGACACATCCGGCGCTGGCGGGACTGCCGTTCTATCTGGAAACACCGAATGAGCTGGACGGATATGCAAAAGAGATCGCGCTGCTGCGCGGGTTTGCGAAATAGAGGAAGAAGGTAAGAGAAAGTGGAAAACACGAGAGAGAAGAATAAAAGAGCTGACGGAAGAAAAAAGACGTATTTCGACAGGGAAAATAAAAAGAAAGCCGTTCGTACAGAGAAAACAAAGAGCGTGGCACCGGAAAAAGGAAAGCAGAAAAAGAGTTCATCATCGTCGAAATGTCCTTATCAGAAAAAATGCGGCGGATGCACATATCTGAACCTCTCCTACGAAGAGCAGCTCGCGAAAAAAGAGCAGTTCCTGAAGAAGACTCTGAAGGGCATCGTCCCGGTCAAAGGAATGGTTGGCATGGAAAATCCTTATCATTACCGGAATAAAGTCAATTCCGCCTTTGCACGCAAAAAAGACGGAACGATCATATCCGGCATTTATGAAAAGGGCACACACAAAGTGGTCCCGGTCGATGAGTGCCTGCTCGAGGATCAGCGTGCCGATGCCATCATCCGCGATATCCGCAGTCTGCTGAAGAGCTTCAAAATCATGATCTACAACGAGGACAGCGGCTACGGCCTCCTGCGCCACGTCATGGTGCGCACCGGCTTTGCTTCCGGCGAGATCATGGTCGTCCTCGTCTGCGTATCACCAGTCTTCCCGTCAAAAAACAACTTCGTAAAGGCCCTGCGCAAACTCCACCCGGAGATCACCACGATCGTACTGAACGTCAACGACCGCACCGACAGCATGGTACTCGGAAAACGCGACATTGTCCTCTTCGGACGCGGTTACATCGAGGATGAACTCTGCGGCTGCACCTTCCGCATCTCCCCGCAGTCCTTCTACCAGGTCAACCCGGTTCAGACGAAAAAACTGTACGAAAAAGCCATCTCCCTGGCCGGCCTCACCGGAAACGAACGCGTCCTGGACGCCTACTGCGGAATCGGAACCATCGGCCTCATCGCATCCCGCGATGCCAGAGAAGTCATCAGCGTCGAACTGAACCCGGACGCCGTCCGCGATGCCGTAACAAACGCCAAACGAAACCAAATCAAAAACGTCTCCTTCTACCAGAACGACGCCGGCGCTTTCATGGTTTCCATGGCAGAGAAAGGGGAAAAAGCGGATGTTGTTTTCATGGACCCGCCAAGAGCCGGAAGTGATGAAGCCTTTCTGTCCTCTGTCGTAACCCTTTCACCGAAAAAAGTGGTCTACGTCTCCTGCAATCCGGAGACATTGGCGAGAGACCTGCGGTATCTGACAAAACACGGATATAAGGCAGAAGAGGCATGGGGGTATGATATGTTCGCGTGGTCGGAGCATGTGGAAAGTATCGTGTTGCTTTCCAAACTTAAATCAAATAAGTTGAAGCATATCAATGTGGAATTAGAGATGGATGAGCTTGATTTGATGGCGGCGGAGAGTAAAGCGATCTATGCGGAAGTCAAGGATTATGTTTCTGAAGCAAAGCGGATTGAAAGTTAGCAACTTGTATATCGCACAGGTGAAGCAGAAATGCGGCATTATTGAGAGGGCAAATTATAACCTGTCAAAATTGGAAAACTCTAGACAGCCGAAGTGTCCGCCAGGGAAAGAAGCGGCTATAAGGGAGGCACTGGAACATTTTCGGATGATATGACGATATCGTAGAAATAGAAGAATCCTTTTTCTTTGACTTGGTTCTTTAAGTCCCTTTGTTAGTTTTGGTTAGTGGGACATAATTTTACATTTGAAGAAACGTGAATACGTATCGGAAGATAGATAGAGAGTTCAAACAGATACGAAGGAGTTTTGTTCATAAATGATAGAAAAAAATAAGATTTTAGAATCATGGATAATGGTGGAACATTTATCGGAGGGAGACATCGGTTTGAATGATAAGGCTATTCTCACTCTGAATGATTTGCAGGAACAGGATTTCTATTCTCTGTTTCTGCATAAAATTGAGAAAAAGAAATGGAATCGACGGCAAAAAGGAGGAGTCGTTGTCTATTTTGATATTTTTAAATTTCAGGAAGTTGTGGACATACTTCATGCAGAGTATGGCTTGGAATCGACGGATGAGGATATTCGTTTCGGAGACAAGTTCAGTTTCGCGCTGTATTTCGATAAGAATCTTAATTTTCTGGAGGATATGACATTCTTTACAGAAAGTGCTTACATACGGAAATTCAAAAAAGTTCCCTATGAGAAAGAGTTTCGGGAATTTGAGAAAGATTTTAAAAATCAGCTTGCTCAGGATTTTGATGAGACAGCAGGGGATTCGGCGAAGTTTAATGCTGCGATGCAAAAGGAACTCCTGCAACATGAGGTTGATATAATAAATTGCCGGATGAAGATTCTGGGAAATATCGAGACTGAAGCGACGAATCTGCATTCTTTTTTCATCGATGATCTGGAAAAAGCAAAAAAAATCGAAACGGTTAATTTGAATGCTTATTTGTATGGAAATAAAAAGGAACGCATGAACCTTGACAGCAAAAAAGATTCAGTGAATTTTCATCCGCATCTGTTTGAACAAATTCTGCAGCCGAAGAATTATCCCCTGGGAAGGTTTCCAAGCAATACGACATATGCGCTTTCTCTGATGCAGCAAGTTGCGGTAAACTTATCCATCGGCTTTGACAACAATCAGATGAGAAGTGTCAACGGTCCGCCTGGAACCGGAAAAACGACGCTTTTGAAGGACATATTTGCGCAGTTAGTGGTACAGCAGGCGTATAGTATTGCGAAACTTTCGGACCATTTTATCAAAGGAACAGAGAAAACAATTTATTTTAATCATGCATCGATTGGAGAGATCCCGGAACATATTATCGAAAATAATATCGTGGTTGCAAGTTCGAATAATGGTGCGGTTCAAAACATTGTGAACGAACTTCCGTTGAGTAAGGAGATTGACAATTTTCTAATCGATGAACTGAAAGAAGCGGACTATTTTTGTGAGATATCGAATGCGAAGGTGTCGGTAGAGTGGTTGGAAGATGAGAACGGGAAGAAAAGAGAGGAACTGGTAAAAGAATCTGTTCCGGGAGAAGAAAAGTTTTGGGGAGTATTTTCACTTGAAGGTGGAAAAGCGAATAATATGAGCAATATCCTCACGAATATGAAGCATATCCACAAATATTTGGAAGAAGATTATCTGCCGAATCAAGGTATATATAAACAATTTCTGAGTCATTATGAGGAAGTAAAAGCGATTCGAACAAAAAGGCAGGAATTTGCAGATAGCGTTCGGATGTATCAGGAATATACTCAAAAGATGGAACAGGTTCGTGGCAGCTATCAAGAAAAATTAGAGAAGAAAGAGCATGAATTGTGCGTAGAACTTAAGAAGCTTGCAGAAAATAAACAGGAATGCGGGCAGCAGTTGGAACAGTTACATCTCAGTTTGAAAGAGGTACAAAACAGGGCAGAAGCTGTCCGAAAAAATATGGACAGTATGAACCAGTGCCTTCAAGTACACAAGGAGCAACGTCCTTGCTTCTTTGCGGGAAAGAAAAAGAAAGAGGAATATAGGAGCAGATTAAATGAGATTACGGATCAGTTAGTAAAATTAAATGATGAAGATATAGAATGCAGGGAACAGGAGAAAAAAATTAATGAAAATATTCATTTGCGGCAAACAAGGCTGAGTAAAAGTAATGAAAAACAGGAGAAGCTTAAGCAGGAGTTTAACAGTTGGAAGACGGTGGAAACAGGTAAAATTTCAAATTTGGAGAAAAGAGTCCGCGAATATGAAAATATAAAAAACGACAGTAAGACAGAACCGCTGAATATGAATCAGGAGTATGAAGATTTACAGATATCAAACCCGTGGTTTGACGAAGCGTATCGTGTCGCACAGTCAAAATTGTTTGTTATGGCATTACGTGTTCGAAAACAATTTCTTTATGAGAACAGAAAAAATGTAAAGGCGGCCATTATCGTCTGGGATCAGCAGGAGAAGTATTTGGATCGAAAGCATGTGATTGAGGCGGCATGGAACTGGATTAATATGACAATTCCGGTGATTAGTTCTACGTTTGCCAGTTTTTCGCGTATGTGCAAAAATCTTGGAGCTGAGACACTGGGGCATCTTTTTATCGATGAAGCAGGACAGGCGCTGCCACAGGCGGCTGTCGGTGCAATCTATCGCAGCAGGCATGTAATGGTGGTCGGTGATCCGTTGCAGATTAAACCGGTTCTTACGTTGGATTCTAATACCCTATATATGTTGGGGGAGCATTTTGGAGTGACAGAAAAATATTTATCTGCATCTGCATCCGCACAGATTTTAGCAGATGCGGCAAGTCAGTACGGGTTTTATCGAAAACAGGACAAGGCGGAGGATTCATGGGTTGGAATTCCGCTATGGGTGCATAGAAGATGTCGGTATCCGATGTTTACAATTTCGAACATGATTTCCTATGACGGATTTATGGTGCAGGGAATGGAAAAGTACGGAAAAGCAGACTGGTTTGATGTTGGTGGAATGGCGAACAATAAATATGTCGAGGAACAGGGAGAATTCCTTTTGCATAAGCTCAAGGAGATGATAGATAAAAATCCGAAAATCTTAGATAAAAAAGAAAAAGATGTGGTTTATGTAATTACACCGTTTTCCAATGTGGCATATCAGCTTTCTCAGAAATTACGGAAAATTCACTTTACCCGATATGATGAACAGGGAAAACCGACAAATGTCGGAACTGTCCATACGTTTCAGGGGAAAGAGGCTCCAATCGTATTTTTTGTACTCGGTGCCGACAGGCAGAGCAGCGGAGCGGCACGCTGGGCAGTAACCGAAGCGAACATAATGAATGTTGCGGCGACGAGGGCCAAAGAGGAGTTTTATATTATTAGTGATAGGAAATTGTATCTTGGGCTTGGGTGTGATGTTGCAACAGATACGGATCGGATTATCAGAGAATATAAAAATCAGTATCTTGTGGATGATCATGCACACAAGAATGAGTTGCGCATGCAGGTTGACGAGACACGGACACTCATTATTGATGCGGATTTTAGACGCATTACAGGAACGGTCAAATATGTTGGAAAGGGAACAGAAAGTTTTTATGCCTATGTAGTTGGTGCTGATGGAAAAGAATATTCCATTACCGAAAGTATTTATTCTAAGACAGAGAGTGCAATAGAAGTGATTCAAAAGGGTAAAAAAATATCTTTTATTCCAGGAGAAGGGAATAAGAAACTATTTGCTACAGAGGTGAAGATAGATGTTTAATTAAGAGAGAGGTTATCGGGAATTTAATGGAACGGTAAAGGGAGGGGTAAAAGATGGAGGATCAAAGAGACAATCCTAATATTATTGGGAGTGAAATCATCATATATCAAACGGAAGATGGATATACAAAAATTGACGTTAAATTTGAAGACGAGACCGTTTGGCTTACACAGGCACAATTATGTGAGTTGTATCAGACAAGTAAATCTAATATCAGCGAGCATATCAAGCATATTTTTGAAGAGGAAGAATTGGATGAAGAGTCAGTTGTTCGGAAATTCCGAACAACTGCAGCTGATGGAAAAAACTATAATACAATTCATTATAATCTTGATATGATTATTTCTCTTGGATATAGAGTGAAATCCAAGATTGCTACAAATTTCCGTCGGTGGGCTGCTGAACGATTAAAAGAGTACATGATAAAAGGCTTTACAATGGATGATGAACGGCTAAAAAATCTGGGTGGGGGTAATTATTGGAAAGAGTTATTAGACCGTATTCGGGATATTCGCTCATCTGAAAAAGTGATGTACCGACAGGTACTTGACCTTTATGCAACAAGTGTTGATTATGATCCCAAGAGTAGTGAATCCATTGCATTTTTTAAAATGGTACAAAATAAATTACACTATGCAGCACATGGACATACAGCAGCAGAAGTTATATACGAGCGTGCGGACGCCAGTCAGCCTTTTATGGGATTAAAAAGTTTTTCTGGTGATTTTCCTGTATTGAAAGATATCAGTATTGCCAAAAATTATCTCAATGATGAAGAGTTAAAGATCCTAAATAATATTGTATCGGGATATTTTGATTTTGCGGAGATTCAAGCTATGCGTCACAATCCCATGCATATGGAAGATTATGTGGAACACCTTGATAATGTTTTGAAAACTACAGGTGAAAAAGTGTTGCAAGGAGCCGGAACGATTAGTCATGCACAGGCAATTGAAAAAGCAACAGAAGAATATCGGAAATATCAGGTGCAGAACTTATCGCCGGTTGAAGAAGAATATTTGGAAAGCATTAAAAATATTCACAGTACAGTAAAGAAAAACAGTAAGAATTAATTTTCATAAAAGAGATTTTTAGAAGTTGGTAAAAATACGAGTTTGGACAATGATGAGTATGTCGAGACGGTCTGTTTGCTGTCAAGAAAATAAAATCAAGTACTGAAAAGTAGCGTATTTCCGAGCTTTTTGTAAGGTTGGTATCATCAGAGAAGCCTTGCGGAAAGCTCGGTTTTATTATATGGAAACATATCTACTTTTTGGTCTGATTGGAGAAAAAGTGGATGGCCGGAAAATTGCGGTAGGGTTTAGGCTGTGGATTAGATGTTAGCATTTCCGGATTTGGTTCATCGTGAATCAGTCGATACAGCGGATGTTTGATAGTTTTTTCCTTGCCACCGGTACCGGTGTATTGATATACATGGACTCTGTGACCTGAACATAAAGTTTGTCATCTACTTTTGTTGCGATAAAATCCACTTCGGAATTATCCACTTTACCAATAGAGACATCATAGTCTCTACGTAGCAGTTCAAAGTAAACAACATTTTCTATTGCATGTCCGCTATCACGATCCCTGAATCCAAGCAGATAGTTTCTAAGTCCGATATCAACGATGTAATACTTTCCAAGAGTACGTAAGAATTCCTTTCCTTTAATATCAAATCTCTTGATGTCATAGAAGAAGTATGCTTCCAGTAGCGCATTCACATAGGCCTGAACAGTGTGAGCGCTTGGAGTTCATAGTGTTCGCCGGTTTTATCAAATGCTTGCTTGCGTGTGCCACCTAACGCACTTTTGGTTTCTCTTATTTCAAAATCATGGAATGTTAAAAATTCAGAGAAGGACAATGGAAGCATCTTTATTTCTACGCATCTGCCTGATAAATAGGTAGCATATTCAGAGGAGAGCATATAAGCATTCGAACCAGTAACATAAATATCGCAATTGAAATCAACATGGAAAGAGTAAGCATAAACTCATGAAAAAAATTAAGTTTATGCACTGAAATGCAGAAACTATTAAAATTTGACAATTTTTGTATTTTACAAGAAGAGAATGCCTCTATCATTGTAGACAGAAGCACCGGTATTATTTCCACAGCGGATAGCACGGTCGAGCTCATGATGGGGAGATTATTTGATGAATTATGTGCTAATATTCTGCAATTCTACTGCTGGTCGATTGATTTATGTACACTCTCATTATAATATGTGTGCAGGAGGTGGATATATGTATCAGATTAGTAATGAAAAATTCGGTTTATTTGTAACCGAATTAAGAAAGGAAAAGAATT
>ENA-ORTN01002748-ORTN01002748.1-human-gut-metagenome-genome-assembly--contig:-NODE-2748-length-13576-cov-6.147400_pt1 | contig 13576 bp, 8 predicted proteins | sample MGYA00242070_ERZ509189 | MGnify/ENA primary metagenome ERZ509189 (study PRJEB26280, sample SAMEA2338821) | human gut metagenome | biome: human gut; feature: human-associated habitat; material: faeces...
GCAACAACATGTAGATATGTTAAGATGCAGGGTGTAAAACGTGCATTAGACTATGGATATTCTCTATGGGAAATGGGCATTTACGAAGCTGCAACAGTACAGGCACCACAATTTAGCTTAAGCTCAGGAACATACAATGGAACACAGAATGTATCAATTTCAAGTAACACAAAGGGTGTTGAAATCAGATACACAACAAATGGTTCTACACCAAACAAGAATTCAAAATTATATGTTCCAACAGTTAAAATAAGTAAGAAAACAACAATAAAAGCAATTGCTTACAGAAAGGGCATGATTGATTCAGCAGTATCACAGGCAACTTATACTATAACAGGTGGCACAGAAACACCTGATGTACCGGATACACCTGAAGAAACAGATGCAAAAGCAATTACTAAAGGAATTACAGCTTCATCATCAGGAAGCGAAAGTGATGCAATGGTAGCAAAATATGCTGTAGATGGAAACATAGGTACACGTTGGTCATCAAATTTTGCAGACGATGCGTGGATTACTTTAGACCTTGGAAAAACGTACAAAGTTAGCAAAGTTGTATTTAACTGGGAAGGTGCTTACGGAAAGGCATACAAGATTCAGACATCAACAGATGGCAAAAACTGGACAACAGTTAAGAATGTAACAGACGGAAAAGGTGGAGAAGAAACTATAACATTTGACGCTACAAAGGCAAGATATGTAAGAATGCAGGGCGTGGAAAGAGCACTTCCATATGGATATTCATTGTGGGAAATGAGTGTTTATACTAAATAAGTCTGACGTAATATTTTGAAAAAATAAAAAACCAAGTGTTTAAACAAGAAAAGAGGCACAGTTTACGGTAATTAGTAGGCTGTGTCCTTTTCTTCTTATAAACTAATTTGTACTAATTATTAAATTGCAAAAATTATTTTTAATATCAAAGAAAAATTCCCTAAATGCTTACTTTTATTGATTAATTAGCAATCAGATGTTATACTGTAAAAGTTAATATTGGGTAAAATATGCCTGTTGATTTGGGCTGTTTTAGATACAATCATATAGAAGAAATAACGAGAAAACATTAAATATGAATTATTAGAGAAAGGTAGACTAATATGAAAACAGCAGTAATGACTGATAGTAATAGTGGAATTACACCGGAAGAAGGAAAGAAAATTGGAATATATTCTCTTCCAATGCCGGTTATCATAGAGGGAGATGTTTTTTACGAAGGAAAGAACATTACACAGGAAGAATATTATGGCGCAATGACTTCAGGAAAGAATGTTACAACATCACAGCCATCACCCGGGGGTGTAATGGATATGTGGGATGGCATTTTGAAGGAAGGCTATGAACAGGTTGTTTACATTCCAATGTCAAGCGCATTAAGTGCTTCATGTCACGCGGCAATTCAGCTTTTAGAAGAATATGACGGAAAGGTTCAGGTTGTTGATGACCACAGAATCTCAGTAACAATGAGAGAGTCAGTGCTTGAAGCAAAATGGATGGCTAATCAGGGAATGACAGCAGAAGAAATAAAAAAGAAACTTGAAGAAAATGCTTACAATTCAAGTATTTACATTGCTGTTGATACTTTAGAATACCTTAAAAAAGGAGGACGTGTTACAGCAGCAGGAGCAGCCATAGGAGCAGTTCTTAACATTAAGCCTGTACTTACAATTCAGGGTGAAAAGCTTGATGCATTCACTAAAGTTAGAGGAATGAAGAAAGCTGAACTTAAGATGTTAGAAGCTATTGAAGAAGACCTTAATACAAGATTTGCTGATGTAGATAGAAAACAGTTAAGACTTGGAGCAGCAGGAACATTCCAGAAACAGGAAGACGCAGACCAGTGGTACAAGATGGTAAAAGATACATTTGAAAACGAAATCGACGATATATATTATGATTCATTGTCATTTAGTATAGGATGTCACGTTGGACCTAATGCAATTGGTATTGGAATAAGTGTTGTTACAAGAGATGAAAAGTAAATATTAAAAAAAGAAGAATCCCTCGGAAAGTGTCAGCTTTCGGAGGGTTAATTTTTTTTTAAAAGGATTAAATACAAACATAATCCCCTTAGTTAGTTGAAATAAACTCCTAAAAATAGTATCATTAAGAGTAAGACTATTTTGTAAATTATAGAAGGCAGGTACGATTATGTATGCAGTTTTTGGATTAGGGAATCCTGATAAGGAATATGATAAAACAAGACACAATATTGGTTTTGATGTTATAGATGAGTTGGCAAGTCAGATGGGTGTTGAGGTGAAGACTAAGAGACACAAGGCTTTATGCGGTATTGGAAATATTGGTGGCGAGAAAGTGATTTTGGTGAAGCCACAGACTTATATGAATCTTAGCGGTGAGTCAGTGAGAGCAGTTATGGATTTCTATAAGCTTGATCCGGAGAATGACATTATTGTTATTTCTGACGATATTAATTTGGCTACGGGAAGAATTAGAATTAGAGCCCAGGGCAGCGCAGGCGGTCATAATGGTTTGAAGAGTATTATTAATCACGCGGGAACTCAGAAGTTTAAGAGGGTGCGCGTGGGAGTAGGTGCAAATGAAGGAAATCTTGTAAATCATGTGCTTGGCAAGTTTAGCAAGGGCGAAAGAGTTTTGGCTGAGCAGGGTATAAAAGATGCAGCCTCAGCAGTTGAAGTTATGATTTTGGAAGATATAAACACAGCAATGAACAAATTTAATTAGAAGATATAAATATAGCAATGAATAAATTCAACTAGAATCTATCAAAATAGTGAAGTCCGGGAGTAGTAAATGAAAAGTTTTGATTATCCACTATTACAATTAAATGAGTTTGAGCAGGTTAAGGTCTGCTTGTCTGAACACAAATCCTGTCAGGTTACAGGGTGTGGGGAATCCCAGCTTGCTCATTTTATTAATGGATTGAGCAATGGCTACAAGCAGAAAGTCATTGTTACTTTTAGTGCAACAAAAGCAAGTCAGTTGTATCAGGATTTAAAGGGTTTTGCGGACGATGTTGTAATGTATCCTGCAAAGGATTTTATTTTCTTTAGTGCGGATGTACACGGAAATCTTATATTGCAACAACGACTTGAATTTATTCAAAAAATAGTTGAAGATAAGCCATTTACGGTAATTTTGACGCCGGATGCCTTTATGGACAAGATAATGCCAATTGAAAAAATCAAAAATAATTATCTTGAAATAGCAGAAGGTAGCATAATTCAGATGGATGCCTTAAAGAGCAAGCTTGTGCAGATGGGATACGAGCCGGTTGTTCAGATTGATGGACCGGGACAGTTTGCGGTGCGAGGAAGTATTGTTGATATTTACACGCTGACAGATGAGGTGCCTTATCGAATTGATTTTTGGGACGATGAGGTTGACATAATAAAGAGTTTTGAGGTGGAAAGCCAGCGTTCAATTGAGAATCTTGAATCGGTAAAAATTTATCCTGCCAGCGAATATTCACTGACTAAGAAAGAAATTCAGGCGGGAATGGCGAAGATTCGACAGGATTTAGACCAAAATGTTGAAAAATTCAGAAAAGATTTTAAGACGGAAGAGGCTAACAGACTTAGAGTTACAGTTGAAGAGTTTCTTACAAATATGGATATTAACCCAAGTCAGGTAGCAGTAGATAGTTATGTAAACTATTTTTATGATAATTTGGTAAGTCTGCTTGACTATTTTGAAAATCCAATATTTTTTATTGATGAGCCAAAGAGGGTAACGGAGCAACTTAACGTGGTTGATGCGGAGTTTGGAGATAGTATGGCTAACCGCCTTCAGAAAGGCTACGTGCTTCCGGGGCAGACAGATGTAATTTGGGATAAAAATCAGATAATTGCCAAGATTGATAGTGGCGAAAAAGTCCTATTTACAGCAATTGCCCAGAAGATTCAGGGATTTAGCGTGGATGATTTTGTGGAAGTGGGATCAAGAAACGTAAGTCCATACAATGGCAAGTTTGAGATTCTTGTTCAGGATTTAAAAAAATATAAAGAGCAAAAATATGCGGTTCTTCTTGTAACCGGTTCAAAAACAAGAGGCCAGCGTTTGGCGGAGGATCTTAGAGAGTTTGAGATTAGCGCATTTTTCGAAGAAGACGGGGAACGTCAGGTTATGCCTGGTGAAGTTATGATTATAAAAGGTCAGCTTCGCAGTGGTTTTATGTATCCTATGATTAAGTTTGTGGCTATTTCAGACACGGATATTTTTGGCGAAAAGAAGAAAAGAAAACGTAGAAAGCATGGCTATTCAGGTACTAATATTTCAAGTTTTACCGACCTTAACATTGGTGATTATGTTGTCCACGAAAACCACGGACTTGGTGTTTATCGTGGAATAGAAAAAATAGAAGTAGACCATATTGTAAAGGACTACATTAAGATTGAATATGCCAAGGGCAGCAACCTTTATGTGTTAGCAACCCAGCTTGATATGATTCAAAAATATGCTGACAGCACGGCGAAACCGCCTAAACTTAACACATTAGGTGGCCAGGAATGGAAAAAAACAAAGACCAGGGTTAAGAAGGCTGTTGCGGATATTGCGAAGGAGCTTGTTCAGCTTTATGCAATAAGGGAGAACAGCAACGGATATCAGTTTTCTCCTGACACGGAATGGCAGAAGGAATTCGAGGAAATGTTTCCATTTGAGGAGACAGATGATCAGCTTAATGCCATATCTGAAGTAAAAAAAGACATGGAAAGCACGAAAATTATGGACAGACTGATTTGCGGAGACGTAGGTTTTGGCAAGACAGAAGTGGCAATTCGTGCGGCTTTTAAGGCAGTGCAGGATGACAAGCAGGTGGCTTATCTTGTTCCAACAACGGTTTTGGCCCAGCAGCACTACAAAACTTTTAAGCAGAGATTTAAGGATTTCCCTGTCAGAGTGGAAATGCTTTCAAGATTTAGAACAAAATCAAATATTGATAAAACAATAAAAGATTTGAATAAAGGTTATGTTGACGTTGTTATCGGAACTCATCGTATGCTTTCAAAAGATGTTAAATTTAAGGATTTGGGACTTTTGATTATTGATGAAGAGCAGAGATTTGGCGTAAAACATAAGGAACAGATTAAAGAATTGAAAAATAATGTTGACGTAATGACTCTTACAGCAACTCCGATTCCAAGAACTCTTCATATGAGCCTTATTGGAATAAGAGATATGTGCGTAATGGAAGAACCGCCTCAGGAACGTATGCCAATACAGACTTTTGTTATGGAGTACAATGAGGAAATTGCAAGGGATGCCATAAACAGGGAGCTTGCAAGAGGCGGTCAGGTTTATTACGTGTACAACAGGGTTCAGGACATAGCTGAAATGGCAGGAAAAGTTCAGGCACTTGTGCCTGATGCCAGTGTTGCCTTCGCACACGGACAGATGAGTGAGCGACAGCTTGAAGAAATAATGTATGATTTTGTTAACGGGGACATTGATGTTCTTGTAACAACTACAATAATAGAAACAGGTCTTGACATACCAAATGCCAATACCATTATAATACACGATGCAGAAAAAATGGGCTTGTCCCAGCTTTATCAGCTTCGTGGCCGTGTAGGCCGTTCAAACCGTACATCGTATGCTTTTTTGATGTATAGCAGAAACAAGATGCTTACGGAAGTTGCGGAAAAGCGACTTGGGGCAATAAGGGATTTTACGGAACTTGGCAGTGGTGTAAAAATTGCAATGCGAGACCTTGAAATCCGTGGTACCGGAAATCTTCTTGGGGCTGCACAAAGCGGGCATATGGAGGATGTTGGTTACGACCTTTATTGCAAAATGCTTAACGATGCCATTAATACTTTAAAGGGCAACAAGCCAATGGATGATTTTGAAACAAAGGTAGACCTGACAGTGGATGCTTTTGTTCCACCTTCATATATTAAAAATGAAGCTCTTAAAATGGATATTTACAAGCGAATTGCAGGAATAGAGACAATGGAAGAATACGAGGATATGCAGGATGAACTTCTTGACCGTTTCGGAGACATACCGAATCAGGTTGAAAACCTTCTCCAGATTGTTTTGCTTAAAAATGCAGCACATCAGGCATATGTTACTGAAATTTCAGGTCATAAAAACAGAATCAAGCTTACAATGTGGAAAGACGCTGAGGTGGATGTGGAAAGAATACCAATTCTTGTCCGCGAGTACAAAGGCAGACTTAAGTTTATGCCTAAAGACGAACCGTATTTTATTTTTGAGCCAAAACCGGGCACAGGCACAGTAATAGAAAATGCAAGAAAACTGGTAGAATCACTGTCTACATTGAAGGATGAAGAATAGAATAAGGTATGTGAGCTACGACTAAAGCAGTTGAAATATATTGTGAAAATATATAACTGTAGAGTCAGTCACATATGCTGTGATTAAAATAGTTGAAAAGATAAGGTAATGGGAATACATTGTATATAGTGGCAAGTCAGGGGAGGTGATTGTCTTTGAGAAAAAAGTTAATATGTATTTTGGCAGGACTTACAGTTGCGGTGGGACTTGTAGGTTGTGGTCAGAAAAAAGCAGTGGAGGAAACCACGGTGGCTACAAGTGAAACAGGTTCCGAGAGTTCAACAGTTTTAAAGGGAACAGCTTCGAAAAACTCAACTGGTTCTGACGGGGCAGACACTACTCTTACTATTACTGCAGGCGGTAGTCAGGTTATGCTTGACGAGGTAAGGTATTATGTGTATACAGCCCAGGCGACTTACGAAACTTATTATCTTACAAAGGGCAAGGAAATAGACTGGGACTCAAAAATGGATGGCGATGTGACTTGGGAACAGGGTGTCAAAAGCCTTGTGCTTGACGATATTTGCAAGAGGGAATGGCTTAATGAAATTTCATCACAATATGATATTAAGCTTACAAAGAAAGAAAAGTCATCTGTTAAAACAAAGGCTTTAGAGTATTTTAAGAACACCAATGTTAAGCTTGCAAAGAAAATAAATATTAGTGAAGGCCGTTTGATTAAGGTTTTTGAAAAGGCAGAAATTGCTAATAAAACTGAGAAAAAGATGGAAAAAGATGGAAGTTCCACGAAGGAAATGTATATAAAATGGAAAAAGGGAAATAATGTTACGGCAGAATCACAATGGAATAACATTAATTTCAAGGAAGCGATATTTACATTGGAGGATGTTAAATGAGAAAGACAGGAAGATGCATATTAAGCGCAGTTATTGCAGTGCTTCTTATGATTGGAGCAATTGATTATGCATTTGTAATAGGAAAGGCAAAGCCGGTAGGCGATTTAAAGACAAGCCAGAGTGAAGTTATTGTTAAAGATTTTATCCACGATAACTATGAGATTAGCGAAAGAAATCCGTGGACTGATTATGGACTTCATCCAATCGAATACACGGAATCAGCAGGAAAGAGCGGTTTTGACCAGGCTATAAGTGCCAAGGCAGCTATTCTTGTGAATGTTAATTCAAAAGAGATTTATTATGAAAAAAACAGCGATGCCAAGATGTATCCGGCAAGCACAACTAAGCTTATGACAGCTTTGACTGTTTTGCAGAATATGAAAACTACTGATATAGTAACAATCGGCAGTGAAATTAATATGATTGCAGCAGATTCAAGTAAGGCAGGTTTTAGTCAGGGACAGGTTGTAACAGTTCAGGAGTTGCTTGAAGGCTTGCTTATTTCATCAGGAAATGACGCAGCCTATGTTTTGGCAAAAGCAGCAGGCGAAGCAATTCTTAAAGACAATATTGCTAACGAAGGAAAAACTTTTACAGCAGCACAGTGTGTTGAGCGTTTTGTTTATGAGATGAATAAGAATGTCCGTGACATGGAACTTGAAAATACACATTTTATGTCACCGGATGGCTATGATGCGGCAGACCAGTACACATCAGCTAGCGACTTGTCTAAGATTGCAATTGAAGCATACAACAACGAAACAATTCGTAAGATTTGCGGAACACAGTCTGAAAAGTCCGGCACATTAAACAAGACTTGGGTATCAACAAATGCCCTATTGGACAAGTCAGGACAGTTCTACTACCAGTACTGTGTCGGCATGAAAACAGGAAGTACAGGCCTTGCAGGCAAGTGCCTTGTGTCAGTGGCAAAGAATGGCGATACGGAATGCATAAGCGTAGTCTTAAATGACAGCACAGATGAACAGCGTTGGACAGACGCAAAGAAATTGTTGAAGTTTGGCGTGGAGTAAAGCTTAATATAGAAAAATAGATTGATTCACCCCCGTAGGAAATTGGCAGGAGCCAATTCCTACGGGGGTTTTTGTGGTGGTGTGAGTCTATGAATAAACAGAGCAAAAAGGTGTCCGTACCTCAAAAAGAGGAAGAATTGAAATGTCGGGGTACGTTTCTCATAAACACAAACTATGCGTGATTCCAAATTCCACTAATAAGTAGAAATTTGCCACAAAAGAAAAACGCTCGCTAGGAAACCTAGCGAGCACCTTTGGTATATGGGGCTTCTACAAAAAAATGGGGGGATAAGTCGAAGCCCTCTATGTCACATTATATTACCTTTTGTTGTATTCTGCAACCTTTTTATTAATTTTTTCTATAGGATTTAATAAATCACTTATAGAAGCGTCATGATTTAGTCTGTCAATGAATGTTGCAGTGAACTTTGTAATGTCTACATTGATGTACCATTCTCTCTTAAGAAGCTCTGGAGACTGGTAAATTGAGTTAGTTGTCATGATTCTGTAGATAAGTCCCTGTTCGTAAGCTTCATCAAATCTTTCAAGACCGTTAGTAAAGAGACCAAATGTAGAAGCAACAAATACTCTGTTAGCTTTTCTCTTCTTAAGCTGCTTAGCAACATCAAGCATGCTATCACCTGAAGAAATCATATCATCAATAATAAGAACGTCCTTACCTTCAACTGAATCACCAAGGTATTCATGAGCCACAATAGGATTACGTCCGTCTACGATAGTAGTAAAATCACGACGTTTGTAGAACATACCTACATTAATTCCAAGAACGTTAGCGTAGTAGACAACTCTACCCATAGCACCTTCGTCAGGGCTGATAACCATAAGATGATCAGCATCAAGCTTAATGTCATCAACATTTCTAAGAAGATTTTTTATAAACTGGTATGTTGGCATAATTGATTCAAAACCACTAATAGGAATAGCATTGTTTACACGAGGATCGTGAGCGTCAAAAGTAAGAATATTGTCTACGCCCATGTTTACTAATTCCTGAAGCATTACTGCACAGTCCATAGATTCTCTGGATGTACGTCTGTGCTGTCTTCCTTCATAAAGGAAAGGCATAATAACTGTAATTTTTCTAGCTTTACCTGCAGCAGCAGCGATAACTCTCTTAATGTCAGCAAAGTGATCATCAGGAGACATATGATTCTTGCAACCGCAAACAGTATATTCAATGCTGTAGTTAGTAACATCATCGATAATGTAAAGGTCTGTACCACGAACAGATTCGCCTAAAGTACATTTAGCTTCACCTGTACCAAATCTTGGTGTTTTTACATCAAGAAGGTAAGAATCTTTAGTATAACCCTTGAAAGTAATAGGTGATTCTTTAGCTTCAATTCTCTGGCTTCTCCAATCAGCAATATAAGCGTCAACTGCTTCGCCTAACTGCTTACTTCCTGATAATGCAACAATTGCAAGTGGTCCTACAGGAATAGATTCAACATATTTTTTGATAGACATTTCAAAATTTCCTCCGTGTGTTAAATAGTAAATTTCTTTTTTATTCTTATATCATCACCAAAAATCTTTAAAGGAGTGTAATTACCCGCTGTACGGGAAAAAATACGCTCTTCATATTTCTGCTGTAATTCCTGTAAAGAAAAATTAGTAGAAATAATAGTAGATTTCTGATGTATAAGTCTCTCATTAAGACAATCAAATAGGGATGATTCAGTAAAGGAGTTAGACATCTCCGTGCCCAAATCATCAATAATAAGTAAATCACAACGAAGCAACTCGTCAAAACTAATCTGACGGTAAATAGTGGTGTTGCTACGTTTAAAGGAATAATCTGCCAACAAATCGAAAAGTTGTACTGCTGAAAGATAAATAACAGAGTAGGATTTTTCGATTAATTCCTTTGCAATGCAGTTAATGAGAAAAGTTTTCCCTGTACCTGCCCTGCCATAGAATAACAGATTATCAAAGGTTTTGTCAAAGTTATTTATAAAATAATGACAATGGTCCACAACAGCGTCAATATTTTCTGCTGCGGAAATCCCTGTATCGGGATCAATGTAGTCATCAGAATACAAATCATATTCAAAAGTATCAAAGTTCTCGCGTTCAAGAATCTCCTTAAGCTCAGAACGGGAATAAAGCAGTCTGACAACCTCTGCCTTAAGGCATTCACAAGGTTTTCCGTCAATAAAACCTGTATCTTTACATTTAGGGCATGTAAAAATCTCATCCAGGTAATCGGCGGAATAACCTCCGGCTAAAAGAGCTGCTTTCTTTTGTTCACTTATAAGGGCAATGTCCTCACGAAGTGTGTCCTTAGCAGAAGAATTGCCTGAAAGAGAAAGTCTAAGGGCACGTCCTGCAAGAACACCAATCTGCCCGTCTAAATCCTTAATAAGAGGAATTTTTTCGTAGACTTCTTCAATACGTCTGTTTAATTTAATTTTATTATTTAATTGACGGTCATTGTAACTGTTTGCAATAACGTCAAATTGATCTCTGGTTAAAGCCATATTAAATCCTTAAAAATTTTTAAAATAAATATCTACAATAATTAGAGTGTTAAAACCCCAAAATTTAATTATAGGAATTGTTTTCAACAATCTTACTATAAAGATACCTTATATTTCAAAGGTAAACAATCCTTTTTTGTAATTAAATGTTCGGATTAATAAAAACCCCTAATAAATATTTCTGCAATAATATACAATATCTATTACTTGTTAGACTTAAGCTTGCTGTCTCTGTTGGCAATAAGCTTTCTTTCAAGATCCTTATAGTCATATGTACGCTGGTCAAAAGTCTGCTTCTTAGGTGCAGCCTTAGGAGTCTTAGAAAACTTAGCGTTTGCAAAAGGAATATTCTTCTGGAAAGTTTTTGACATTTCCTCAGAATGAAGTTTGTCTAACTTTTCAATATCGCTCATATCCTTAACATTGTTAGTATACCACCTTGTAAGAATACCATCAGTATAATTGAAAAGATTTCCGCTGTGCATGTGAGCCATAGTGCGGTTACATGCTTCAATAATAATTTCGTCGGTAAAACCGTATGTATCAGTCCATTTTGCAATGTAAGCAATCTCTTTTCTTACAGGAACGGTAGGAGCCTGTCCGAAAATCTTATAAATGCTTTTAGAAATGCCTTCCCTGAACTTTTTGTCAGCCTTAGCTTCTTCTATTGAATTTATATCTTTTTTTGCGTATTCAACGGCTCTCTTCTCGATAGAAGATAAAGAGTTAAAACCGTCCTTGATGCAGGCATCCATAATATATTCAATAAAATCTGCATCAAAACAAAGTCCGTCAATCATATACAAAATACTGTTAATGTCATTAGAGCTAAGTGGTCTTCCAAGATAAGTCTGTGCCAAAAGCTGAACGTCATTAAAAGTATCATTATCTGCAAAATCAAGAATCTCTCTTGGTGTATATTTGCGCTTGGCAGGAATAACATGTCCTGTGCTTTCCGGAACAGGAATAGACTCACTCTGACCGGAAGCTGATGCCAAAAGGTTAGTTTCAGTGCTTGTAATACCCTTTACAATATAACGGTTGCGAAGGATAGACTCTAAAGTAATGCCTGAAATCTCATTCTGGCTGTTATAAGACAAAGTAATGAGATTCTGTTCAGCCCAATAGTTAAGAGCACGAATAACGTCAGACTCTAACATATTAAACTTGTCCGCGATTCTTTCAGTTGTAAGCTCATCAGCAATGTCGTTATTGCTGTTAACAAGGCGCAACAAATGAAGATAAATCTTAATAAACTCTCCGTTGGCCCTAGGCATATATTCATCCATAAAAATATTTGATACAGAAGTAAATTCTGCAATGCTCCCTCTATCTAAAACCAATTTACACATTTTGTCTCATAATCCTTTTCGTAAAATTATTATCTCACAAAAATGCACACAAATCCCCGAAAACTTCTGTGAGACTTGAAGACTCCCAGAGAAGCGGTGCAAGAAGAAGTATAGCATAAAGAATTAAAAAATCAACATCACAAATTGGGTGAAATGCCCATTTTTAAAGGGTTTGCGGGCAATGTTAATAATGTTGATAATGTGAATAAAAAGTCGGCATAAAAAGTCGAAAATCAGTGAAACCCTTATAAAATAAGAGAATTGGCAGGTTGCAAAATAACAAAGTTATGTAAACAAAAAATCCACAAAAAATCATTGAGAGTTATCAACGAAATTTTGTGGACATGTTAATAAGTTAATTACCTAGCAAATGTTCCCCGATTTTTACTACATCTCCGGCGCCCATTGTTATCAACAAATCACCTGTTGAACAATTTTCTAATAAAAAATTTTCGATTTCGCTAAAAGATGGGAAATAATATGCTTCAGTACCAAGTTTTTTGATACCTTTCATAACATCTTTTGAGCTGATTCCGAGAGTATCTTTCTCTCTTGCTGCGTAAATATCTGCAAGAACAACAGCGTCTGCTTCTGATAAAGCTTTGCAGAACTCTGGTAATAAAGCCTTAGTTCTTGTATATGTATGTGGCTGGAAAACAACCCACATCTTCTTGTGTGGATAATGTTTAGCCGTCTTAATTGTTGCTCTAATTTCATCAGGGTGATGAGCGTAGTCATCAATAACAGTAATATCACCTAATTTGCCTTTGTACTGGAAACGTCTGTCAGTTCCACCGTACTGCTGTAAACCAGCAATAATGCTGTTATCGTCAATACCCATAAAATGAGCAGCAGCAATAGATGCAAGTGAATTGTAAATATTGTGTTCCCCTGTAACCTTCAAAACGATATGAGTCTTAGTTTCACCGTTTACAACAAGGTCATAAGAACCTCTTGCAAACTCATCATAAGTAATGTTAGCGGCGCTATACATACTCTTTTCAGGATCAGAGCCTACAGTAATAACGTTGCACTTAAGCCCTTCAGTAAAATAGTCAAGGTTATCAATATCGCTATTAATAACAAGTGCACCGCCTTCAGGAATAAGTTCTGCATATCTTCTAAAACTATGTCTAATGTCATCAAGGTCCTTGAAGAAATCAAGGTGGTCTGCAGCCACATTAAGAATAATTCCAATAGTAGGTGCAAAAGATAAGAAGCTGTTAGTATATTCACAAGCTTCAGTAATCATATTGTCTGAATGACCAATACGTGTGTTGCCGTTAATTGCCGGCATAATTCCACCAACCAAAATAGTAGGGTCGGTATTTGCTTCAAGCATAATCTGTGAAAGCATTGAAGTTGTTGTAGTCTTGCCATGAGTTCCTGAAACACCGATGGCAGTATGGTAATTCTTCATAATCTGACCTAAAAACTCAGCTCTTGTCAAAAGAGGAATATTCATCTGTGTAGCAGCTACAAGTTCAGGGTTGTCAGCCTTAACTGCAGCAGTATATATCAAAACTTCTGTATCGGCAGCCACATTAGAAGCC
>ENA-ORTN01002764-ORTN01002764.1-human-gut-metagenome-genome-assembly--contig:-NODE-2764-length-13506-cov-58.403687_pt1 | contig 13506 bp, 18 predicted proteins | sample MGYA00242070_ERZ509189 | MGnify/ENA primary metagenome ERZ509189 (study PRJEB26280, sample SAMEA2338821) | human gut metagenome | biome: human gut; feature: human-associated habitat; material: faeces...
CATTGTTTATTCCTTTCTGTTTTATCTCCATATTCTTTCTTTGTTCTATTCTATTTTTACTATTTTATCTTTGTTTCTTATCCGTCTGCCTTTTCAACTCTTCTCTGCCCCATTTCACTATTGCTAATATCACAATCTCACAGTAAAATATAATAATCGAAAACGATCCTGCACCATGTTATTCATCAGAAATTTCCGGTTTGCACAGATTTACCGGGAATAAACAGAAGGAGACCAGCATGAAGGAAAACCGGAGAGACTATGAAGAAAAGTCTGTAAATAATAATCTTCTATGATAATGATCGAGCTGGAAGCGCTAAATTGGAGCTTCCAGCTCTTGCTATATATATACAACATGATTTCGGGCATGTCAAGAGCAGACGTCAAAAACGTCCTTCTCATCATGCATTCACGCCATTAGGGATAAAGTGCGTTTCTCTTCCATAAGTTTCCTTAAAATAGTCCTGCACTCCTTTGCTCAGAACAATGACCTCGTCCGCATATTTCGCAGCATTTTTTTCGCCTTGGTGGATAAACTTAGAACCAAGTCCTGATTGCCATTTCTCGCGTTGCCAATCAATGCCAATGTAATATCATGGGCAACTTCGCCTTTTTGAAATTCAATCCATGCTGTTCAGTTTATCCACGAACTGCTGCACGGCAGATACGATCTTACGGATTCTCTGCCGAGAACCCCAGCACACCGGCGATAGGCGCACAGTACTTGAACGTCTCGCCCATCATGGAGACATTGGTGTTCGCATTGGAAGAAGCAGCGGCAGTCACCGGCAGGAACTTCTTGCCGACATTCTCCACAGAAGATCCGATGTTCTGGAGCTTTTCTCCAGCTTCATCGATCTTGGCAAGAGTCGCATTCTGGATGCCATTTGCGTAACCACCTCCTTTTGGGCATAAGAAAAGCCCTACTTTCTTTGACATAAGTAGGGCAAAATTAAACTATAAAATTCTTAACTTGAAATTTCTATGCTAAAATAGCCTCAGAAATTTCAATTTCCGTTTTTCGGAGGAAAGGAAACAATCATGACAAACCGAGCTGGTACACTTGTGAGTAATCTGTCAGGCGAAATGGCTTATGAATCTTTTCGACCGACTCTGCTTCCACCGAATCCTCCTATTGAGGTGTCTGGTGAGCTTTTCACGAAACTTATGCTGCCAATAAAAAAGAGGGCCATCGCTTGCGGCGCGGTGGTCCTCTTTTTTGCTTGCTTTTTGTTCGGTCTCGTGGTAAAATAATGCTGAAAGTTATTTCAGTGAAAATGTATTCAGTATTATTGGAGGTGCAATATGTTTATAGGCCGTGAGAAAGAACTGGTGCTCTTGCAGCAAGACTACATCGGCAAAGCTGTGATGGTCTACGGCAAGCGGCGAGTTGGAAAGACCACGCTCATTCAGAAAGCCCTTGATAACTGCCCTTATCAGACCGTCTATTTCGAGTGTTTGAAAGGCACAGTACAAGAAAATATTGATAGCCTCGTTGATGAGCTGGTTCGAGCCAAGATATTGCCAGTAGCTCTGAGCTTCAGTACACTACAAGATGTTTTTACCTATCTTAACACGCTGCCTCAGAAAATGGTTGTCGTCATTGACGAATACCCCTATCTGAAGGTGATGAATGAGCCCACAACAGTTGATTCCGTTTTTCAGAGCATCATTGATAACCGGCTTGGAAACATTGAGCTTATCCTCTCCGGCTCTCACATCGGAATGATGAAGGACCTCTTGCAGGAGAAAAATGCTCTGTATGGACGCTTTGCTGTCACTATCAAACTCAACGAATTGAACTATCTGGATACCGCCAAGTTCTATCCTGACAAAACTCCCTACGACAAGGTGGCGCACTATGCTGTATTCGGCGGTTCTCCTTTTGTGAATCAGGCGTTGCGTCCTACTGCCACGCTGCGAGAAAACATCGTCAGTACAATTCTAAATCCTGTGAGTGCGGTGTACCTGTATGCCAGTCAGTTGCTGTTGTCGGACTATTCCGTCAAAATCAACGCAGAGCGTATCTTTGCAGTCATTGGTAACGGCAAGAAGCGCTATTCTGAAATTGAAGACAAGCTGGATGTGAAGAAAACCGGCAATCTTGCAAAACAGATGAAACCTCTGCGTGACCTCGAAATCATCTCCCGCAATTACCCCATCAACAAGCTCAACGACAGCAAGAAATCTACCTTTGAAATCAACGACAACTTGTTACGGTTCTACTTTACCTTTATCTATAAAAACGCCAGCGCATTGCAAGTGCTAGGCGCAGAGGCTTTCTATGATGAGTATGTAGCCCCTACTCTGACAGACTTCATCTCTCGCCGATTTGAGGGCATTTGCCGTGACTATTTCAGTTTACAGGTTCGTTCTGGGAAACTGAAGGGGGTTCGCAACATCGGCAGCTATTACTATGACGACCCCGTCCACCGCAAGAACGGTGAGTTCGATGTTGCTCTGGAGCTGGCAGACGGCTATGCAATTTATGAGGCAAAGTATTATGCCCAACCTATGACCCTCGATGAAATTCACCGTGAGGCTCAGCAGGTGGCAAACATCAAGGAACTGGCCGTTAAGCAGCTCGGATTCATCGCCATCAATGGCTTTGTGGAGCAGGAAAAGCCTTATACCTATCTTGATGGCAATGACATTTTTGCGGGAATGTAGCCCGAAGCAAGCGGTTGACGCATCACCGCTGCAATTCAACCTGTTTTCGCACAAATCAAGGTCTTTCTCAAAGAGGTTCACCCATGGAAAAAGCCACATACAGTCTATCTGCTCTAAAGCAGTGCAAGGAACTCATCCGAAAAAACCGGTGGAGCACACGGTTAAAGGCCGAGCATAATTCCCGGTGTGCGGAGGTCAATGTTCTGTTCGCATCCTGCCAGAAGCTGCTCAACTATGTCATGTTCCAGCCGGACCTTTCCCCTGCCTACGACTATCAGCAGATGGTCCTTTCGAAGAGCTGCACAAAAAACAACTCGACAATCAGCTTCGTGTTTGCCACGCGTCCAGTCCGCGTCAAAGTTGTAGGCTTCCGTTTCCTTGATGACAAATGAAGAGTGCACACCCCGTCTATAGCTTCAAAGTTTAGGCGGGGTTCGCTCGCTTACTGGGAGTCAATATAGGATTTTACAGCCGATTCTGTTCTGTCCGAAACGCTACACACAAAGTAACTATCGCTCCAAAAATATGGCTTCCAATAATACGGTTTGAGTTGCTCACTAAAGTTTTTACGAATAAGTCGAGAAGTAACAGTTTTATAATTGTTAGCCAATTTGGATAGTTGTACTTGTGGTGGGGCCTCAAACAAAATGTGGATATGGTCCAAGTCGGTATTGACAGCCTTAATAGTGCAATGCCATGAATCAAAGATTGTTTTTGTTTGGTCAAGCAGGTAGACTTTTATCGCACCTTTAAGCACAGGATGACGATATTTTGTTACTACAACTAAATATTTTTGTGGTATAATCATACTATAAAGCAACGCTATTGTAAAGGAGGTGAGTGCTTTGAATATTACATCCAGCTATCAAGTCAGAATCGTCAACTGCAGTGTCAACCTTATCGATACGGTTCATATATATCAGAAAGCGCTCTCCTACCTGATTGGTGTTGTCAGCGAGAACTGGGATGCCGTAAAAAGCATAACTACCGAAGCCTTGGAACAGCAGCGCTATATCGAAAAACTGGTTCATGGCAATAAAAACCGTGAAGCCAAATATCAGGAATTCGATAAAATGTTCCATAAGTATCCTTCGTACTTGCGCCGTGCAACAATTACAGCTGCTATCGGTGCAGTGAGCAGCTACCGCAGTAATCTTGCTAATTGGGAAACCACCGACAAGCATACGCTACACCTATGTTTCATGTGGAGGCAGTCGTTTGCCTGACACGCGAGGCGTGACAGGCAAAAATATATAGCCCGAAAACCACGATGAACAGGAGGTACCCAGATGAGTGAAATCACGTTGAACAGCCTTCCCAAGACCTTGGACGAGCTGAAGGCTATGCCCCAGGCTGCGCTGACTGTGCCGGAGGAAGTGGCCGCTCTGACAGTGGCGGCGCTGGCGCTGTACCCGGAAAACCCTGCCGAGACCGAGAAAATGCTGGATTTTCTGCGCGGCCCGCGCCCCTTGAACGGCATCGACAAACAGTTTATCCGCGACCGTTTTCGCGGCAAGGAATACCTGATGCGTTCCTACCTTGTCGGTTCCACACCGGAAAACAACTACACACCTGTGCAGCCGTACCGAGTCACCGTTTCGGAAAACACTTACAGCCGGACGCAGTTTGTCGACGGGTACCTGACCTTATATGTGGCTTGCAGCGGCGCTGACAGCCCGCGCCCGCTAAAGCTGCGCAACAAACCATCCACAGGGCAGTGGTTTTTGTGGGAGCAGCAGCTTTTGACCGGCATCCGTATTCCGCAGGTGGCTGACCCCTGGGCATAACTCCCCCGCCCTGCGACCTTACAGTTTTCCTGACAGTTAAATCGCTCTCGACCCATGGACAGGTCGAGGGCAATTTTTAGTTGTGCATTGCGGCGCATAAAAAAGGAATCTCACTTGAATCAAAGCGAAAAAGACATCCCGGAAAAGGACGGAAAAATCACCACGGCATCGGCCGCTGCTTTGATGCCCGCCTTGACATGCCCAAGGCCATTGCCAAGGGCGACGATATCTGCGCTTTGCGGCACATTAAATCCGACGATAAGCAGGGTGACCAATGAAAAATGTAGACACAACCCTCGGAGAAGCCCCATCTATAACCGAAAGGCTTAGGTGGGGAGGTTCACATGGGACCGCGCTATACTTTCTGCTAACGGTCTCGACTTTTCCAAGGCATCGATGCGGCGGTCGATGCTCTTCTTGTCGAGGTCATATGTTTTTTCTTAGACCGCCTGCAGAGAGGTGTTTTCCATCCCTTTCTTAAATTCCTCTACTGTCATTCCAGCATCTTCCGCTGCTTCTTCAATTGTCACACGGCCTTTCCTCACCTGTTTAACCAGCATCCGCATCTCACCAATGTTGATGCCTTCGGCCTTTACGCCCTGACTAAGGTTGCACATTGGTTTTGGCATATATCATCCTCGGATATGCCATCGTTCCTTTTTATCATTTCTGTACTCCCATCATTTTTTCTTCGATGGGAATACTGGTGGTGAACGACAGCGACAAAGAATCTTGTCGAATTGAAAATTGACACACGCAAATTCTTCAGTATATGTCCACCTGTGTGGAGCATATACCGTCAGGATTCGCATATGGCAGCGGTAATTCCATTTGTTTTTTCGCGTGGAATTGCCAGAGCTATTCATTCGACAAACTCATAATGCGGTTCTCCGTATAGAGGAAAAGCCTACTAAGTTATAGGCAATGAAATATAACCGCACTTTGAGAAAAGAGACATCAAGGTACTTTTTATCTTTTGAATTTGTTGTATAGCATTACAGATTTTTATGTTGTTGGAGCGGATGTCGCAGCCTGCATCAAATCCACCTGCTACAACATGACGAAAAGCGGCTACACCGTTCATGTGCTGTCGGACTGCATCACCAGCTACGATAAAAGGAAGCTGCCGGAGATGCTTGCGTATTATGAAAGCAAGGGCTGTTCTGTCACAAGGCTTAACGAAGTCATGCAGGTGTAAATGCTATGGCATTTGCAAAGTTCAGAGAAATGAGAAAGAAAACAAATGAAACAAAAAATTATAAGAACCGCAACCCTCTTGTGCTATGTTTTGGGGATTGCTGTTTTCCTGACTGCCTGCGGAAGCCGCACAATTCCCGCCTGACGGCTTAAGCACCGCTCCGGTGGCTGCGGCACAGCATCTGCGTTGCCAAAATGCTCGTCAATACACAAAGTATTGCCTGCGCTTTTGGCTTAGCTGCTGCCGCACCTCGCTCGCCGTATCGGCACTTAGAATTATGCGGTATTGCCCTTACAACATTCAAATATAATTTAATCTGCCGCACGACGGCAAAAGAAAAAAGCCGTCGTACAGCAGACAATTTGACACGCTTATTTTAAGCGGCGGCTTTTCGGAGCCGTCGCTTTTTGCTTGTACAATCCATAGGTTGATTTGCAGGAACACGGCAACCGTTGAAGGAGTAATTGTCCGTGCTCTGTTTGCATTTCCAATGCTTACATAATCTACATCTGCCAAAAAAAGTCTTGTTTCTTTCACAGGTAAGCACGACCCGAAATCGGCATTACCGTTCCATGTAATTCAGCATAATAATAGCCACCCTTGGTGCGCCAGTTTTCCATTACGGAAATCTGGCGTTTTTTGTTGCCGTTCTTTCGGAAATAATTCGGTTGTCTACCGGTGCCGCTCTCCACCTCCATTCGATTTGCCCGTCAATCACCTGTGAATCGAATGGAGATACATAATGAAGAAGATCAACCTGCGGGAGCTTTATCCTGATGCTTATACAACGGACTTTTTTGTGAATGTAACAGAGGATGTGCTAGAAACGATTCGAGCATCTGAACGCGCGGAAGCCGCATATGAGAGGAAGATGTATCGCTATAAGGCGCAATATTCTCTGGATTGTGAGAATGGCATTGAAAATACCGTGCTGACGAAACCGCAAACGCCGGAGATGGTTCTGGAAGAAAAGCAACTTCAAAAGCAGGTCTATTTCCGTCATTCATGTACATTCTGCACTCCTCACTTTTTCTATATCCACAAAAGCAATAATCTCGTTTTCGGCCAGAGCTGCTACGGCTTTTTCGACTTGAGAATTAAGATCGTCCTTTGAAAGAGGCGTAGTACTTTCTGCGTCTAAAGCATCATCATTTGCTCCGCGCACATATCGTTCAGCTTCTTCTAATGACGAAAAAGTTTTATGTTTCGCACCAGAAACACCCTCTGTCTGTGCTTTGCATTCATCCCATGTACCATATATTCCAGGGATTCTCCCGACTTGAACCGCATAATATTTCTTCTTAGCCATAATTTCCACCCCCGAACTTTAACAGAATATTATAAACCCAAAAGAAGAAATTTTCAATATATCTTTAATGGAAAATTTCAAATCATCGGAGTTCTCCAATAAAATTATAAACAATCCTGACTTCCTGCACCTTTTGACCATCCACTTTTTTGACTTCACCCACCAGAATGCGGCTGATCAGGCGATTCAGCACCGTTTCATCCAACTCCTGAATGGTAGCATACTGCCGAATCTCCCGGATAAAGGTGCGGACTTCACTTTTCTGAGCATCAGACTGCTGAAGCATTCGCATCAGTTCCTGCAACCGGCACTGATTTTCTTCCTGCTCCTGCTCCATAGCGGTGGTCAGCTTCATAAACCGCTGCTCAGAGAGCACACCCTTGGCCTTGTCGGTGTAAAGACTTAGGAACATATCGTCAATTTCCCGGTTTCTGGCTTCCAGGCGTTCCCGCTCTTTCTGCATCTCGGACACATCCACCATATATCGGCTCTCCATCCGATTACTTAGCCTCTGGTAAAAGACATCGGCATCCTTGAGTGCCATCGCTGCCAGTTCCTGAATGTCCTTCAGGACGAGATTATACAAATCCCTGGCTTCGATTTTATGACTGGTGCAGGCGTTTTTTCCTAGGCGGTTGTAGGTCTGACAAATATAGTACGCCTTATCAATCGGCTCCCGCTGCTCACCAGTAAAGCGATTCTTCCCGGTTCTGCCGACCTTTTCATACCGCACCTGCATGGATTTCCCACAGGTGGCGCAGTAGATAATGCCATGGAACAAGTTGTAGAAGGGGCAGGCATTTCCTTTCATAATAGGTGGCCTGCGATCTACGATTGCCTGTACCTGTTCCCATTTCTCCGGTGTCACAATCGCTTCGTGACAACCCTCAATGATTTCCCAGTCCTCACGGGGAATGATGTCATAGGTGTTGGAGCGAATCCCTTTCTGGTGCGTCCGGCAAACCAGATGAGCGCCCTTATAAAAAGGGTTACGCAGGATATGGCTGATTCTTGCGCCGCCCCACGCATAGTAGTTGACATCGCAGGCGGTATTTCCTTTTACTCTTGTGATGGGAACCTTGTCCTCCATCAGCTGCTTGGCAATCCGCATACAGCCCCGGCCATCCAGGGCCAGGTCATAGATTTTGCGAATCACCGGCGCAGTCTCCGGGTCAAGGATCAAATGCCCCCGATCCTCCGGGTCACGCATCAGCCCCAGGGGAGGCTGTCCGCCACAGAACTTTCCTTGTCGGGAACGGGTCATACGCCCCGCCAGCACTTTCTTGGAAATATCCCGGCTATACATATCATTCAGGATATTCTTGAACGGCGTGATGTCCATTTCCTGACGGGTCAAACTGTCCACACCATCGGTAATGGCGATATAACGGACATTGTGTTTGGGGAAGAAGATTTCAATATAGCTTCCAGCTTCGATATAATTTCTTCCCAGTCTGGACAGGTCTTTGGTAATGACACAGCCAATTTTGCCAGCCTCAATATCGGCAATCATCCGCTGAAAAGCCGGACGATTGAAATTACGGCCTGTGTAACCATCGTCCACATAATACTCATACTGGAACATCCCGTTTTTCTCGGCAAATTCCTTGAGCATAAGTTTCTGATTGCTGATACTCATACTCTCGTTATCGCCGCCATCGTCCAGAGAAATACGGCAATAGAGGGCTGTGATTTTCTGATTGACTTGTTTTTTCCTGCTCATAGCAATCTCCCTCTATGAACAGGGACACGATATACATATTATACCATGCCCCTGTTATAAACTCAAACAGTCTTTAAGCCGCTTTCTGTTCGGGTTCGTGATTTTCCAGCCATTTTTCAAACTGTTCACAGGTCTGACGCTCGATTACTTGTTCAAAGGCTTCCTGCATGGTTTTATCACCTGAAAACTCCCGTATCACGATAAACTTTACTTTTTTGCGCTGCTTGTTTTCTTGCTTTTGGGCTTTCTCCATAGGCTACCTCCATAGATCAGAAAAGCCAGACAAAGGGAGCAGCAACGAAGTCCGGCAACGGACTCCGAGAAACCTGCAGCCTATCGTCTGACCATCGTTTCTTACTTTTCAAATTTTCTTGTGAAATCTCGTTGCTTTCGTTGTCAGAGAACAGATACCCACCAAAAAGCCTTGCTTTATGAGCATTTATCGTGTTCATACCCCCGTTTTTGTAGCAACCAAGTCAGCAACCAGCTGACAACCAACTGGGCAACAAGCCCTGTAAATCAGGCAATCCACTCCTTTGGCAGCTCCAGTTGACGGACTTCTTCCTCGCTCAGCTCCACAAATCCACCTTCGTTGTCGGGCGGTTCGTTGCCTGAAATCTCCCGTTCCCAGCCACGCTGACGCCCATAGCCCGCAAACATCCGTGGGTTAGAGAAAGGCTTCCAGCCCCTCACCACCGTATTCATGATCTCGTTGATATTGTGCAGCTGCCACCGCTTCGGCTCCTCAAAGGCGTGTCCCAATGCTTCCTTGAACAGCTGTTTGGAGCAGACCACATTGCCGGTGTAGTGTTCCAGAAAGCCCTGAATCTGCCCGGCCTCGGTGTCCTCTGGCATGAAGTCCTTTTGAACCTCCACCAGCTGCCGCTGAATCTCCTTTGAAAACTTCATAGAATACTCGCCGCTGCGGTAAATGGTCATAGCCTCCGCCCACACCTGCAACAGATATTCCCTGGAAGCGGCTTCGTCCTCCAGAATGTGAACCTCCGCTTTCTCCGGGTAAATCATCACTGGCAGGAACCGGCGATTTCCAGCCCGGTCAAGGGGTAGGAAGTCCAACGTATTGGAGGAACCGCCGAACACACATTGCCGCAGCCGGTCTTTGGGCTGGGTCTCATAGGGCGTGCGGTAGGTTTCTTTTTGGCGGCTGATAAAGGAGCGGATCTCCTCAATGCTTTTGGCGTTACTGGTGGCCAGCATCTCCGACATCTCGATGATCCAGTGGCCTTGCAGCTTGGCAAACACCTTGTCATCATCCAGCTTTTTCAGGTCATCAGAGAACCACTCATCTTGTATAGCCAGGAAGCGAAAGAAGGTGGACTTTCCGGCTCCTTGGCCGCCTACCAGACAGAGCAGTTCCTCATACTTGGAGCCTGGATGGAATACCCTGCGGATAGCTCCCAGCAGGAAGTGCTTGAGCATTTCTTCCACATTTCTCATAATCTGAAACGATGATTGCCACATGATGAATCGCTGCTAATTTCATATTCTAGGTTTCACCTTTCCTTATATGTACCATACTTGCCGAATCGTTGCTGCCACCAGTTCCAAAAACACAGCCACGCTGCCAACCACCTGCGGAATCATAAAAATCACAAATCCTCCGATCAGCATTTGAAGTGCTTCCATCCCCTGCGACTGCTTCATCAGGAATGAAAGCACTGCCGTTGCGAACAGCACACTGCCCAGCAGATAGAATATCCATGCTGAACAACAATAAAGGAACATCACGAACCATTTCAGCAGCCATACTACTACGAGTAGCGGCAGGGTCAACAAGGTCAATATCAGTTTTGCCAGCTTTCGGGTTATACTCATTTCGTCCTCCTTCCGGTTGGTCTGTTGCCCATATTATATCACACTCACCAATGTAATAGCATCTGATAGATTGCAAACACATCTGAACTCATTTTCCTATATCATCCTCCGGCCTATGCCATTCCAGTTCCAGCCCCTTGAACTGCGGCTCAGTCAACCGCTGCATCTTCGGGATGGTCTGCTGAACCAGTGCAGCCATCTCTGCATCCTCTGCTACAAGCGGCTGAACTTCCAGCAACACCTGAATCGTATCTTTGAGTGTCGGCTGCTCAAACATCGCCATCAGCATCAATGCAGCCATCGCCATTGGCTTTGCAGGCAACATGATATTTGATGTTTTCTTTATTCTGGTGATACTCTGTGAGCTTGTAGACAAAGGTCTCATAACCTCCGTAAGCCCCCAATGACTTCGCGCCGACAAGGTATACGTGCTGCACTTCTTTTTTTGAATTCATTCCTCTATTCCATCCTCACATTTTATCGCTAATGTTGCATCTATTCCCTTATGGATAAAAACAAACCTACGGCGGGTCGCACAAAGGCAATCCACCGTAGGCTTGAACTCTCCTTCAATCTTTATTTGCTGCTCCTTTTTGTGGGTCAAAACAGAGCTTCCAAAAGCCTCCTACATATAACCCCGGATTTTCCGCATCTTGCAGTTTTTCAACAAATAAAACATTTGAAGGACAACTCAAGCAGTCAAAACCCTTTAGTTATCGTAGGTTTTCTTGGTTGACCCTATGCGGTTGTCAAGTAAGGAACAAAAAAATTTACAAAAAAATAAGCCCTACAAGGGTTTCAGTCGGTTCCGAACCGATCTGAGCCTTGTAGGGCTTACCTACACTCTATATGTTCTTTTCTTGATTATGATTATGCCCCATGGGCATCCATTCTGTTACGCGGCGGATTAACTCTTCTAAATTTAACCGCCCGCTCAGGTGTGGTTTCAGGGCAATCCGCATCAAACGTGATTGGCATTTTCTTTGCCGCTTCCAGTTCCGCGAGTTCTTCTTTTGTAAATGCAAGTTCCTGTTTCAGTTCCATAGACATTTCACTCGTTTTTACCATAATAAAGCCCCCTTTCAAATTCGGTAGCCATTCGTGCCGAAATCAATCTTGTCACATCTGTTTTTGTACCGCTTTCTTCAATTCTTACTCGTTCAGTATATACAACAAATAGTATTTCATTCACCTTTCCGATGAACTGGTCTATATTGCCAATCAATGCACCCTCTGCTTTTTGAGAAATCCGTCCAGCAGAAGTATCGCCTATGGTGTTATATCGATCTTCGTCATAGCTATGATCCTCATCATAGAACTCGATTCGGTCATAGTCAAAGAAGATACGCGCTGCACTCTTAAATGAAATTCCGTGTTTTTTAATATTTATCTGATTTTTATTATCATCGTATTCAAAGGCCATTCCTCCCAGTGAGAAACTAACCATCCTGTTATCTTCCATCGGCCTCACCGCCTCTCTCCGAGCTTCATAATCTCCCTATTATGCTTTCATCTTACCATAAAACGCCTTGCATATCAAGCTGGCAGATGTAAACTTTTCAACATAGATTTGTCCATATTGCTCTTTCTTGGCATCATGCCGTCCTTTAAATCGATGACTTTTTTCTGCTGGCAATCCCTTTGCCTCTCATTGTCTTCACTTCTTCTTCAAGGTAATAGTCACCATGATAGAATTTAGAAACATCCATATCAAGAGCTTCAATTACTCGACACGCCAAGCCAAAAGAACAGGTCAAAATACTTCTTTCCCAGATTCCAACCTTTGATATTGACGCAACGTTATTTTTGCGCGATCAGCAATCTCTTGTTGCGTCATCCTTAACATTTGTCGTTTTTTCAATAAGACGGCTGCCGCTGTTGGAATTATCGTTTGAAAGCCATCTAAAATTCCGGCACGCATAATATCGGCTCCCTTCATCACGTCCATTTGGACGTATTATACGACCAAGTGGACGTGATGTCAAGTTGTACACTTTTGAGGCGAGAGGGCACTTTGTTCATCTTTTTCAAGCGAAATGATAACTGCATTTTTCTCGGCATCATACCGTCCTTTAAACTGATGGTCTTTTCCTGCTGCCAGACCATTTGCCTCCAGCAACGCCTGAATGAACTGTATTCCGTTAATCATCATCCGGCACTGTCCGTCGGTCAGCAGCCTGTCCGGGACCTTAAAGGACATTGGATGTTCGGCAGCACATGGCGTAATTGCAATAGACTGCCGATCTTTCCTCTGCAAAATGCAGATATAGGCCGGACTTCCAAGAATACGGATAACATCTTTCCCCACATTCATTCTCCGACTTTCCGCCGGAATCGTCACCAGCAAATTCATAATTCGCTCAGAACTCATGTTGGCATTCCTCTCTCAGCAATCTCACCGCTCTGCTGTTCTATACTTTCAGACTGTTTTGCTAAATCCGGCAGTAATATATTTTCAGAGATTTCGCTTTCTTGGGACATCGGCTCTTTTGAAAATGAATCTTCCTCCCGTACTGGCTCATCCAATACTGCTGACCCCTGATATCCAATAAAATCCTCAAACATGTTCATCTGATGGTCTGCAATATAGTCATTATAAGATTTTCCGATACGGTTCTTATAGGCATCCGGGAAGAATTTCATCTGCTTTTTCTTCATTTCACCAGTAAGCGGATCTGTATATTCCTGTGGCTTCGGGGTGAACATGATTGCTTCTTCCAAATCAAACAACATACAAAGACCCTGATCTGAATTAGCCACCCGTCCAAGCACTTTATAACGGCATTCCCGATTCCAGTTCATGAGCCTGAAGATATTTTCCACAAATTCCAATGATGTAATATCCTTATTCACCCAGTTTTCGTCCTTCTGTCTTGCCCATTCAACAGATGCACTGTCCTCTTCCGGGCACATAATCAACGCAAGCCTCTTCTTATTGGGGTGCAAAATCGGAAGGACATACTTGATTCCTTCAAAAAGCCGA
>ENA-ORTN01002771-ORTN01002771.1-human-gut-metagenome-genome-assembly--contig:-NODE-2771-length-13475-cov-5.788003_pt1 | contig 13475 bp, 9 predicted proteins | sample MGYA00242070_ERZ509189 | MGnify/ENA primary metagenome ERZ509189 (study PRJEB26280, sample SAMEA2338821) | human gut metagenome | biome: human gut; feature: human-associated habitat; material: faeces...
CAGTGACGTGATCACAGTAGATTTAAGCGGTGTGCTGACAGAGGCACAGCTTGCGGAGATTGAAGCAGAGACCAACCAAAAAATCTGGGAAAACAGCGAGGTGGAGATTACTTACCCGTCAAAAGAAGAACTGGAGAAACTTTCCTACAGAAGCAAGAAAGAACTGACCGGACAGGTGCGTCTGGTACGTTTCCCGGGATCGGATCTCTGTGCCTGCTGTGGAACGCATGTCACGCATACAGGAGAAATCGGAGCAGTCAAGATCCTTACAGTCGAAAATTTCCATGAGGGTATCCGCCTGACTATGATCTGCGGTAAGAGAGTCATGGATTATCTGAATATGGTTAATGACCAGAACCGACAGGTTTCCGTGAAACTTTCTGCAAAGATCGGCGAGACTGCTGTGGCTGTAGGACGGCTTCAGGATGAAAACTTCCGCCTGAAAGGACAGGTTGCACATGTGGTGGATGAACTCTGCAGGGCTGAAGCAGACCGGTGGGAAGGAGAGGGAAGTGTTCTTCTTTTTCATGATGGACTGGAGGCAGATCAGGTGCGTAAGATGGCAGATGCTGTGATGCAGAAATGTTCCGGATGCTGTGCTGTGTTTTCCTCAAACGGAGATGGCAGCTACAAATATGCGATGGGTGAATTGAATGGAGATCTCAGACAGTTCACAAAGGAAATGAACGCGGCGCTGAATGGCAGAGGTGGTGGAAAGCCATTTTTTGTACAGGGTTCTGTGAAGGCATCTGAAGAAGAAATCCGTCAGTTTTTCCGTCAGTGATCGGTGGTGACAGAAGATGTTTGGAGAATGTCATGCACACATATTTATGAATGGTACTGATTATCACAGAGCTGTTCAGACACACAAAGTAAAAGCTGATGAAGTAGCTGTGCGCAGTGCTCTGGATGCATACAGAAAAGCAGGCGTGACGTTTGTGCGTGAAGGTGGTGATCCATACGGGGCATCTTTATTGGCTGGCAGACTGGCTCCTGAATATGGGATTGAGTATCGCTCTCCGGTATTTGCTATACATAAAAACGGACATTATGGAAAAATTGTGGGTCGTGGATTTGATACGCTTAAGGAATTCCATCAGAGAGTACTGGAAGCAGCGTCAGAGGGAGCAGATTTTATCAAGATCATGACGACGGGAATCCTGGATTTCGCGACAAAGGGGCATGTGACCAGTGAGCCGCTTTCCAGGGAAGAGGTTTTTGCAATGACAGCTGCGGCGCATGATGCGGGGCTTTCTGTGATGGCGCATGTGAACGGCGCACAGGCTGTGATGGATGCGGCAGAGGCAGGCGTGGACTCGGTTGAGCACGGGAACTTTCAGAATGAAGAGAGCATCTGCTGTATGGCAGAGCATGCAACAATCTGGGTGCCGACAATTGTGACGGTTTCGAATCTTCTGGAGAACGGCAGATATCCGGCTGAAACGCTGGCGTGGATTTTTGAGACGCAGAAAAAAGGTCTGCAGCTCGCATTTGAAAAGGACGTTGTGCTTGCGGCGGGAAGTGATGCCGGCGCATACGGCGTACTTCACGGAAAAGGAATCCGGGAAGAAGAGAGTGTAATGCGAAAAATCCTTGGGGCAGAAAATGGGCAGGAGCTGGAAAAGCGGCTTGCGTTTGGAGAAAAAAAGATCCGGGAAAAGTTCTGAAAATTTTCTGCGTTTCAGGCTTTAGAAAAAATTTAGAATTAAACGGGCAGACAATGCTTGCGCTTTCGCCCGGACTATGGTAAGTTTAAATCACTTTTACAAGAACTTTAGAGAAAATGAAACAGGGATATTCTGAGACAGAGGGTAAATGCTATCCTCTGTTTTTTGCGTGCAAAAATGACAGTCTGGATGTCCGCATCGACGGAAGGGAGCAAATGAAAGCAAAAGGAAAACTGGGGCTGCAGGGCTTTCTTTCCTTCCTTTTTCTGGCGGCGGGATGGTATCTGATGCAGTATTTCTGCGCCTATGTCGTACTGTCCGGGTCCATGGAACCGGAGATCCCGACGGGATCTGTTGTGGTTGTGGATGGACGGAAGAAGGAATGGAATCCGGGGGATGTGATTACCTACCGGAGAGGAAATATGGTGGTGACACACCGGATCGTGGAAAAGAGCGAGGAAGGATACTGTACTAAGGGGGATGCCAACGCGGAGGAAGATGCAGGCATCGTTTTGGAAAAACAGGTGATCGGGAATGTGATCGTAGCTCTTCCCTGGCTTGGCTTTGGTATTATCTGGCTCCGGCAGAGAGGAACACTCTTTTTTCTGGCCGTGGGAGCGGTGATGCTTTTTACAATCCGGCAGCTTTGGCACGGTAGAAAAATCATGCAGGAAAACAAGTTATAAAAAGAATTAGCAAAATTATTTAGGAAAACAGGAGGAATTGATCTATGAAAAAACAGCGGAAAATCGTATTCTGGGCAGCATCACTGCTTCTGACAGGAGCCCTGGCAGCGGGCGGAACACTGGCGTATCTGACGGATAAGGATTCTGTGACGAACCAGTTTGTTGTGGGAAAAGTAGATATCGAAGGAAATGAACCATCGTACGCACCAGATCCGGACGGAAAGACCAATCATATCGTGCCGACCCAGGTGATTCCGAAGGACCCGCGTATCAAAAATAAAGGTAAAAATGATTCTTACGTTTATATGGATGTTTCCATACCAATCGCAAAAGTGATCGTTGCAGATACATCCGGAAACCGTTTAAACGGCGGGGCAGCCGTCGATACGGAACTGTTTTCGATGAATCAGCTTTCGAAAAAATGGGTGCTGATGTACAAGAAAAAACAGAACAATTCGATGGTATATACATATCTCTACAATGAAGTGCTCGCAGCTGGCAAAGCGACGGATCCTTTATTTACGAGCGTGACAGCAGCTAATATCGTGGAAGGGCAGCTGGATGAAAAAGAGGTCGATATTCCGATCAATTATTATGCAATCCAGGCGCTGAATACCGGTGAGGGAAGTACGGCTGCCGAGCGGGCAGCAAAGGCCTGGGAGAAGTATGTAAATCAGAATAATGGGCAGAAGGGGCAGGTAACGGCACCGCAGTCGGAGCCGGAACAGACAGAAGCACCTGGAATTTAAGCAGTTTTCTGGGGGACAAAAGATGAAGAAAAAGACGAAACGGCTGTTTTTCCTTGCGGGTGCGGCCGGGTGTACGATGGCGGCAGCCATTTGGCTGCTGCCGGGAACTTCGGCGTATTTTACAGATCACGAGAGTGTCTGGAATCGTATGGTGTTCGGACATAATACAAGTACTATCGATGAAGAATTTCCGACACCGACGCCCGTACCGCCAGGGAAAAGTGTGGTAAAGAGAGTAAAAATCAGAAATGAAGGTTCCGTTGCCTGCTATATTCGAGCGGCACTTATATTCAGTGAACCAATTGAAGCGATTGAGGGACTTGATACGGAAAACTGGGTAAAAGGAGAAGATGACTACTATTATTACAAAAAACCGGTTTCAGAAGGCGAAAGCACGACGGAATTGTTTACCGGAATCCGCGTTGCAAAAGAAATGGAACAGAAAGAACTTGAGGTTTCGGTCTATGAGGAATCGGTGCAGATCCAGAAGGGGAATATGGTATTTCACGGCTATCGGGAGGCATGGGATGCTTATGAGAGAGGTGGTCAGACATGAAAGGAAAACGCATCAGGATCGGATGTGCGGCGGCAAGTCTTCTGATGGGAATCAGCGGAACGTATGCATATTACCGGAGCAGTGTTGAGACCATTAACAAAATAGCTGTTGGAGATGTAAATATTGGAATCTGGGAATATGAGGAAGACGGGGATGGAGAAAAGAAGTATGAGGGACCGGAAAACGGCATTGTACTGCCTTCCCAGGTGATTTCAAAAATTCCGCGGATCACCAATTATGCTGAACCATGCTATGTCCGGGTAAAGCCTGTGTTTGATGAGGAAGAAACGCAGGATTACCGTCTGGGGGAAGAGGACCTTGGGGGAATCGAGGACGTCTGGCTGAAAGCAGGAGAGTATTATTATTATCCCAAAGTGCTGGGAAAGCAGGAATCTGTCGATTTTTTCCGTACAATTACCATTCCATCTGCGTGGACCAGTGAGGCGGAGGGACAGGTGCTGTCCGTTGAAATCCAGGCGGAGGCCGTACAGGCAGCGAATGTGACGCCGGATTTTACGGCAGAAGCTCCGTGGGGAGAAGAACTGGAAATTGAACAGTGTGTCCACGAGGCGGATAATACCGTTTCGGAGGTTTCGCAGCAGAGCTTCCTCACCGTTTCGTACGAAGGAGCAGCGCGGAATCTGATCTTGGCACCCGACAATTTCTTTCGGAACTTTCCAGTGCTGATGCCGGGAGATGAATGGGAAGATACGTTCACACTGGTGAACACGACAGCAAGCCGTGCAGAATTTTTTCTGCGGACGGAACTTCCGGAAGAACTCAGTGAAACAGAAAAAGAACTGCTTTCCAAGGTGAAACTGGAAATACGAGAGGGAGACAGCGTGATTTATGAAGGTGATTTAGAGAGTGAGGGACTATGGGCAGCAAAAAGTCTTGGAATATGCAGTCCAGATGAACGGAAAGAAATCTGTTTTTCAATCCGTGTGCCGTCAGAACTTGGAAATGAATGGGCACTTCGGAAAAGCGGGGTAAAATGGATTTTTTCTGTCGAAGGAGAAGATCTGCCGCAGGAAGAAGGCCCCTCTATCTGGCACAGCGCGCCAAAAACAGGTCTGCGCGATCCGTCAGCAGCGGTCCCCATTGGAATTGCCGTGACAGGAGCCTTCCTGTTTCTTACCGCGGGCCGGTCTGAAAGGAGGAAAGAATGAAAAGAGCAAAGAAAAGCTTCTGGTTTCTCGCAGGAATTCTGCTGTTGTTGGGATTTTGTTTTCGGGAAGATGTTCTGGCTTCGAGTCTTACGAGTCTTCCTTCTCTTTCGAAAGCCGGAATCGGAGAAGTTGTATCATCGGACTCTGTTATTGACGGCCGATATGATTTTACCCCGCTGATCGGAAGTGAGACAAAAATCCGTTTTGGAAGTACAGATGGAAGTACCTGGGACAATCTGTTCTGCAAAAACGGAGAGAGCCATTCGAAATGCTGTTCCACATGGTGGCCGGCGGCCGATGTGAAGGGATGGAGTAATCTCCGTTCCTTCACGCCGCTGGAGTCGAAAAAAGGAAAAATGTATGCGGAATATACGAATGTTGGAGAGTGCCACGGGGAAAATATAACGATGCGGATCTGGCTGGAAGACTGGCAGAACACGGTTGTACCATCAGGGTATGAGGACGTGGATGCGGTAGTCGTGGCGATTGACCACAATAAGCCGGTCATTGATATTAAAGGTCTGCTCTGGATCAAGGTACGGTTTGCTTATTACGACAGTAAAGGAAATCCGCTGAATGTGAAAGGATATTTTACACTTTCAGATCTGGACTTTAAGCAGGGCTTTTATCTGGCTGATGAGACAGAACATATCTATCTGACGAAGGAGGCAGATGCCAGAATCGTCTACGATGCCAGAACAGAAGCGATCTGGTCGGCAAGACGCGGCTCTGAGCCGGACGGTGGAACAACTCCGGAAAATTCGGAAGGCTGGGTTACACTTACCTTTGAAGGAAATTCCCAGACGATGATTTTCTATGATGGAGGCACTAACGACGCGGTAACTGGTCCCGGCGGCGGAGTGAAAGCACCGAAAAAATGGCCGGATAATTTTGTAAACGATACTTCCAGTACGTACAACAACTGGCATGGAGCATCCCGGGAAACGGGAATAACTGTTGTGCCGTGGAATACTTCGGAATTTGGTTACACAGCGAACGTTCCCTGTCATCTGTCGAAAGTAGGAGATCTTGTAGTGAAAAAAATGGATGCAGAGACAAAAGAAGCTATTTCGGGTGCAGAATTTACCGTGTACCGCTGGAAAAACAACACCTGGAGTGAATTCAAAAAGATGAACTGGGTGAAAAAAACGGGTTCTTATCTGCTGGAGGGAATTCTGGATACAGACAGTGAAAGTGGAAAATTCCGTGTTGTGGAGACAAAGAATCCAGCTGGTTATGCAGGAAGCTGGGAGCAGGAATTTTCCATTGACAAGGAAGGCATGCAGACGATCCATCTGGAGGCAGAAAACACAAGAAAAACAGGCTCACTGAAGATAAAAAAGACGGAAGAAAACTCAGGGAAAGCACTTTCTGGTGCAACATATCAGGTGATTGCGAGCGGAGCAATTACAACGGTAAACGGAACAGTGCTGTTTCCGGATCAGGCGGTAGCAGCTGTGCTGAAAACGGATGAAAATGGAGAGGCGTTCAAAGACGGGCTGGAGTACGGAACGTATCTTGTGCGGGAAACGGCGGCTCCAAATGGATATGTGCTGGATCCGACGGAAAAGAAAATAACGATCGGGGAACAAAACGCACAGATCACACTGACGTTTACAAACTGGAAGAACCGTTTTATTCTGCAGAAAGTAAGTCAGGGAGACGGAAAAGTGCTTCAGGGAGCAGCCTTTCATATCTGGACGAAAGATGGAAGTTTTGATGAGACAAAAAAGACGGATGCAAATGGAAAAATTGAGCTGACGGGACTTTTGGACGGTGTCTGGTACTATCAGGAGACAGCATCTCCGGAGGGCTATCTGCTGGACAGCACATGCCGGGAATTTGTGGTAGAAAACGGAAAAATTGACGGTAAATCGGAACTGTCGGTGACGGTCGAAAATGATGGAACACATCTGACAATTGAAAAAATAGATGCAGAGAGCGGAAAACGAATTTCCGGCGCAAAGCTGGTATTAAAAGATATGGATGGAAACCGTGTGGACAGCTGGATTTCAGGAGGAAGCGGCCCGCATGAACTGGAAAAATTAAAGCCGGGTTCTTATGTCCTTGTGGAGGAGGCCGCGCCGGATGGATACCTTGCGGCAGAACCGGTTTCGTTTGTGCTGGAGGCAAAACAGGAAGTGCAGACCGTGACGATGAAGGATCTTGCATGTGAAACCTTGACAATTACAAAGAAGATCAAGGCGGATGAGATTACATGGGCGCATGGAAATCCAACGTTTCTGTTTTCCGTGAAGGGAAAGGATCTGTATGGAAAAGAACATACATACCAATGTTATCTTACGTTTACAAAAACACAGGTGGAGAAAACGACAGATCAGGACGGCTACACGGAACAGTCGGTACAGATCCGGGGAATTCCGGCAGGAAACGATTACCGGGTACAGGAGAAGAAGGTGCTGCGGTATTCGCTTATGCAGGTGACAGGTACGAAGAATGTTACCGTGAAAAAACTAGAAGAGCCGGCATATGGAAAAGATCCTGCGCGCGTCTTTTCGGTATCGGTAAATCTTTGCGGACATCCCAAAGAAAGTGAGGTTGTATTTGAAAATCAGAAATACCGCTGGGATGATTATGGACACAACAGTATTGTAAAAAACCGGATTCCGGTTGAATAACAAAACGGAAAAACATTCCACCATCGGTTCGGGTGGTGGAATGAAAACAAAATGGAGAGAGAAAAAATCAGCAGAAAAAGAAGAGGAATTGCAGTTCTGACATTGGCGGCGCTTTTTTTCTGGTATCTGCCGCAGATTCAGGTAAGCCGGCAGATTCGAAAAGAACAGGAAGAAGCGGTGGAGATGTATGTCAGAGAAGAAAAAGAAGAGAACAAAGAGGAAAACGAAAAAAGCGAAGAAGTGCAGGAGCAGGAAGCGGGCAGTACAGACAAAAATCTGTTTCGGACAATTGATTTTGCAGGACTTCGATCAAAAAATAGAGAAATCTGCGCGTGGCTCTGGATTCCGGGCTGCGCCTTAGATGTTCCGGTTGCGCACGGGCAGGATAACGCATATTATCTGACACACGATGCGTTTTGCAGGGAGCGGATTTACGGCAGTATTTTTGCACCGTGTGATACACCGGAGGATTTTTCTGAACGTCACACGATTTTATATGGGCATAATATGCGGGATGGAACGATGTTCGGAGGATTGAAAAAGTATCGTGAGGCGTCGTGGGAACAGGAATTTCCGTATCTGTACCTGTATTTGCCGGGTGAAGCATGGCAGTGCCGTATTTGGAGTGTGGAGGAGACGGATGCCAAAAGTGATGTTTACCGGCTGGGAGCATGGAGCGATGCGGACTGGAATGCATGGGTACAGGAAAGAAAGGAAAACAGCATTATCTTTGGCAGCGGTGAGGAAAAGGAAGTTCAAAAGATACTTACCCTTTCCACCTGCATTGGTGACGGCAGCAGTTCACAGAGACTGGCTGTACATGCGGCGGTGGAGATGGTTTTTGCAACAAAATCTGGAAGGGAAGAGGGTTCTGTGCTAGAATAAGACAGAATCAAAAGATTTATGATACAGAGCAGGAAAAAGGATGGCGATAAGACATGAAAGAACTGTACACGACGGCAGGAATTTTTGTGGTTCTGATACTGCTGGGAGTTTGGATGGTACAGAATAACAGAAATGAACAGGAAAAGAAGCTGGTACAACTGCGGAAGAAATGGGGAAAAAAGCAGGAGAAACGGACGGCACGGGAAAAGAAAGAAAAACTGGAAGCGTGTCTGAGACGAAAAGCAGGGGAAAACTTCTGCGTGGACGCGATTACCTGGAATGACCTGGATCTCGATGCGGTTTTTGACACAGTCGACCACACAGTGTCGGTGTGCGGGGAAGAATATCTGTACACGGCGCTTCGGATGCCGGTCACAACAACAGAAATCAGGGAAGAGCGGGAACGGCTGATGAAGCTTTTTGCAGAGAACCAAAAAGCCAGAGAAGCAGTGCAGAAAGCACTTCTTTTGATGGGAAAAGAAAAGATGAATCCGCCGACAGAAGAAATAGCCGTACTGATGGAGGCGGAGCCGGGAGAGAAGGGGAAATATCTTCTGATGGCCGGTATTGCTGTGCTTGGAATTGGACTGCTGTTTGTACTGCCTCCGCTGGGTGTGTCTGTTCTGTTTGCTTCTATGGTCGGCAACGGACTGATGCATGGAAGGGAGAGCAAAAAGCTGGAGAGTGCATTAAAAGCGTTTGGCTGTATCCTGCGGCTGCAGCGGACAGCCAGGGAACTTGGAAAAGAAAAAATTTCCGGACTGGAAATGTATCAGAAGCGTCTGGAAGAACAGGAAAAACAACTCCGTCCGATTACAAGAAAATGCAGAACACTTGTGAATACGAAAGAATCGCAGGGCGGTGCAGCAAACATGATTTTTGCATACTTTCGCACGTTCTTTCTGCTGGATCTGATCGAGTATTCTTCGGTTGTTTCCGGAGTGAAATCGTATGAAAAAGCGATTCTGCAGATGGCAGAGGATCTTGGACTCCTGGACTTTGCACTGTCTGCAGCATCGTACCGGGAGAGCCTTTCGTATTACTGCCGGCCGGAATTCCTGGATGAGAAAAAGGCGGGCTGTCGGATCGATGTGGAGGAGCTTTATCATCCGCTTCTGACACATCCGGTGGCAAACAGTCTGTATGCGGAGGGCGGAATTCTGCTGACCGGCTCGAATGCGTCGGGAAAATCCACATTTATGAAAAACATGGCAGTGAATGCGATTCTGGCACAGGCACTGAACACGAGTCTTTCGAAGCGGTACCGCGGTGTTGTGTGCCGGATCATGACATCCATGGCACTCCGCGATAATCTGGCACAGGGAGAGAGTTACTTTGTTGTGGAAGTAAAATCTTTAAAACGGATTCTGGAGGCAAGCCGTGAAAAAACACCGCTTCTGTGCGTCATTGATGAGGTGCTGCGGGGAACAAACACGACGGAGCGGATTGCAGCGTCAGAGAGTGTGCTTGCTGCCCTGCGCCGTGCAAATGTGCTCTGTCTTGCAGCAACACATGATACTGAACTGACGTATCTGCTGGAAGATCTCTACACCAATTATCATTTTGAAGAGCAGATTACCGCGCAGAGTATTTCCTTCCCGTATCGCCTGGAACAGGGGCCGGCAAGAGGAAAGAATGCGATTGCGCTGCTTGGAAATATGGGAATTGATGAAAAAATTGTGAAACAGGCAGAAAGAAGAGCTGCGGAGTTTGAAACAACAGGAAGCTGGGAAAAGAATAAGTTTCTGAGATAGAAAAACAGCCGGGAAAAATTGATCTTTTTTGAAAAAATATGCGAAAATGGTTCAGCATTTTTTCATTGTGTGTTATGATAAAATAGATCGCGTGATCCGGCAGAAAAACCGCCGGATCTGTTAAGGAGAAAAACATGAGCAGGACAGGCTTGGAAGATGCATATATTATGCGCGGCAGCAAGAAACTCCGCATGGGATATACGACGGGTTCCTGCGCTGCAGCGGCAGCGCGGGGAGCGGCGTTTATGCTGCTTTCCGGGAAAGAAATACAGGAAGTGAAAATCCATACGCCAAAGGGCATTGTTCTGAATCTGGAATTGCTGGATATCCGGAGAAGTGCCGAAAAAGTAAGCTGTGCCGTCCGAAAAGACGGCGGGGATGATCCGGATGTGACAGATAAAGCATTGATTTACGCGGAAGTGACGTTTGGAACAGAAGAGGGAATTGTAATCGATGGAGGATTCGGCGTCGGGCGTGTGACAAAGCCGGGGCTGGATCAGCCGGTCGGAAACGCGGCGATCAACCATGTACCGCGCCAGATGATCCGCGAGAATGTGGAGGAGATTCAGAAAAAACTCGATGATTTCCGCGCACTGCAGGTTATCATCTCCGTACCGGAAGGGGAAGAACTGGCAAAGCATACATTCAATCCGAGACTTGGCATCACCGGCGGCATTTCAATCCTTGGAACGAGCGGGATTGTAGTGCCGATGAGCGAGGAGGCGCTGATTTCCACGATCCGCGTCGAGATGGAAATGCGGAAAGCACAGGGTGACCGCGTCCTTCTGGTGACACCGGGAAATTACGGACAGGACTTCTTAAAAACGTATCCGTGGGTCCGTGCAGACCATTCCGTTAAGTGCAGTAATTACGTCGGAAAAACACTGGAATTTGCAGCTGAGCTCGGCTTTGACGCCATCCTTTTTGTGGCCCATCTTGGAAAATTTGTCAAGGTGTCCGGCGGAATTATGAATACCCATTCCCACGAGGCAGACTGCCGTGCGGAGCTTCTTACGGCGCAGGCGGTGCGTGCAGGGGCGGATCTTGCACTGGCAAAAAAACTGCTGGAGACTGGAACGACGGAAGAAGCGGTGCAGATTTTAAAGGAAGCAGGATGCCTGAAAGAGACCATGGAAAAAGTGACAGAAAAAATTGCTTTTTACATGAATTACCATATTGAGGGCAGAGTGCAGACGGAGGCGATTGTTTTTTCAAGCAATGAGGGCCTGCTCGGGGAAACCCCGGGAGCGGGAGAACTTCTGGAGCGCCTGCGGGAGCAGGAAGAAAAAGAAAACAGAAAAGAGTAAAAACAAAATGACAGGAATTTTATTTGGAACAGGAATCGGACCGGGAGACCCGGAGCTTATGACGTTAAAGGCCGTCCGTCTGATCCGGGAAAATGATACGATTGCAGTACCAGGAGAGAAACCGGAAGAGAGCATTGCCTACCAGATTGCTGTTCAGGCAGTGCCGGAACTGGCAGAAAAAGAGCTTGTTGCTATTCCAATGCCGATGACAAAGAATGCCAAAGAACTGAAGGAAAATCACCGGCGCGGTGCAGAAAAAATAGAGGAGCTGCTGGATGCAGGAAAAAACGTAGTATTTCTGACACTCGGAGATCCAACCGTGTATTCTACCTACCTTTATGTACACAGACGGGTACTGGAAGACGGTTACGATGCGAGAATTGTAAGCGGTGTTACATCGTTCTGCGCGGCAGCAGCATCTCTTTCCGAGGGACTGGTGGAAAATTCCGAAGAACTGCATGTGATTCCGGCGTCTTACCAGATTGAAGATGCACTGGAACTTTCAGGAACAAAGGTTCTGATGAAAGCGGGTAAAAAGATGCCGACTGTGAAACAGTTCCTGAAGGAAAAGAACTGCCGGGCGGTGATGGTAGAAAACTGCGGCATGGATACGGAACAGAAGTATTTCAGCGCGGAAGAAATCCCGGACCAGGCAAGTTACTATTCACTGATTATTGTAAAAGAAAAGAGGAAAAAATAGATGGTACATTTTATTGGAGCGGGCCCTGGAGCCCCGGATCTGATTACGGTAAGAGGACAGAAGCTGCTTGGTGAGGCGGATATTATCATTTATGCAGGTTCTCTTGTCAATCCGGCACTGCTGGATCTGAAAAAAGAGGGCTGTGTGGTATATAACAGTGCAACCATGACGCTGGAGCAGGTGATTGATGTTATGAAAGAGGCCGAAAGCAAAAGCCAGACTGTGGCAAGACTCCACACGGGAGATCCGTGCCTGTACGGTGCAATCCGCGAACAGATTGATGCGCTCGATGCCCTTGGAATCGCTCACGATGACTGTCCGGGTGTCAGCTCTTTCTGCGGAGCGGCTGCTGCCCTTGAAATGGAATATACGCTGCCGGATATCTCCCAGAGTGTTGTCATCACCAGAATGGCCGGAAGAACACCGGTTCCGGAGCGGGAGAGCATTGCGTCTTTTGCGGCACATCAGGCAACGATGGTTGTATTCTTAAGCACGGGACTCTTAGAGGAACTTTCCCGTGAGCTGATTGCAGGCGGCTATACGGCAGATACTCCGGCAGCGATCGTTTACAAAGCAACCTGGCCGGAGGAGAAGACGTTCGTCTGCACCGTTGGAACACTTGCCGAGACGGCGAAAAAGAACCAGATCACCAAGACAGCGCTGATGATCATCGGAAATGCCGTTTCCCAGGGAAATTACCGCAGAAGTGATCTGTACAATCCGGCGTTTACCACCGAATTCCGAGAGGCAGAAAAATAAGATGAAAATAGCCATAGCAAGTTTTACAAGAAACGGATGCGCCTGGAATCGAAAACTCTGTGCGGCACTGAAAAAACACAGCTGTGAAGGATATGCACTGGAAAAGTACGGGAAAGAAGCGGGAATTCCTGCGATTGCACCGTCGCTTCCTGCATGGACAGAGCGCATGTTTCAGAAAATGGATGCGATTTTGTTTATCGGGGCGTGCGGGATTGCGGTGCGCAGTATTGCACCGTACGTGAAAAGTAAAAAGACAGATCCGGCGGTTCTGTGTATGGATGAACAGGGAAAGTTCGTGATTTCATTACTTTCCGGCCATATCGGCGGGGCAAACGAGCTGACGGAAGAAGTTGCAGCTGTAACGGGTGCGGTTCCGGTCATTACAACGGCAACGGATGTCAATCACAAGTTTGCGGTCGATGTCTTTGCTGTAAAAAATCATTGTGAAATTTGTGAGATGGAGCTGGCAAAAGAGGCAGCGGCGCTTCTGGTGGACGGAAAAACGGTTGGATTCTGCAGTCGTTTTCCGGTGGAGGGAACAAAACCGGAGGAACTGATCCCGGAAGAGGCGGCAAAACCGTCGATGGGAATCTGCATTACCACA
>ENA-ORTN01002783-ORTN01002783.1-human-gut-metagenome-genome-assembly--contig:-NODE-2783-length-13429-cov-8.475550_pt1 | contig 13429 bp, 10 predicted proteins | sample MGYA00242070_ERZ509189 | MGnify/ENA primary metagenome ERZ509189 (study PRJEB26280, sample SAMEA2338821) | human gut metagenome | biome: human gut; feature: human-associated habitat; material: faeces...
GATCGTGGATATCGGAGGAGGAACGACAGATATTGCGGTGATCTCAATTGGCGGTGTGGTAGTTTCTTCGACGATCAAGGTGGCAGGGGATTCTTTTGATCAGGCTATCATCAGCTATATTCGCAAGACGCATGGGCTGTTTATCAGTGAAGATGCCGCGGAGACGATCAAAGTCAGAATCGGAACTGCAATCGAGGAAGTAAATCCTCAGGTCATGGAAGTAAAAGGAAGAAACGTACTTACTGGTCTTCCGAAAAAAATAAAACTTACATCAGAAGAAATCCGTGAGGCTCTTAAGGATGCTACAGGACAGATCGTAGAAGCTGTCCATGGCATTCTTGAAAAAACACCGCCGGAACTGGTCGCAGATATTGTCGATCGGGGAATCGTTCTGGCAGGTGGTGGCGCACTTCTTAAAGGCATGGACACACTGATCGAACAGAGGACAGGAGTCAATACACTGACTGTTCAGGATTCGATGCATGTTGTGGCTGTGGGTACAGGGATGTATGCGGAAATAATGAACAGAATGGATGCCTGACCGGCATTAGATAAAAGCCATGAGTATTTGTGAAGTGTATCATAAATATTCTGGCTTTTTGCTGTATTATGGTTTGAGGAGAAATTCCGAAAGAAAACAGGAAGAAAGAGGCAGGGATGAGTGAATGTGTGACCGGATATATTGATCATATCATTTTCCGGAACGAAGACAATGGATATACAGTGATGGTGCTGAAAGGTGTAAAAGACGAGGATGAACTGACCTGTGTCGGTACCTTCCCGGTCATTACGCAGGGAGCATCGATCGAGGCAGAGGGAAGCTTTATACAGCATCCCGTATACGGCAAACAGTTTCAGGCAGTGCGGCTGACAGAGAAGATGCCGGAAGATGCCATGGCTATGGAACGCTATCTGGGTTCCGGCGCTATTAAGGGTATAGGTGCAGCACTGGCAGGCAGGATCGTGCGGCATTTTGGATCAGATACACTTCGGATTGTTGAAGAAGAGCCGGAGCGTCTTGCAGAAATCAAGGGAATCAGTGAGAAAAAAGCACACGAGATTGCAATACAGATTGCAGAGAAATCCGAAATGCGAAAAGTTATGATGTTTTTGCAAAAATATGGAATCTCTCTGAACCTCGGAGCAAAGATTTATCAGAAATACGGGGATTCTGTGTACAGCGTTTTACAGGAAAATCCCTATCGCCTGGCGGATGATATCAGTGGCGTCGGATTTAAGATAGCCGATGAGATTGCATATCGGATCGGGATTCATACAGATTCAGATTACAGAATACGGAGCGGAATGTTGTATACTCTCCTACAGGCTTCTGGGGAGGGCCACATTTATCTTCCAAAGGAAGAGCTTTTTTCCAGAGCGTCCAGGCTTCTGGGAGTAGATGTTTCTTATATGGAGAAGCACCTGATGGATATGGTTGTGGAACGGAAACTGATCCTTAAGGAAACGGAAGAGGGAACTGTCGTTTATCCCAAACGTTATTATAACCTGGAACTGGATTCTGCAAGGATGCTGTGTGAATTGAATATTCTCTGCCCTGAGGATGAATACATGATCCAGAAAAGGATTGAAAGAATTGAGAAAGAGACAGGAACCAAGCTGGATGAAATGCAGAAACAGGCAGTGATATCTGCTGCCCAGCACGGCCTGTTTATTCTGACGGGAGGCCCGGGAACAGGAAAAACAACTACCATTAACGCAATTATCCGCTATTTTGAGGAAGAAGGAGCAGAACTTCGCCTTGCAGCTCCTACGGGCCGTGCTGCCAAGAGAATGACAGAAGCTACCGGATATGAAGCACAGACGATCCATCGTCTTCTGGAACTGAATGGTATGCCGGAGGGAGAGCAGGAAGGCAGAGCTGTTCATTTTGACAGAAATTTCGAAAATCCTCTGGAAGCAGATGTGATCATTATTGATGAGATGTCTATGGTAGATATTGCGCTGATGCATTCTCTTCTTCTGGCGATAACTGCAGGAACCAGACTGATCCTGGTGGGAGATGAAAACCAACTTCCAAGTGTAGGACCAGGAAATGTTCTGAGGGATATTATCCGCAGTGGCTGTTTTTCAGTAGTGGAGCTGAAGAAGATCTTCCGGCAGGCTTCCGAGAGTGATATTGTAGTAAATGCACATAAGATCAACCGCGGAGAACAGGTTACGATCAACAATAAAAGCCGGGATTTCTTTTTCCTGAAGAGATACGATGCAGATATCATCATTCGGGTTGTGATCGCACTGATCCAGGAGAAACTTCCACGTTATGTTGATGCGAAGCCTTATGAAATCCAGGTTTTGACTCCCATGCGTAAGGGGCTTCTTGGCGTGGAAAGACTGAATCAGATCCTTCAGCGCTATCTGAATCCGCCAGATGAGAAGAAAAAAGAAAAAGAAATCGGGCAGCGCCTTTTCCGTGAGGGAGATAAGGTGATGCAGGTGAAAAACAATTATCAGCTGGAGTGGGAAATCCTCGGAAGATATAAGATTCCGGTAGATAAAGGAGTCGGGGTATTTAACGGCGATACAGGTATCATGACGGAGATCAATGAATTTGCGGAGACCGCTACAGTGGAATTTGAGGATGGACGTCAGGCGCAATACTCCTTTAAACAGCTGGAAGAACTGGAACTTGCCTATGCAGTGACCATACATAAATCACAGGGCTCGGAATATCCTGCGGTTATTTTACCGATTCTTTCAGGTCCAAGAATGCTGATGAACCGAAATCTTTTGTATACAGCTGTGACAAGGGCACGTAAATGTGTCACAGTAGTAGGAAGTGAAAATACCTTTGCGGAAATGATCCGTAATGAGAAACAGCAGCAGAGATACAGTTCACTGGACAGGAGAATACGGGAACTGGATGAAGCTGAGATCAACTAGTATAGCTACTAGTACAGCGAATATCCGCTTGGCTGTACTATAAGGAGAGTGCTATCGGGGAGAAAGGACTTTCTTGAAAAAAACAGCTGAAATTTTTCTGAATATGCTCTATCCGAAAAAATGTCCCATGTGTCATCAGATCCTGAAACAGAAGAACAGCCTGATCTGTTCCGGGTGCGCCGGAAAGATCCGGCCAAATGTGGAACCATTGTGCAAAAAGTGTGGCCGTCCCGTAAAAACAGAAGAGGAATATTGTCAGGACTGCCGTAGGGAACAGCATTATTTTTCGGAAGGCAGAAGTATATTTTCATACGGAGAGATGTGGCGGCAGTCTCTGGTACGGTTCAAATATTACGGGTGTCGGGAATACGGAGATTTCTACGCAAAAGCCATGAGTATTTATGGAAAGAAATATCTGGAACGCTGGAGACCGCAGCTTATCGTTCCTGTTCCGCTCCACCCCAGAAAGAAAAGAAACAGAGGATTTAACCAGGCAGCGTATCTGGCAGAACGGCTCAGTGGTTTCTGCGGGATACCCTGGAGGGAGGATGTGGTACGAAAAGTACGAAATACAAGATCGCAAAAGAAACTCAATGCCGCAAAACGGCGGCAAAATCTTAAAAATGCATATCAGGTAACTGCAGATATAACTGGATTATCGGTGCTGGTGGTGGACGATGTCTATACAACGGGCAGTACCATGGATGCCATGGCACAGTGCCTTCTGGAGGCAGGTGCAAAGGAAGTTTATTTCCTTACAGTATGCGCCGGAAGGGCGTGAAAGCCCTGAAAAAACACTTTTCATAGGTAGGGAACTATGCTACAATAAATTTGATTGCAGTTAAACAGTATAGCTGCATAAAGTGCGAAATACGAACTATATATCAGGAGTTTCCTGATAAGAAAGCTTATGAGGAGTTATTTATGGTAAATGAAGAAAAGGTGAAGGTCATGAACCGCCTTGCCATGTATGAACATGGAGAAGGCAGGAAATATCTTCCGGTGAGCAGATATTACCGGAGCGATTATATCGGCCTTGCACTGATCAAAAATTTCTTTCTGGTAACCATTGGCTATGTGCTTCTGCTTGCCGGAATTGCTGCGTATTTCAGTGAATATCTTATGGATAATGTGAATAAGATCAACCTGGTCGCAGTAGGGATTTATATCATAGTCGGATATCTGGGCATGCTGATCGTGTATTCTGTGCTGACTTATATTCAGTATTCTGTGAAATATCACCGCGCCAAGAAGAGTGTGAAGGAATATTATCAGGATCTTACCAGACTGGAAAAAATCTACGGACGGGGAGAAAAGAGAACACCGGTCCGGAGAAAATCGGGAGGACATAGAAAATGACAGCTTTACTTGAGATTAAACAGAATATCAAGAGGTTTTATGGAGAATATGAAGTATATATACTGCCGGTTCTGAAGTTCGCTCTGGCATTTGTCTATTTCCTCTGGATCAACAGTAATATGGGATATATGAAGCAGCTGGATAATATATTTGTAATTCTTGTACTGGCACTGGTGTGTGCTATTTTACCTGTATCCGTGATGATGTTCATCGGATTTGCCATGATGATCGGTCATTGTTATGCGGTGGGACCGGAAGTGGCCGGATTTATGCTGGTACTGATCCTGTTTATGATGATCCTGTTTCTTCGGTTCAGCGGATCTCAGAATCTTACATTGATCCTGACACCTCTTTCTTTTGGATTCAGTGTTCCTACACTCCTTCCACTGGGAGCAGGTTTACTTGGCAGTGCGGTTTCAGCACTTCCGGCAGGATGTGGTGTGGTGATCTATTATTTTATCCGTTTTGTACATGCACAGTCCGCGGCACTCAGCGATCAGGGAACAGAAATTGCCGAGAAGCTGAAACTGCTTTCGGACGGACTGGTCCAGAACTGGGCTATGTGGATCACAGTGATTGCTTTTGTGGTTGTTGTATTACTGGTGAATCTTCTCAGAACACGCTCTTTTGACTACGCGTGGAGAATTGCGATCATTGCAGGTGGTGTGGCCTATATTCTGGTTATTCTTGCGGGAGATTTTTGCCTGGATGTGACGGTATCAATGGTTCCGATGATCATATCTACAGTAGTTTCAGTTCTGATCGGGTTTGTACTGGAATTCTTTGTCTATGGCGGAGATTACAGCAGGACAGAACGGTTGGAGTATGAAGATGATGAATATTACTACTATGTAAAAGCGGTTCCGAAAGCATCAGTGGCAACTTCAGAGAGAAGTATCAAAAAGATCAATGCGGAACCTGTACGTGAAGAAAAAAAGAAAGAAGATAAAGTAGTTTTCCGTGAAGAAAATTTTCCGGAAAGAAAAGAAACACCTGTTACACAGAAACCGGATTTTGGAAGTCCGGTGAATGAGACACCACAGAAAATTGATGAGATTGACTTTGAAAAACAGCTGGAAGAATCATTGAAAGATCTTTGATTTAACCAAACTGCGGAGCAGTTATTTGGTGTAGAGCTACGTAGCGAAGCGGATCGCGAATATCCGCTTGACATATTTTTGCTGATGGTATTTTACTCAGGATGAGCGGAAAGAAAGGAGGAGACTTATGCAGAATATACTGACAGTTCTGACCGGATATCTGGGGAAGATTTCCCTCCCGGGACTTGGGGTTATTGATATTATTGAGATTGGACTGATTTCTTTCTTTGTATATCAGTTTATGGCCTGGATCAAATTTACAAGAGCATATACATTGCTGAAGGGTATTCTGGTAGTTCTCGGTTTCATTCTGATCGCTTATATATTCAAGATGAATACGATCCTGTGGATCTTCCGCAATCTGGCCAATGTGCTGGTGATCGGTGTGATCGTAATTTTTCAGCCGGAATTGAGAAGAGCGCTGGAACAGCTGGGACAGAAAAAAATCGTATCAACCATCATTCCATTTGACAGTGGAAAGGAAGTCAAGGAACGCTTTAACGACAAGACGATCAATGAACTGGTTAAGGCATGTTTTGATATGGGTGAGGTTAAAACCGGTGCACTGATCGTTATCGAAGAAGAAATCCGTCTGGATGAGTATATACGTACCGGTATTAATATTGACGGAATTCTCACCAGTCAGCTCCTGATCAATATTTTTGAGCATAATACACCGCTCCATGACGGAGCAGTGATCGTGCGTGGCAATCGAGTCGTTGCGGCAACCTGTTATCTTCCGCTTTCTGATAATATGGAACTGAGCAAACAGCTGGGAACCAGACATCGTGCAGGCGTGGGAATCAGTGAAGCGACGGATTCTGTTACCATCATTGTTTCCGAGGAAACGGGGCAGGTATCGGTTGCTCAGGGAGGAGAACTTTCCAGAGGCCTTAACAGCAAGCAGCTTCGGGAAATACTTGTAGCAGCACAGAATAAAAAGGTAGTTGACAACAGCAAACTGAGAAATCTGCTGAAAGGGAGAGTGAAACATGAAGAAAAATCTGACTAAGAACATCCCTTTAAAGATCATGTCCGTGATCGTAGGTATTCTGGTATGGCTGATCGTGGTAAATGTTGACGATCCTATCATTACAAAGGGGTTTGTGATCTCCGATGTGCAGATCATTAATGAGGCTTATGTGGATCAGCTTGGACAGATGGTCATGCAGGATGACAGTGAAAATACAGTGCGTGTTTATATTACAGGTGAGCGGAAGACAGTCAACCGTCTCACCTCAAGTGATATTAAGGCAGTAGCAGATCTGCAGCAGGCGCAGTCTACAGACACGGATCCGGTCATGATTCCAATTACGGCCACCTGTGCAGGAGTACTTCCGGAGAATATCCGGGTATCTCCGCAGAATCTCAGCGTACACCTTGAGAAAAAGGTTACCAAAGAATTTGCCATTAATGTAAGCTGCGGTGACAGTAAGCCGGCACAGGGCCTGGAGATTGCATCACTTACTGCCAATCCGGAGAAAGTCAGAGTTACAGGGCCGGAATCACTGGTTGGTAAAATAGACAGTGTGAGTGTGGACGTAAGTTCCAAGATTGACGGGATCGATCAGGACACAACGATCACCGGAGCGGAACTGACGATCACCGACAAGAATCAGGATACCCTTTCATCGAATTCCATGAGTTATCTGAAGTTTGATAATAACGGAAAAGTAAATGTTACGGCAAAACTCTGGAAAGTACGTTCCGATATACGTATCAGTGCAGGATACACTGGAGAACCGGCGGAAGGCTACGTTGTAGACAGTGTTACAACAGTGCCGGAAACGTTCAGTGTTGCCGGCAGTGAGGAAGCATTGAACAGTTTGAAACTTCAGGGAAATACCATATATCTTGATAACGAGAATGTAGATATTTCAGGTAAGAGCAATGATGTGGAGAAGAAAGTAAATCTTGCAGAGCTTCTTCCGGATGGTCTGAAGCTGACAACAGGATCCAGTACGGATCTTTGGATTACGGTTAATATCCTGCCTGAAGGCAGTAAAATATACAATTTCCCGACGGAGGATATTAAGGTAAAAGGCCTGCCTGATAATCTGCAGCTGGCGTTTGAGGTTGCGGATGTAGAATTAAAAGTACAGGCAGAGGATGGCGATCTCTCGGGCTTTAATCTGAAATCGATAAGTGCGACTCTTTCCATGGATGACTGGGAAGAAGGCAGCTATGAAGTGCCGATCAAGATCAGTCTTCCGGATGGTTATAAGCTTCTGGAGGATGTGACTGCTGAGATCAAAATTTCCAAAGTTTCTAATGTTGACAGTGGAAACAGCCAGTAACATATGAGTAAAAGCATGTAAGGGAGACATAGGAATGTTAAGTTATAAGGTAACGGTCAGGAACCCGTCAGGGCTTCATCTCCGTCCCGCAGGACTTTTATGTGGCGAAGCGATCAAATATAAATCTTCTGTTACATTTCAGTACGATGGAGGCACAGCAAATGCCAAAAGCGTATTAAGTGTACTGGGGGCCTGTGTAAAAAGCGGAGATGAGATCACACTGATCTGCGATGGTGAGGATGAACAGGCGGCAATAGATGCGCTTGCATCACTTATCGAAAGTGGATTGGGCGAGTGATACCGTACAAATATATTAATTCATTAACACAGCAGCATGAGCAGGAGGGATTATTATGAAGAGAAGAGTTGTGGCAATCATGCTCAGCCTTACACTGTGCATGGGTGGTACTCTGGAAGCCGGAGCGACGGCTTTGAGCAGCCCGGATGTGCAGACAGCAGAGGCAGGCACTGGCTCAGAAGACAGCTTCAGTGATGAAGCCGGAGATGAGCAGCAATCGCAGACGGATGAAGACAACGACAGTACAGATGAAGTGGTAGTGCCGGAGAATCCGACTGAGACACCGGATATCACCGAGACACCGGACATTACTGAGACACCGGATATTACCGAGACACCGGATGTTACTGAAGCACCGGCGGAAGATCCGGCAGATGACTTTAATGCGGGAGATGTGGCTGAGCTGGAAGATCCATCTGTGAACAGTGCGGATGCGCAGAAAAATACAGTGGATGCAGGTAGTGCAGATGCGGCATCTGCAACTGCAACCGGAGCAGAGATCGTAAACGGTGTAGTCGTTGCCAAGGAAAACGACTGGGTCAGAGAGGGGGATTTCTATAAACTCCGTAAGAAGACAGCACCGGAGAGCACTGCATCCGAGGCAAAGGCAGCTGAGAATCCATCTGAAATCCAGACAGACAGCAGTGATTCCGGGGATAATGCAGGAGAGATAACTGAAGATACAGCAGATACTGTCGAAACACCGGAGGTATCTGAAGATACAGCAGATACGCAGAGTACAGAACAGCAGGATGAGGCTCAGAATACAGAAACAGAAGTGGCAGAACCTGCATCAGCAGATGAGAACACAGACAGCGCTTCCGGTGATCTGGACCTGGAGAATGAAGACGCAGCAGAAGCCTCCAGTACAGAAGATGCCGCAGGAACAACTGCTAAATATAGCTATTTTACAGCACAGGATGGTCTTCTGAAAATCAAGACCAATGGTCATACAGGATATTATCTGTTTAATGAGGATGGATATCTGGTGACAGGAAGAATGTCACGGGAACCTGGAACACCGGGATATGCAGGAACACAGAAGGTGGAATGGTATTTCCTCGAAAAGGATAAAGCAACTCTGTATTCCGGATATGAGAATGCTGCGATCACCCCATGGACTTCCAACCTTGGTCAGCAGCAGAAGAACTACTGGCTGTGGACAGGAAAAACTTTCCGTTTTTATGATGCAGAGGGAAGCTATAAATCTGTAACTGATCTGAATCTCTATGGAAAGATCAAAAAGATCGGAAATGATTACTATACACTGGCAAGTAATGGCGCACCACGTAAAGGTACAATAAAGCTGAAAGCAGGTTCTACTACCTATGAATATTATTTTCAGCCGGCTTCCAAGGAAGGCGATATTCCTGGAAAACTTTTCTATGGTGGATGGACTTATGTGGTGAACAGTAAAGGTGAGAAACGTTTCATTTACTGCAGCCCGAAGACAGCTACACGTGGACAGATCATGAAACATGGTGTTTATGTATCTATGGTAATGTCCAAGAAATATCTGTACATGCTGAATTCCAGTGGCTATGTAATGAAGAGTACAATGGCGAAGGCTAAGAATCAGGACAATGCCTATTATGTCACAGACAGCCATGGTCGTGTATTGAAAAATAAACTTGTCAGATATAAAGGCGCCAGATATTATTTTGGCGGCAACGGAAGAAGAGCTACATGGACAAATTGCTGGCGTAACTGTGCGGGAGCATCAAACAGAATCTATTATTTTGGAAGCACCCCGGGAAAAGTTGTTGAGAAAAAAGGCTGGCAGAAAGTTCTCAACGCAAAGAAGCAGTTTTATGGATGGTTTTACTTTGACAGCAACGGAAATCACTATCAGAATAAAATGCTGACAGTAAAGAGCTCCGGAAGAAGTTATTATTTTAACAGCAAGGGACAGCTTGCAAGTGGTAAAACAAAGATCGGTAATAACTATTACTTCTTTGCTACGTCCAATTCCAGTACACACAGAGGCTGGATGTATAAGAACACTCTGATTCGTTATCAGAATCGGTGGTATTATGCAGCTTCCAATGGTGTCCTGAAAAAAAGCGGCTGGAAGAAAGTAGGTAAATACTGGTATTATCTGCAGAATTACACAGTTGTAACCAATAAAAACATAAAACGAGGTTCTGTAAACGGTTATCTGGACAGCCAGGGACGTTTTTCAACAGGCTGGGTGATCTACAGTGACTATTATGATCAGGTAAGATATATCGATCCGGACAGTGGTTCCAAATATCTGACCAATACAAGACGCTGGATTGACGGTAAACTGTATTACTTTGATAAGAACGGATTCCGCCGCAATGACCTTACTTCCATCTACAGAGGACCATATTATCTGGAAGTGGATAAGACCAATGGTGTTATGACTGTTTATACAAGTTCCAATAAAACGATTCCGGTTAAGACGATCCGTGTTTCTGTAGGTCTTCCTGAAACACCTACATGGGATGGTACATACAGACTGTCCCGCAGCTTAAGATGGCAGCCTCTGATGGGACCATCCTGGGGACAGTATGGAACACATGTTGATGGCTGCGGACAGGGAGGAATTTTCATTCACTCTGTAGCCGGTTCCACAAAAAGCGTATACAACCTTCCGTCATGGGAATACCTGAAACTTGGTAATCCGGCATCTCACGGATGTATCCGTACCTGTGTAGCGGATGCAAAATGGGTATATGAGAACTGCAATGGAGCAACGATCCATATTTACAGCAGTGGTAAATACAGCAATACTGAGTCCTTCAAGGGACCGTTAGGCCGCAGACCACTGGCTACATTCCGTGGCAATGGAAGTTTTGATCCGACAGACCCGGAAGTTCCGTGATCTGGAAACAGAAGAGAATATTATTAACAGAAAGTACAAATGAAAGACTGGTGTCAGCCAATAAGGCTGGCACCGGTCTTTTTCCAAATATGGGTTTACTTTCCATTTAACAGTCAGTATAATAAAATTCAGGCAAAAATAAACATGGACAACAATATGGGGAAAGGGAGAAAAATGAAAAACTGGAAAAGATGGCTAGCAGCCGGCTGTATGGCGGCGTTGCTGGGAATAGGAACAATGGGGACTACAGTAATGGCCATGGGCGGCGGTGGAGTCGACCGCAGTGAGGCTGTTGCAGAAGAAGAGAAAGTGCCGGGGGCCAGGGCAACCAGCTCAACAGCAAGCTCAAAGGCATGGAAGAAGCTCAATGGAGTTTGCTATAACGGAAGCGGACAGAAGCTGGAAGGGGCTATTACAAGAGGAATTGATGTTTCAGAGTGGCAGGATACTATCGACTGGAGCAAGGTTAAGAAGTCCAATGTAGATTTTGCGTTTGTAAGAATTTCCTACGGACTGAATCATATAGATATGAAATATGATTACAATATGAAACAGGCCGAAAAGGTAGGAATGCCTGTTGGAACTTATATATACAGCCTTGCCACAACAACACAGCAGGCGATGAAAGAAGCACAGCTTGCTATCAAAAAAATGAATGGTTATAAGGTTTCCTATCCCGTGGTATATGACATTGAGTATGAGAAGATGAGAAGCCTTTCTTCCACACAGATCGCAAACCTTGCCAAGGCTTTCTGCAATGAGGTTAAAAAAGCAGGATATTATCCGATGATCTACTGTAATACAGACTGGTATGACAATAAGCTGGACTGGAGTAAAATGACCGGCTACGATGTCTGGCTGGCACGATATGGTGACACGATCCTTGCACCGAACAAAAAGAACTATAAATATACGATCTGGCAGGCTACAGATGGTGATGGTGGCGGATATCTGAAGAGTACGAAAGGACTGGTTTCCGGAATTCCGTCATATTCTACAGTAGACATTGATTTCGGCTATGTAGATTATACAAAGATCATTACACCAAGGTGGAGAGCCGTAACCAGCTATAAAGCATCCACCAAACCAGACACCTCCAATGGAAAAACCGGCTGGGTTACTGAAAATGGAAAGAAATTTTATTATGTAAATGGTGTTAAGAAAACCGGCTGGATCAAAGTCGGCGGCAAAAAGTACTACATCGACAAAACACTTGGAATGTATAAGAGCAAGCTGCTCAGAGACTCCAAGAATGTGGTCCGTTATGTGGACAGAAATGGAGTTCTCGTAAAGAATCGGTGGATAACTGTCAGCGGCAAGAAGTATTATTTTGATCAATATGGACATGCCTTAAAGGGAAGAAAGAAAGTAGGGCAGAATTATTATTATTTCCAGACGAAATATGGCTATATGATGAAACATGTGAGATACATGGACAGTAAGGACGATCTCTATTACTTTGGCGGCGATGGAATCATGGTAAAGAGCGTATTCTATACATGGAGCGGAAATAACGAAAGCCATACCTATTATTTTACTGCAAGTGGAAGAGCATGCAGATCCTGGCTGACACATGACGGAAAGAAATATTATTTTGATCCGGAGACTGCGATCATGTACAAAAACTGTACGATCAAGATCAATGGAAAGAGTTATACTTTTGATGCAAACGGTGTATACATAACAGCGGCTGCAGCAAATAAACGTAAATAAATAAAAAACGGCAGTTACCGGCTGTACTGAAAAGCATAAGAGTTTTCGGATACAGCAGGCAATTGCCGTTTTTTTGTTGTAATTATAAAGTATAGATCAGAATACCCAGAATAATGATCAGATTACCAATGATTTTTCCACGGGTGATCTTTTCTTTCAGGATACGCCAGGAAAAGATCAGTACAAAAACATAGGCAGCGGTATCGATTACAGGACCAAATTTCATATCGACTCTTGTATAACACCAGGTATTGAGGAGCAAAACTCCGAAAAAGATGCCATAAGCCAGAATTACTCTCCAGTTCAGATATTCCCTGAGAGGATTTTTGTATGTGATATTGGCGCTCTGTTTCAGCAGAACCTGCGAAATTGCTGAAAAAAAAGTTCCTGCCAGCATGATCAGCATAAATGTTCTATTCATATCTCTGCACCATCCAGACTCCGACCAGAACGACCATGATACCGATGATGTTCTGAATCGACAGATTTTCATGAAAAATAATTACAGCCCATACCTGTGACCACAGAAGATAGACACTCTTGTTGGCGTAGGCCGTGGAAAGGGAAAATTTTTTGATTACCTGCTGCCACGCGATGGCGTAAATTCCACAGTTTGCGATCATAAGAAAAAGAAATAAATAGAGAAACGGGCTATTAAGCCCCTCTTTATTATAATAAACGGACGCAAGCTTGGAAAAAACGCTGGTGAGAGAAAACAGCAGGATATTCAGATGAAGCTGAATATAATCTTTGAGTTTTGTCATGTTTCCTCCATATAAATGTGATTGTAAACTGATAATCAATATATCGCATCTGTTCGTTTTATGCAAGAGAATGTTTCTGTGAAAAGTGCACAGCCACGACAAACGCATGAGTAAATAAATTGTGAACACACCCCTTTTCTAGTAAAATA
>ENA-ORTN01002785-ORTN01002785.1-human-gut-metagenome-genome-assembly--contig:-NODE-2785-length-13424-cov-7.418730_pt1 | contig 13424 bp, 11 predicted proteins | sample MGYA00242070_ERZ509189 | MGnify/ENA primary metagenome ERZ509189 (study PRJEB26280, sample SAMEA2338821) | human gut metagenome | biome: human gut; feature: human-associated habitat; material: faeces...
TGAACAGCTGATCCTCGGCGAAAACGACATTTTCAAACCGGATCTGCGCCATCCGGATCAGGTCGCGGCGGTAGAGCTTGTTCCACAGCACGCCGTAGTAAAAGGCGGCGGCATGGCCGGTGAGCTGCCACAGGTAATCCACCTTGCTGTACTCCCCTGCGGGCAGCAGGCTGTATTCCCGGGTGTCATAGCCGCCGTCTCTGCGGGGCACCATCATCCGGTAGGGAGCCAGCACAAGGTCGGCATGGCTGCGCTGCATAGCAGCCACCAGGTTTGCGGTGCAGCCCGGCAGCAGGTGATCGTCGCTGTCCGCAAACTGGATGTATTCGCCGTGGGCAAGGGCAAGGCCGCAGCTGCGGGTGTCGGCTGCGCCGGTGTTCGGTTTATCGATCACCCGGATGCGGGGGTCGGCTTCGGCCAGCTTCCGGCAGATGGCAAGGGTGTCATCCCTGGAGCCGTCGTTCAGCAGAAGGATCTCAAGCTCCGGGTAGCTCTGGGATGTGATGCTCTCCACACAGCGGGAGATGAAGCCCGCCGCGTTATAGGCGGGCACAATAACGCTGACAAGCGGCTGCGGCATGGCGGGTCCCTCCGTTTTTTCTTTTTTCGATGCAGCAAAGTTTTATTTATCATACTCCAGCCCTGCGCAAAAATCAAGGCGGGCGGCTGGCGGAAAGGAGAATGTGAGATGGTATTTCACATTGCGGTATGCAGCCCGGACGCGGCCTTGCGCAGTGGGCTGGAACGCCAGTGCATGGAATATTTTGCCCGGCGGCAGGATGCGTGCATCGTGCAGCAGCTGCCGGATGCAGATGCGCTGCTGCGCCGGGACACCGAGGGAGAACGGTTTGACCTGTATCTCATCGAGCTGGGCGCTGTAGCGGCCCCGGCAGGGCTTTCGGCGGCTGCGGAGCTGCGCCGCCGGGGCCGCCGGGCCCCGCTGGCCTTTGTGGCCCGCACCACGGCCCACGCTTACAGCGCCTACAAGGTGGATGCGCTGCAATATCTGCTGCTGCCGGTGCGCCAGCGGGAGCTTTCGGCCCTGCTGGCCCGCGCCACCGAGCCGGAATACGGCCCGTCTGTCACGGTGAACACCGCCGAGGGCCTGCGGGCGCTGCCCTATGCGGGCATCGAATATCTGGAGTGCACCCACCACATCGTGCACTTCCACCTCACCAGCGGGGAGGACGTGCCCACCCTGTCGCTGCGGGTGCCGTTTTCTGCGGTGGCACAGCCTCTGCTGGTGGATGGGCGCTTTTTGCAGCCCCACCGCTCCTATGTGGTCAATCTGGCCGAGGCGGACCTGCTTTCTGCCGGGGAGCTGCGCATGCGCAGCGGGGCCCGCATCTCCATCCCCCGCGGGCGGGAGGGTGCCGTGCGGGACGCCTTCCAGCAATGGGTGCAGCAACAGAAATACAGCCTGAAATAACAGCACGCCGGTGCTCCCACAGCGGGAACACCGGCGTGTTTTTTGCGGAAAAATTTCTCAGATCTTTGTCCAGTCCAGTGCGGTCCAGTCCGGCAGGAACTGGTCGCACACCTGCGCCATGGCAGGGGCATCGTCGGCACTGGCGGCGTCCTGCACGCCCAGCACGGTGAACCCGGCCTTGTGGGCAGTGGAAGCGGCGTAAATGGCGTCCTCGCACACGGCGCAGGCGGCGGGGTCGGCCCCGCCCAGCCGGTGCATGCACTCGAAGAACACCTCCGGGCGGCTCTTGTGCAGCACGCCCTGCGCCTCCACGATGAAGGAAAAATAGTCCGCGATGCCCAGCCGGGTGAGCACGGTGCGGCACTGGTCGGCCCAGGTGTTGGAGCACAGGCACAGCCGGGCCCCCTCAGCCTGCAGCTTTGCCAACAGGGTGCGCACACCGGGCTTCAGGTCCACCGTTTCGTACAGCTGGGCGATCACGTCCCGCATCACGTCGTAATATTCCGCCTCGGTCAGGGGCAGGTCGTATTCTCGGATGAGGTAGCGGGCACCGTCGGCCATGCCCATGGTCAGCAGCACGTCGTTCAGGTCTGCTTTGGGCGTGCGGCCATAGCGCTGCAGCAGCGCCAGCGGGGCACCCCGCCACACCACGGTCATGCTGTCGGTGAGGGTGCCGTCCATATCAAAGATCCATTGCTTGCAGCGCATGGGGCAAAGTTCCTCCTTCAAGATGATTCCTGCCCAGTATACCACGGATCTTAGCCGTATAAAAGCCGTGAGGAACCAAAAAACGGGGAGAAATTTTCCGGAAAATATGGTATAATTTCAGCAAAGACAGACAGGGAGGCAGGCAGTATGGAAAACCAAACCACTCCGTGCAAAGCGCTGGTGCTGGCCGGCGGCGGAGCACGCGGCAGCTATCAGGTGGGCGTGTGGAAGGCTCTGATGGAGCTGGACTGGCACCCGCAGATCATCACCGGCACCAGTGTGGGCAGCCTGAACGGTGCCATGTTCGTGCTGGACCTGTACGAGGTGGCGCGGGATATGTGGCTGACCATCCGCAGCAAGGACGTGATGGAATTGCCCGAAGAAAACGCCGACCTGTCGGCCCTGCACAGTTTTCTGCGCAGCGTGGTGAAGGCCGGCGGTATGGACGTCTCGCCGCTGGAAGAGATCGTGGAACGGGTGCTGGACGAGGACGCGCTGCGCCGCGCCAACATCCGCTTTGGCCTTGTCACGGTGGAGCAGCGGGGCCTGAAGCCCCGGGAGCTGACGCTGGACGAGATCCCGCAGGGCCGGGTAAAGGATTACCTCATGGCCTCGGCGGCCTGCTTCCCTGCCCTGCGGGCGCGGGAGATCGACGGGGTGAAGTTCCTGGACGGCGGCTACAGCGACAACATGCCCACCGGCCTTGCGAAAAAGATGGGTGCCGACGAGCTGGTGTGTGTGGACCTGGAGGGGGTGGGCATCACCCGCCCCAACCTCACCGGTCTGCCCACCACCATGGTGCGCAGCTACTGGGAGCTGGGCGACATCCTGCACTTTGACCCCGATACCGCCCGCCGCAATGTGGAGCTGGGGTATTACGACACCCTGCGGGCCTTTGGCCGGGTGCGGGGCTGCGCCTATGCCGTGGACAACGGCCCGGACAGCAGCGCCGATGCTGCCGCGTTCCGGGCACGGTTCGACGCGGTGCAGAAGGCCGTGCGGGAGAAATACCCCGTGACCCTTACCGCAGACGCGGCCCTGCTGCTGGCCCGGATGAAGGACGCCGAGCTTGCCCCGCTGGAAGCCGTGGCCGAGGACGTGGGGGTAGACCCCACGGTGTACTACACCACCCGGACGCTGGGGCAGGCGTTTCTGGACAAATGCGACCGTGCGCGCATGGCCAGCTTTGCCCCGTTGTTTGCAGGCAGCGCGGACGCGGGCCGGGCGGCGCTGGCAGCCCTGCTGCCCAATACATTCTTGCAGGCGCTGGTCTGGCAGGCCCTGACCGCGCCGGAACTGCCGGAGGTGACCGAACATGAAGATCTGTAAAGGTGTTTCTGCGTCCCCGGGCCTTGTGCTGGGGCAGGTGAGCCGGTTGGAACGCCATGTGGAAACGTTCAGCACCGGGCCCTTTGACCCGGAACGGGAGCTGCGCCAGCTGGAAGATGCGGTGCGCACCGCCCAGAGCGAGCTGGACTGTATGGCAGAGCGGGCCGCTTCCACCGAGCAGGCCATCCTGCAGTTCCAGAGCATGATGCTGGACGACGAAGGCATGATGAACGAGGTGCGGTTCTGCATCAAGGCAGGCATCAGCGCCGCTGCCGCCATGGACAAGGTGGGCCAGCGTTACGCCGACCAGCTGGCCAACATGAAGGACAACCCCTACATGCAGCTGCGCAGCGTGGACATTCTGGACGCCACCAGCCGGGTGATCAACATTCTGGGCAACCGGCCCCGCATGTGGCTGGCACTGGACCACCCGGTGATCCTGGCCGCCGACCGCCTGATGCCCACCGACCTGTTCAGTGTGCCCTCCGGCATGATCCTGGGCGTCGTCACCACCGAGGGCAGCGGCCAGAGCCATGCCGCCATCATTGCCCGGGCCATGAACATCCCCGGCATCGTGCAGGTGGGGCCGGAGTTCCTGGACGACTGCGACGGCCGCACGGTCATTCTGGACGCCACCAAGGGCGAGTGCATCCTGGACCCGGATGCTGTGGCCCGCCAGCAGGCAGAGGCCCGCATCTGCGAACTGCAGCGCGAAAACGAAGAAATGCGGGTGCTGGGCCGCCAGCCCGGCTACACCCGGGACGGCGCAGCCTTTGAGCTGCTGGCCAACTGCTTTGGCCCGGAGGACATCGACACCGCCATGCAGTCCGGTGCCCGGGGCGTGGGCCTGCTGCGCAGCAGCTACATGATGCTGCCCGGCCGCATTCTGGACGAGCAGGAACAGTTCTACTTCTATTCTTCCTGCCTTGCAGCGGCACAGGGCTGCCCTGTGACCGTGCGCACCTTCGATTTTGGCGCCGACCGCACCATGGCGGACGCCTATCAGGGGGTGCAGTCCTCCAAGCTGGGCCTGCGGGGCATCCGCAACAGCCTGCGCCAGCCCCGCCAGTTTGAAACCCAGATCTGTGCCCTGCTGCGGGCCGCCCACCGCGGCCCCCTGCGGGTGATGTTCCCCATGGTGACCGATGTGGAGGACTGGGACGCCGCCATGCACATCGTGGAGCACTGCCGCCAGAGCCTGCGGGAGCGGGGCGTGCCCTTCAACGAAAAGACCCCCTTCGGCGTCATGCTCAGCGTGCCGTCGGCCTGCCTGACCGCGGAGGAATTCGTGGCCCACGGGTGCGATTTTCTGGTCATCGGCACCAACGACCTGACCCAGTATACCCACGCCGCCGACCGGGAGCTGGCCAGCGCGGAGCGGTATTACCGCCCCGCCAGCCCGGCCATGAAAAAGCTCATCGCCATGGTGCTGGAGGCGGCAAAGGCCGGCAATGTGCCGGTGACCATCTGCGGCCTGGCCGTGGGCAACCCGGTGAACACGGTGCAGTACCTGCAAATGGGCCTGCGCAGCTTCTCGGTGAGCCCGCAGAACCTGCTGCGGACCAAAAAGACCCTGCTGGAAGCCGACGCCCACCCGGACGACACCGAGCTGGAATAAAGCGATAAAAGAAAGGGGCTGCTGCACGCTGTGCAGCAGCCCCCTTTGTTTGGGGAACCTGCCGTGCATCTTGCGGTATGCACAGCAGGGGGAGATGGCTTTTATAAAAATGGTTTCTCAGTTCATGCGGCGGTTCTTGCGGTCCAGCACAAAGCCTGCGGCCAGCAGGAACAGGCCGCTAAGGGCAGTGCCCACCACCGCCAGCCAGTTTGCACCGGTCTGGGGCAGAGCGGCAGGAGCAGCAGCAGCGGCTTCCGGCTCTGCATTCTGCGCCACGTTCTGTGCGGCTGCGGTGGTGTCTGCGGCGGGCGTGTCAGCCGGTGCAGTGCTGTCCTGTGCAGGGGCATCCGGGGTCACGGCGGGGTCTGCCGGGGTCACCTCCGGGGTGGACGGGACGTCCGGGGTGCTGGGCGTGTCCGGGGTACTGGGCTTGTCGGGCGTGTTGGGGGTGTCCGGGGTGTCGGGGGTGCTGGGCGTGTCCGGCACGATTTTGGGCAGCACCACATGTTTGGTCTGCCCGCACTTGTCGATGGAGCAGATGTAGTCGGCGTAGCCGTCCTTTTCGGTAGTAGGCTCTACGACTTTGCCCACCAGCTTCCAGTCGTGCAGGTCCTCGTCCTTCAGCTTGGTGATGTCAACAATTTCTTCGGGGTGCTCTTCCATGTACTTGCGGTTGTGGACGACCTTGTAGAGGTCACCTTTGTCTTTGTCTTTGTCAGAGAGGATGTACTTCGCATTGTAGATAGTGCCCTGAAATTCAGAAGTGGCATGAAATGCATAATCATCAAGTGTTTTGGGCGCATCATAAGTGCCAGTGCTCAAAGTAGTGTTGCGGTAGAAATTGATGATAGCGGCATTGTCTTCGCCCAGATGGGAAGAGCCATCCTCGTTGTATTCTGCGCCCTCAGATGGGCTGGTTCTATATTTCCATGAAGAAGAGTCGAAATGACCGGTGCCGATATTTAAAGATAGGGGGTCACTGCTGGTCGTGTAGGTATTTACGGTCGTTTTTCCGGTAGAGCTGTTGATCGTAAGGTCCAAATTGCCATCAACTGTGCCAATAGCGGGTCTGGAGTCGTCACAGGTGACAGCATTTACTGTTCCACCGGTAATATTGATCACAGTGGAGGTGCCTCCATGGCCAGAACCGGTGCCGATGGCAACACCAAACCCAACGGCAGTAACGTCAGCATGATCTTCGATGTTAACCGTAGCAGAAGACGAGTGACTGCCAATGGCTGCTGGCATGTTGAAGACTTCGGCGTTTACCGATGCATTACCAGAAATTGTGATAGTGGCTTTACCAGAAGCATTAAGACCTTGACCGATGCCACAGCCATTTTCGCTAGCAGCCTCCACAGTGGCATGATCGGTGATGGTAATATCACTGTTGCCTGCCGATTGATAACCGGATCCAATGGCAGCACCACCTCCTGCAAAGGCGGTAACATCTGCATTGCCCTCAATGCGGATATTCGTACCTGCTCCATAGGCACCGCCGCCGATACCGGCACCGTAAGAACCGCCGCTGGCAGTGATATCGCCACCGGTGATCGTGATATTGGAAGTGCAGGCAGTGTCATCGGTTCCACCGCCGCCGATCGCGGCGGCCTGATGGAAGCCGCCTGCCAGCAGCTTGCCGGTGTCCCCGCCAGCGGCATTTCCGTTTTCGTCCTTGTCTTTGGGAGTACCGTCATCGTTCAAATCGTCCTTGATGGTCAGGGTGCCGGTGCCGTATTTGTCCGCTTTTTCGATGGCGGCGTGTTCTTCCTCCCACCCGTTCTTAACCAAAACGGTATTATCGCCGTTCAGCTCAAGGTTGGTATTGCCGTCGCCCTTTATTTCGATCGCACCGGACTTGGCATCGGTGGTATCAACTTCAATGTGCACATTCTCCAGGGTCACATCGGTGGTCTGATCTTTTGCCGTCTCCACCGTGATGGTATTTGAAGTCTTTTCGCCGCCGCTGGTAATGGTGACGCCGGTATCGTCTGGGTGCTCGTTTATCTCTGTGTTCTTCTGCGTCACATAGGTGATGCCGTCATCTTTGGTCTTTACCGTCACACTGCCCTTGTTCAAATCGTAAGTGTCCGCAAACGCCGCTGTGGCGATGGACGAGACCATGGCCATCAGAGCCGCTGTGGACAGCACCCGCAAGGCAAGCTGTTGTTTCACGTTTTTCCGCATTGCAAAACCCTCCAAACAAAAAAACTTACAGAGACGTGAACGTTACCGTGAACGTTGCCGGGAACGATACCGAAAACCGGCAAAAACCGGAGCTTCGGGGCAGAAAAACACATAGCCGTGCACTTTCATGCCCGGCGTCTCTTTGTAGCGCAAGTATAGTACTGTGCCGTGGAGAATGTCAAGGCAAAATGCTGAATTTTCGGGGGGGGGGGTATGTAATTTTGTGGAACGAGCACAAAATGAGCCGAAAATTTGCGACAGAATAACAGGGCAAACCTGCACAAAAATCCGGGAGATCTTTATACGGGGCAAAAAATAAAAAATGGGCCCGGGAAAGCCCCCAGACTTTCCCGGACCCGTGGGTCGGAATTTTTCTTGGATGGAAGGTGCGCCGCCCGCCGGAGCCCCGGTTATTCCAGATTGCCGGTCAGGGTCATGACGGACGCAAGCACGGCCAGCGGGGCGGTCTCGCACCGCAGGATGCGGGGGCCAAGGCCAACCGTTTTGGCTCCGGCTTTGGCGGCCATTTCGGCCTCCTCGGCGGCAAAGCCGCCCTCTGCACCGGTCACGATGGCGATCTTCAGTTTTTTGCCGTCGGCGGGTGCGGCCTCGGCCAGCAGCTGGCGCACCGGCGCGCCGCCGCACTCGTAGCAGAACAGCACCAGGTCGTACTGGTCAAAGGTGCGGCACACGGCCCCGAAGTTGGGCAGCGGCAGGGCCACATCCGGCAGCACGCCCCGGCCGCACTGCTTGGCGGCTTCCAGCGCGATGCGGTTGTAGCGCTCGTTCTTCTGCTCCTCTTTTTTGGGGGCGGCCACGCAGTACCGGCTGAAAAAGGGCACCACATGGGCGGCCCCCAGTTCCACGCCGTGCTTGATGATCTGCTCCAGCTTGTCCTGTTTGGGGTAACCGGCCAGCAGGGTGACCTCCACGCTGGGCTCGGCGGCGCTGGGGTAGCCCGGCTCTACCGAGAATTCCACGCAGTCATCCCCGAAGCCGGTGATGGTGGCGGTGTATTCCACGGCGCTGCCGTCGCATAGAATGACAGTATCGCCCATGCGGGCCCGCATCACGCGGGCCAGATGATGGGCATCGGTGCCGCGCAGCACAGCCGTGCCGTCGGCGATCTCGGTGGTAAAATAACGGTGCGGCATAGTTCCTCCTTATGCCTTCTTGCAGACGATGCACTCCCAGCCGCGCTTCTCCTTCACTTCCAGCACGGCGAGGCCGGCGGCTTCCAGCGCAGCGATGACCTCATCCTTCCGGCTGTCGATGATGCCGCTGGCGATGAAGACGGCGTCGTCGGCCATCAGGCCGGGGACGGCGGGGGCCAGGGACATGATGGCGTTGGCCACGATGTTGGCCGTGATGATGTCGTACTTGCCGCTGGCCTTGTCGGACAGATCGCCCACGAGGACGGTCAGCTTATCGGCCACGCCGTTGAGGGCGGCGTTCTCGCCGGCGGTGCGGACGGCCACGGGGTCGATGTCCACGCCCTCAGCCACGGCTGCGCCCAGCTTGAGGGCTGCGATGGCGAGGATGCCGCTGCCGGTGCCGATGTCCAGCACCCGCTCGCCGCCCTTGACCCGCTCGTCCAGCACTTCGAGGCAGAGGTTGGTGGTCTCATGGCCGCCGGTGCCGAAAGCAAGGCCCGGGTCGAGGATGAGCTTGACGCGGTCGGTGTCGTAGTCCTGCCAGGACGGCACGATGGCGAGGCGCTGGCCCACGTCCATCGGGTGGTAATACTTGCGCCAGCCGTTCTGCCAGTCCTCCTGCTCCACGCCCTCGGTCTCGGAGGTGTAGGGGATGCCTGCGGCCTCCATCCGGGCCGCGATGAGAGCCAGCGTCTCCACCGGCGAAGCGCCCGGCTCGAGGTACATGTGGATGATGACGGTGTCCCGGGGCTTGTCCAGCAGCTCCTGCTCGATGAGGTCCACGTGGGCGATCTGCTCCACCTGTTCCTCGATGTCGCTGTAGTCTTCGATATAAATGCCGCCCTCCGCGATCATGGTGGCCACGGCCTCGGCGGCCTCGGCGTCGGCTTTGGATACGGTCAGGCGAATATCAGTCCATTCCATAAGGATGCTCCTTCCGTGTATTGGGGATATACTGTCTTTATAGTACCCGATTCCGGCCCGGGATGCAAGCTCTCGGGCCGAAAGATACCCGAAAAGGCTTTCTTTTTTCCCGGCAGTATGTTAATATGGTGTTGTACCCGGACTGGGCCCGGGCGGCTTCCTGCCGGAAGCGCCCGCCGCATCGTTCCCCAAAGGAGGAATTATCGTATGTTTTTGGGAATGGATATTTACAGCTGGATCGCTGCTATCGTCATCGCGCTCATCGTCACATTCCTTCCGATCACGCTGCCGTTCAAGATCGTTCTCGCCATGGTGGCCATGGCCTGCTTCTACTTTGGACGCAAGTATTATCACAACCATAAGAACGGCGGGGCCGAGACGCCCAGCATGAGCTCTGCCGAGAGCGAGGCACTGGCCTCCGGCATCCTGAAAGCCCTCGGCGGCAAGAATAATATCGTCAAGGTGGACTACTGCGCCACCCGCCTCCGCTTTGAGGTACACAGCTACGCCTCCGTGGACGAGGCCGCTGCCAAGGCCGCAGGCGCAGAGGGCGTCATCCGCCCGGCCAAGAACGCCTGCCAGGTGGTCATCAAGGGCGATGTGCAGGCTGTGTACGATGCCCTGCGCAAGCAGCTGTAACTAAGAAGCCGTTTCCTTACGCAAACAGCTTCTCGAACACCGCCGGGAACGGGCCGCTGCGCCCGGCCCGGCGGTATTTTTATCGGAAAGGAATTTTGATATGAAGCCCCAGACCTTTACGTGGAAGAAACTCACCGCCGACGAGTTGACGCGGGTGTATCTGGACGAGATGCGCCGCGACTTCCCGCCCAGCGAGCTGAAACCCCTGAGCATGATTCTCAACAGTGAAGCCGTCGGCATGGCCCACACCTGGGGCGTGTTCGAGGGGGAGACGCTGGTGTCCTATCTGCTGATGGTGCGGCCTATGGGCTGTGAAGTGAGCCAGCTGGACTATTTCTCCGTCCTGCCCGCCTACCGCAGCACCGGCATTGGCGCAAAGCTGCTGGCCGCTCTGCCCGCCCACGAGGAGGGCGCAAAGGCCATCCTCATCGAGGCCGAGTGTCCCGAGAAGGCCGACGACGAGGCCATGGCCGTCCGGCGTCTGGGCTTTTATGCCCGCTGCGGGGCCGTTGACACCGGCTGGACGGAGCATCTTTTCGACGCATGGTTCCGGGTGCTGGTCCTGCCTGCCGAGGGGGAGACACTGGATGCAGAGACGGCCAACAAAGAGCTGGCCGACTGCTACAGCCGGGTGATGGGCGCGGACAAGTGGCGCAGATATGTCCAGCTCTACCGCCCGGACGGCACGGAAGAGAAATTCTGATTCGATCATAGGGTCTGAAAGGCTGCTTTACGTTCTGTGAAGCAGCCTTTTTTGCACCCTTCAGCGGGCGGGATGCACAAACGAACGTGCGGATTTTTGACAGTTTGACCGGAAATGTAAAATCAAGTGTCCTGTTTTCCACACCGGCTTTACCAGAGGATGACAGCAGCGCAAAAACACTGCACAAAGCTTTACCTGCATTTTGCGCTGCCATGGTCGCAGCCGGATGGGCGGTGCGCTACAATAAAGGCGTCCCAAGAGAGACACAACAAGGAAAAAGGAAAACAGCCCGGCCAGAACAAAAGGGTCGGCCCAGTTGAAGGAGATATTATGATGAAAAAGATCACTCGTCGTTCGTTCCTGTCCATCTGCGGCGCTGCTGCCGCTGCTGCTGCCCTGACCGCCTGCGGCGGTGCAGCTTCTTCCACTGCTGCCTCTTCTGCTGCCGCATCCAGCACCGCAGCTTCCGCTTCTTCTACGGCTGCTCTGTCCGGCAATGTCGCCACCGGCGGTTCTACCTCTATGAAGAACGTCATCGCCGCCCTGACCGAGGGCTTCGCTGAGCTCGAGCCGGATGTTACCATCAGCTATGACCCCACCGGTTCCGGCGCAGGCATCACCGGCGCTGCCGATAAGACTCTGGACATCGGCCTTTCTTCCCGCGCCCTGAAGGCTGACGAGACCGGCGTCACCGGCACCATCGTAGCTCTGGACGGTATCGCCATCATCGTCAACAAGGACAGCAAGGTCGAGGACCTGACCGTTGACCAGCTCAAGCAGATGTTCACCGGCGAGATCACCAACTGGTCCGAGGTAGGCGGCGACGACGGCGAGATCGTTCTGGTGGGCCGCGAGGCTGGCTCCGGCACCCGCGATGGCTTCGAGAGCATCGTGGACGTCAAGGATTCCTGCAAGTATGCGCAGGAGCTGACGGCTACCGGCGCTGTCATCAGCGCTGTGGAGGCCAATCCTCTGGCCATCGGCTATGCTTCCCTGTCTGCCATCGGCGACACCGTCAAGGCTGTGACCGTCGGCGGCGTGGAGTGCAGCGAGGAGACCGTCAAGGACGGCAGCTATGAGGTGCAGCGTCCCTTCGTGTTCGTCACCAACGACTCCGTCACCCTCTCCGCTCAGGCTCAGGCGTTCCTCGACTTCGCTACCAGCGCCGACGCTGCCGACCTCATCCGCACCGCAGGCGCTGTGCCGGTGAACGAGTAATTTTGTGAGGGATCCCTCAGGTGTTTTTATGAAAAAATTCGAGCTGCCCCGCACCCCGGCCCAATGGCTGGAAGCTGTCATGAACGCCATCTTCTTCCTCTGCGGCATCCTTGCTGTGGGCTGCGTGGCTGTCATTACCATCTATATGTTCCTGTCGGGCCTGCCCGCCATCGGAAAGATCGGCCCGCTGAAATTCCTCTTCGGCACCGAGTGGGCCTCCACGGCGTCCGAGCCGAAGTATGGCATCCTGCCCTTCGTGCTTTCGAGTATTTACGGCACCCTGGGCGCGTCCCTCATCGGCGTGCCGGTGGGCCTGCTGACAGCAGTGTTCCTCTCGAAAGCGGCAGCTCCCGGCGTGCGCAATGTGGTCGTCACGGCGGTGGAGCTGCTGAGCGGCATCCCCAGCGTGGTGTTCGGTCTGCTGGGCATGCAGGTGCTGGTGCCTGCGGTGGCGAAGGTGTTTGGCAAGGCGTCGGGCGCCTGCCTGCTGTCGGCCATCGTGGTGCTGTCCATCATGATACTGCCCAGCATCGTGTCCGTGTCGGTGACGGCCCTCAACGCCGTGCCGCCCGAGTATGAGCAGGGCAGTCTGGCACTGGGTGCGACCGATACGGAAACGTGGTTCAAGATCAGCATCCCGGCGGCCAGGAGCGGCATTGCAGCCGGAATCGTTCTGGGCATTGGCCGCGCCATCGGCGAGGCCATGGCCGTCATGATGGTGGCGGGCAACAGCCCCAATATGCCGGACAGCCTCTTCCGCAGCGTCACCTTCCTGACCACGGCCATCGCCAAGGAGATGAGCTACGCCAGCGGCCTGCAGAAGCAGGCGCTGTTCAGCATCGCGCTGGTGCTGTTCGTCTTCATCATGGTCATCAATGTGCTGCTCAACGCTGTGCTGAAGGGAGGAAACAAGGATGAAAAGTGACTTCTCCCCCTCCCGCCGCGCATGGAACGTCATCATGACCGCTGTGGTCTGGGCGGCGGCAGTGCTGGTCATCGCCCTCACGGTGGGCGTCATCGGGCTGGTACTGGTGCGGGGCATCCCCCACGTCAGCTGGGAATTCCTTTCCACCACCGCCAGCGTCCTGAAAGGCACTGACGGCATCCTGCCCGCCATCCTCAACACGTTATATGTCATCCTGCTCACCCTGCTCATCGTCCTTCCGCTGGGCGTGGGCGCGGCAGTTTACCTCACGGAGTACGCCTCCAACCGGAAGCTCATTGAGGTCATCGAGTTCACAAATGAGACGCTGGCGGGCATCCCCAGCATCATCTATGGCCTCGTGGGTATGCTGGTCTTCGCCCAGACAATGGGCTTTAAGACCTGCCTGCTCTCCGGCAGCCTGACGCTGGTGGTCATGAACCTGCCCACCATCATCCGTACCACGCAGGAGTCCCTCAAAACGGTGCCGCAGGGCTACCGGGAGGGCGCTCTGGGCCTCGGCGCGGGCAAGTGGCACATCATCCGCACCATCGTGCTGCCCTGCAGCATCGACGGCATCGTCACCGGCTGCA
>ENA-ORTN01002787-ORTN01002787.1-human-gut-metagenome-genome-assembly--contig:-NODE-2787-length-13423-cov-2.959755_pt1 | contig 13423 bp, 6 predicted proteins | sample MGYA00242070_ERZ509189 | MGnify/ENA primary metagenome ERZ509189 (study PRJEB26280, sample SAMEA2338821) | human gut metagenome | biome: human gut; feature: human-associated habitat; material: faeces...
CCCTTTCTGTTTACAATTCCTAAAACCTTGCCCATACGTTTGCTTCCTTTCTCTTCTTGAATTTGTTATTTTGGTTACATTTGATTTGGATAAAAATAGGGTTAAGCACTTACCTCCTTCCACGTAAGAACACTATAGGTTACAATTTGGGAAAATAGATTTTGCACCAAAACTGAGATTGATTAGAAATGATAAATTTGAAATACACTTGAAAAATAGATTTTTAACTCCTTATGGTATTTTAGTGTCAAGTTATCCGATTTCCCTTTTTCAGAATGAAAACTAGGTTGTTTTCATCCTGATTTTCCGTTTTCACAGCAACTTCTGTTTTGGACGAAATCAGCGGAACCCCTTGATTTTACTGGCTTCTCACTAACTTGACACTATAATACCATTATCCCCCAATACCGGATTCGGATAAGCTGTAAAACCCGGCAGCCTGCGTGCACCGCGGATCAGGTATGCCTTCATTTTTTCTCCATATAGATAGGCATCGTTACCATCTGTAATGCCCCACTGCATCAAAAGTGCTGCACTTCCGGTCACAAACGGTGTCGCCATGGATGTTCCGGTACGCACCTGATAGCCGCCGCCCGGTGCGCAGGACATGATCTCCACCCCCGGAGCCACAAGATCGGGCTTTACCTGATTGGTTGCCCTCGTATAACCTCTCCCAGAAAATGCAGCTGCCTGGTCAAATCTCGCATCGTATGCCCCGACAGTGATCACTTTCGTCGCTGTAGAGGGAATCGTGAGAGTTGTCTCCTCCACCGGATTTAAAAATCCCGTTCCGCTGTTTAACACATTTCCTGCCGGAAGCCACATGTCAAACGCGCCGTCTGTAATCCGGATGGGAGTGAGCCTGATCTTCCAGATTCCATCGTCAATGTAACTGCCCACTGGGATAAAATCCAGATAAATTTCCTGGTAGGGATTGTACGGACTTGGTTCTCCATAATACACCAGAAGGTTTGTTTCTCCCAACTGAAATCTCTGGGTTCCCTGTATCCGCTGCAATGGTCCGATCGCAGTTCCGCCCGGATGGATCACAGAGACACCGATCTCATCCACATAATTTTTCCAGATCTGCAAATTTAAGGATGCCTCATACGCGCTCACCGCAATCTCAACCTCCTGCTCCTCATTCAGCGTCAGTTTTCCCGCTGTATGGACTGCTGCGCTCCCTTCATTGCCACTGCCGATCACAATAGACGTTTTCCAGTAATTCGCCATGTCATCCAGATAGGTCTCTATCAGTGAATTCCCGGAATGGGAACCGTAATTATTGCCAAAGCTTAGATTTAATGCAATTGGTTTTCCATACTGCCTTGCTCTCGCAATACAGAAATCCACAGCACTCATCAGTTCCGTTGTTTTCGGAAACGAAGTCTCTCTCGGCACACCAAGTTTCACAACGATCAGTTCACTCTCATATGCCACGCCACGGTACCGCCCATTGGAAGCCCTGCCATTTCCTGCCGCAATGCCTGCAACATGCGTACCATGCCCGGATGCATCCCTACTCGGGCAGATTGCGTACCGCTCCTGCTCACTCTCCTGCCTTAACGCCAGATTAATCGTCTCACGCTCGTAGACCGTGTCAAGCGTCTGATCCCACAGCACAGCAATTCTTGTCGTTCCGTCACTGTTGCAAAAATCCGGATGTGCATAGTCGATCCCTGAGTCAATGACTGCCACAAGCACCTCTTTTCCTGTCAGATTACTTGTCGGACTTGTACCCTGACCGGTCTGCAGCGGATTGATGCAGGAACTTCTTTTTCCGTTTTCCACCGAAAAAAAAAGTCGTTTTGGTTTCTCCATATATTCAATTTCAGGCATGGATGCGACAAGCTCTACCAACGGCTGCGGAATCCTTAAAATAGCATATTCATTTGTGAGGTTATAAATTCCAATCTGAGCCTGTTCCTCCGGGAAACGCTCCGCCAGCTTCTGTCGCAGTTCCTCTGTCGTTCCAAAAAATTTTACGATCACCTCCCAGCTATCATCTGCAACATCATATCCTACATCCAGATTCAGGGACTTTTCCCGTTCCTCCCGCGTGGCATCCAATGCCAGATTTAGTATATTTTCTATCTTTCCACAGTTTTCCTTCATGCGCTTTTCCGTTTTTTTCTCTATTCTATGCATGAATCCATCCCCTTAGCATAAACTAAACCAAAATAGAATGCGATCAGAATGTAAGGAAAAATATATGTGTGGAATTGCAGGTTTTTATAACGCCAAAGGAAATTATCAACAACAGAAAGAAAAATGGGCATCTGTGCTGACTTCCATGCACGAATGTCTTGCGCACCGTGGAAATGATGAGTCCGGGATCTATCTGTCAGATATGACCGGTCTCTCCCACGCGCGCTTAAGTATCCGCGACATTGTCACCGGGAAACAGCCGATTATACGCCAAAAGAACGGAAAGGAATACGCGATTGTATACAATGGCGAATTATATAACACCGGGGAACTCGCCCGTGACCTGCGGCAGTCCGGCTATGAATTTTCGACGACTACGGACACCGAAGTCATTCTTTATGCCTATATGCAGTACGGCGCCAGTTTTGTCCGGAAACTGAATGGAATTTTTGCCTTTGCCATCTGGGATGACAGCAAAAAACAACTTCTCTTATACCGTGACCGCGTAGGAATCAAACCGCTTTTTTACTCGTTTGTATCCGGACAGCTCCTGTTTGCCTCTGAGCCAAAGGCACTTTTTTGTTTTCCGGGATTCACTCCGAGGGTTTCTATGGATGGCATGCGCGAAGTTCTCGCGATCGGACCTGCCCGGACCATGGGAAATGGAATTTTTGATGATGTAAACGAAGTGCTTCCCGGACATTATCTCATTTTTTCTGAAAATACGATGTCCGATCACACTTACTGGGATCTGTTCCGAACCCCGCATACCGATTCCTATGAACAGACAGTGGAAACTGTCTCTTTTCTTCTGCGCGATTCCGTGACCAGACAGATGGTATCCGATGTTCCGGTGTGCACGTTTTTGTCCGGCGGCATTGATTCGAGCATTGTCACCGCGATTGCCTGCCGTTACATGGAAAAACACGGTGAAACCTTAAATACTTTTTCCTTTGATTTTAAGGACAATGACATTTATTTTAAATCCAACGCCTTTCAACCGGAGCGTGATCTTCCTTATGTCAAAATCATGTTAGATCACTACCACACAAACCACACGTATCTGGAATGCGATGAAAACACGCTCTTTTCCGCACTCAGAGATGCCGTCGACGCAAAGGATTTTCCGGGTATGACAGACGTGGACTCCTCACTGCTCTACTTCTGTTCCCTTGTAAAAAAACACAATAAGGTCGCACTGACCGGTGAATGTGCCGATGAGATTTTCGGCGGATATCCGTGGTTTTACCGGGAAGATCTTTTATCCAGAGATGGCTTTCCGTGGTCCGCGGATATGTCTGTGCGAACGCTGTTTCTTAAAGACTCCTTCATAAAAGATCTCGATCTTGCCGCCTACTCCCACGACCGTTACCAGACTTCTTTAAACCAGGCACCACACCTTTCAGACGAGACGGAAACCGAGCGGAAACGCTATAATATCGCTTATCTGAACATCAAATGGTTTATGCAGACACTGCTCGACCGCATGGACCGCACAAGCATGTACTCCGGTCTGGAAGCCCGTGTTCCATTTGCCGACCACCGCATCATCGAGTATGTGTTTAATGTTCCGTGGGAAATGAAATACCAGAACGGTGTCGAGAAAGCACTGCTCCGTGACGCATGTAAAGACCTGCTTCCAGAGGAGCTTTTGCACCGGAAAAAGAGCCCTTACCCGAAAACCTATCATCCCGGCTATGAGAAACTTCTGATTGCAGAAATGCAGCACATCCTTGACCAGCCGGATGCACCGGTCAAGACCTTCATCGACACAAAAAAACTCGAAACCTTCCTAGAGGCACCGACCGAATACGGAAAGCCGTGGTTTGGACAGCTCATGGCAGGACCGCAGCTGCTCGCCTACTTCATCCAGATCAACTACTGGATGCAGAAATACCACCTGAATCTGTAATTTCCGAATGAACGGAAGCGCTGTCCCGGCTGTCCGGTCTGGCAGTCTGCCGGGTTATATCATTTATGTATGCATGGAAAGGAAGCGGGGCGCAGAATGAAACTTGTTCAAATTGCTTATTTATCAATATTTCCTTTTTGACTGCTCTCATTGTTTATATTCATTCAGCAATGGACAGTCCGCACAATATGTCCGTTTCATGACACACACTCGTCTTAGGTTTCTCGTGTGTGCGTTACATGCCAGAATCAGCATCGTTTATTGTAGGGCAAAAATTAAAAAATACCCGGATAATTTTTGCCCTACTTCTCTGCTGATTTTCTGACATGTAACTTGCGCACAATAAAGTTGCAAAGAGAGTTTTTCGTAGACGGACACAGAGAGCCAGACGTCCATTTTTTGAATGAACATAAACAATCGAAGAAGTCTAAAACGAACCATGGATAAATAAACAATCCGAGCTATTTTCACAGAGCACCTCTTGCCATTTCATTTTTTATTGTACGTTAAAAGCCATGGAAGAAACGCACCTCTAAATTTTTCACTCCGTCAATCGTTCATCTGCTCCATAAAGTACATCCTGGATGCAAAGTCTGGGAAATGCCTTATCTGTTCATTGTAGCCGGTGCCTCCAAATGCCTGCTTTAATTTTACTCCGGCATACATGAGTGCATCGCCATATGCACAGAAATCTTCTGCCTCACCATCCATTTTCACAAACTTTGCGATCAGATTATGTGCGACAGAATCCTGCCTGATATGCACCGGAGCCACGGTGTTTACAAGATCGCCGAACTCTTTTACATTATATTTTAAACTACGATTGTAAAAATGATATCTGGCTTCCGGATTTAACCCATTCGGACGATAATATTCAAACTGCGTGTTCGGCGACACAAGTTTCTGCATCAGAAAGCCAACCGCTTTTTCCCGGTCTTCTGATACACACGTCCACTCCTGGATATTTCCAGCCGATGAACCTAACACGCTGCCCTGATCCGAAAAATTTCTTCCCCGGTAAAAAGAACCGGTCTGCAGCACTTTGCGCCACTCTTTATAAAGTGCGATCTGCGCTTTTACCGCATCGAAATCCTCCTTTTTCATGTCGCAGAAATTACATTCATATCCGCAGATTCCAAACGCTGCCACCTGAAATCTTGTCTCAAGCGGTGTCATTCGGAGCGTCTGGTGATTCGGGCAGGATGAGACATGTGCGCTCACCACGGACATCGGATAACCATAACTGTATCCGGTCTGAATCTCCGCACGGCACAGTGCGTCTGTGTCATCACTCGCCCAGATCTGTGGGAAATACGATAAGATTCCAAGATCAAACCGGTTGCCGCCTGCTGCACATCCCTCAAATAAAATTTCCGGGAATCGCTCTGTCAACTCCTTCATACACCGGTAGAGTCCAAGCACATAACGGTGTGCCACCTCCCCCTGCCGCTCCGGTGGAAGTATCTTTGAATAATAATCGGTCACGATCCGGTTCATATCCCATTTCACATAGGCGATATTGGCAGATGAGAACAGGTCACTCATCTGCCCAATGATATAGTCCTGCACCTCTGCCCGGCTCAGGTCGAGCAGCCGCTGGTTTCTTCCCTCAGAATGATTTTTGCCCGGAATATCCATCGCCCAGTCCGGGTGCGCCTTATAAAGTTCACTGTCCACGTTCACCATCTCCGGCTCTACCCAGATGCCAAAATCCATACCGAGATCGTTGATTTTTTTACAGAGACCAGCCAACCCGTTCGGAAGCTTTTTCGTATTCACCTTCCAGTCTCCAAGCGACGAACGGTCATTGTCCCTGTGACCAAACCATCCATCGTCCATCACAAACAGTTCAATCCCTGCTTCTTTTCCGGCTTTTGCGAGCTGGAGCAGTTTCTCATTGATATCGAAATACGCAGCTTCCCAGCTGTTCAACAATACCGGGCGCACTTTTTTCTTCCACGCACCACGCACAATATGTTCCCGCACAAAGCGGTGCATACACTGGCTCATACCATTGTATCCTGCTCTGGAATAAGCCATCACTGCCTCCGGTGTCTCAAAACTTTCCCCTGCCGGAAGCTGCCAGCAAAAATTCTGCGGATTGATTCCAGAGACAAACCTTGTTTTTCCATAGCTGTTCACTTCGACCGCCTCATAATGGTTTCCGCTGTATACAAGATTAAATCCATAGCAGTCCCCGGTATCCTCCGTGGTTTCTCTCCCACTTAACATCACAAACGGATTCGCTCTGCTTGAGGAAGTTCCGGTATAAGAAGCATTTACGTATTTCCCTGCTGCCACCGGGACATCCCATCTTCGCATCTCCCTCGCCCACGCGCCATGAAAGGAGGTAAACACATGATCCGATGTCGGAAAATCAACCTGACAGCTCATCAGACGCCGGATCTGTACCGCATTTTCACCGTCATTAATGAGTTTTGCACTTCTTGTTATCACATCACAGTCCTCATAAATATAATAATGAAGTTCTAATTTCAAAGCAGAATTGTTGTCTTTTAACGTCACACAGAGATGTTCCACCTGATCTTTCTCATCATAGGAAGCTGGCAATGCATCCTCTGCATCTCTCGCCTCTCTTCCCTCAAACCGGGCAGACGATTCATACACAAAATCCGAAGAAAAACTTCCATCTTCATAGATAAGTTCCACAAATGGCTCCCTGATATCTCCCTTTCCATAAGAGGACATTTCCAGACACACATCCTCTAACGTATAGGCGTCATGTTCCCTGTCGTAGACACAGCTGTTGCCCGGCTGAAAGGTATGTTTTTCGATCAAAGGTGCGACTGCATTTTCATCCAGAGGCTCACACACATGGATTTTTCTTCCATAATATAAATGCTCCAACTGCCCTGTCGGCAATTTGCGGAACGCATAGGTCGTATGTGCTGTATGTAACACAAAAATATCATTAGCTGTCTGAATCATGATTTTCTCCTCTTTTAATTCTGATGTTTTTTCTCTAATTCTTTGGAAATCTCCGCTAACTTCCGGTCTGTCAGAATATAACGTTTCTTAAATACGATAAATCCGATCACCAGCACAACGATTGGAATGATCGTCATGGATAAACGCAGTCCCATGCGGGAGGATGCTGCGATCGGTTCCGTTACTACCGCTTCTTTGTTTGAACTGATATGGAACACAAATAAAACCATCGAAGATATAAATCCTGCGATTCCTGAGGCGAGCTTTACAACAAACGTCTGCATGGAAAAAATGACGGATTCGTCTCTCCGGCTATTTTTAAACTCACCATAATCTACTGTGTTTGCCAGAAAGACAGTGATAATTACATTCAGCACACCGACTGCTGACATAATAAATGCCGCCGGGATAAACAGCCATCCAACAGAACTTGTTCCGGTTGCGGAAATGATAATGATCAAAATATATCCGGTCACTGCCATTCCAAAACAGGTATAGAAAATTTTAATCGTGTCCATGAATCTGCGGAGCACCGGAAACAGGATCATCATCGCCAAAATCTGGCATCCGCCGCCGACCATATTAAACAGCGTAAAATCTCCCTGATAAGTACTTGGGCTGAAATCATATTTCAGGAAAAAGTAAACAAGCTGCTGGGTGATATATAAGGCCGTATTGATCATTACGATTGCAACTACAACTGTCATTGCCTGATCATTCTGGATCAGCGCCCGAAACATCTCACCGATGGAAGCGTTCTTCATATCGACCGTTGATTTTTCTTTGATGCACAGGCAGGTGATCAGAATGAAGATCACAAATAACACCGCAATGATCAGTGCAAATTTACTGTATCCGATACGGTTGATCTCATTGTCTGTCGTTCCGCCGAATGCTTTTCCAAGTGCGGCAACACTCATGACTGTGACGATCGATACCAGTGCGGAGCCGACACCTGCGCAGGAACGTGCAAATGCAGACAATCCCTCTCTCTCTTTTCCAGCCTCGGTAAATGCCGGAATCATACTCCAGAATGGAATATCCATCATCGTGTAAGTCATGCCCCACAAAATGTAGGTAACAGACGCATATGCCACTAACCCTGCACCGTTTAATTCCGGTGGGATCGTGAACATCAGGTAAAGTACAACTGCGTTTGTGACTGTACCGACAAGCAGCCACGGACGGAATTTTCCCCATCTCGTTTTTGTCTTTGCGACCAGCACACCCATGATCGGATCGTTAAATGCATCAAACACGCGGGCTGCCATTAAAAGAACTGCGATCGCTGCTGCGCTGATTCCCATAACATCCAGAAAATAAATGGAAATGTAGCTGGCGGAAAGCATGTAGACCATATCCTTTCCCACTGCCCCGATTCCATAGGCAAATTTCTCTCTGCCGCTCAAACTTCTCTTTGCTTCCATCGTAAAAATCTCCTTTTCTCCATTAAAAATTCATCATTTCTGTTTATTTTTTAATCCCATTGCAAGTTCCACAACTTTGTAAGCACCGTCATAAAGACCTGCCTTTTTATTCGTTACAATGTTCTGACACATATCTGAAAGAAAAGTATCGTCCTGTAAAAATAATTCCAGCATCTGGATCGTGTGCGGAATATCCCGGCACTCTAACGTTCCGTCTCCCACCTCCGCAGAATGGATTGCACCCCACATCTCATGTTTTCCCACGCGGCGGATGAACAGTTTCGGCACCGGATAAAATGCGAGTTCACTCGGTTTTGTCACTAAGACATCACAGCTTCTCATGAGAAGATTCGTGCAGTATACCGCCTCGAAAATATTTTTGTGCCAGAATCCGTGAATCCCTTCGATTTTCTCCTTCCCATCCAATGCTTTTTGTGCAAATGCTTCTGTATCTGCCCAACAATCAAAATGTTCTGCTGCATAGTTTTTCATCTCAGGAATCTCTGCCAGCAGCGCCTCCCAGACATTTCTGTAATCGCCCACATTGACGTATAACGCCGCCTGCTTCTTCTCAATATACGGAAGCAGGAATTTGATGATCGCTGCAAAAATCTCCTTCTGCGCACCAGCCCCGCCGATCGTTAAAAGGAAACGCATCGGCTCGCCGTTCTCTTTTCTCCGGATACGCGCCGCACAGTCCGCTTCGATGCCCTGCACAAGTTCATGGTCAATGTAATGTCCTGTGTATACAAGGCTGTCGGATGGCATTGGTTTATTTACTTTATCTTTATTCATGCCGTTTAAAATGCGGTATCCCATATAGGAATTATGACACTGGATCGTATGCACGCTTCCCTCCGACAAATGCAGTGCCATCGGCCAGTTATCCGGAATCGCGTTCACCACGTATTTCATTCCGGCATGTACGGCTGCCTGCGCCGGCCAGACATGTGTTCCGATCACCGGGATGTCCTTTGGCACATTGCGGTACACCGGAGCCATCAGCTCTGCGTTTTTCTGGTCTGCTGCATTGTAGGACAATGCCCGGAATCCCTCATAATTCATTGGCTCCCAGACAAGTTTGTTAAAAATCGGATTTTTCGAAAGTCTTGAGCCGAGTGAATACAGATCATTCTGTGCACCGATCACTTTTGTGCAGGTCGTCTCACCATAGGAATTTAAGTCCATCCAGTAAGGCGTATAGCCCATCGCCTTCGCCGCAGACGCCATCGCCATGGAAATGCGGTAGTGTCCAAATCCCATACGGATATTTCCGACAATGATCCCTTTTTCTGTGTCAAATGTACCTTTTTCCGCATGCGCATTGACATCATAATGTGCATTCTCTGCCGGATTTCCAACCAGAATATTGTAAACCCCCAGGGAATCTCCGATATAACGGTTCTTCTCGACCGCCACCTCATAATTTTTCCGGGAGTCATCTCCAAATTTTTTCATATATTTCTTTTTGGACTTCACTGCCTTTTTATAAACCTTGTCCGGCATTTTATTTCCAAAAATCACACTTGATCTGTCTGTCATGTTTTCATTCTCTCCAAACTTTATTAATTTCTCTCACTTCGAACCGTAAAACCGATTTTTATATCTGAGTCACCATCCCGAATGATAAGTACCGCATCCTGCTTTTCTCCTGGCTGAAGCCTTTTGCTCTTCACATAAGCGCCGCCCATTCCTCCCTGCAAAGCCACCGTCTTTGGTCCGATGATTTCAATCGGTCCCTCTGTCTCAAAGGTAAGTGGTTCATTGTAAAACGGAAGGATATTGCCGTGTTCGTCCTGTGCCTGAATCCGAACCTCAGCCACATCATAACTCTCTGCGTCGATCAGATTCTCATGATCCGCCACTGCTGAAATCTTCCGCTCTATCATCGGTTCTTTGATGATTGTTTTCACCACCCGCTCCTGCCTTGTAGATACATCCACCATCACCGCCTCAAAACGATACGTTGTGGAGGTGCCACCCCAGTCGCCAATGTATTTGTTATACAACCGGACTGCCTCTTCCATATTCATATGATAGCGGAGGATCAGCCATATTCCCGTCGCATAAATGGACTTTGGAAGCTTTGCGAACCCAAACCTGGTAAACGCATTCAAAGCTTTTTTCACACCGGCTTCCTGTCCCGGTTTCATATGTTCTTCCTGCAGGGCATCTCCGATAAAATCATCGATAAGGATCGGACCGTGTTTCAGATGTGTGTACGGAGAATCTGCGGCACTGTACTCCTTAATGAACCGGTCATTTTTATACATCCGCACCTTATCCGCATTCGTAAAAATATAGGTTTCCCCGCGGTTACATCCCGGATGTTCCCCAATATCCATGGAAGAACTTAATTCCAGCACCGGCTCTTTCTCCTGCTGACAAGCATAGACCGCCGCTGCCAGTTTCGGATTGCGGAACATATCCATGACTCCGTGATAACAGATGCGGTCACCACTTCCGAAATCCTTGTGAGTGTTGTAATCAAACATGCACCAGCCAAAGCATCCTGCAATGTCCTCCTCGGCTGCCACCGCATCCAAAACATTTGCATGGCGGAGCGCATGCTCTGCCCGGTGTTCTTCCCAGTCAAAAGTCTTCGTCGGATACATATGCCCATTGTATTCACTGATGAGGTATGGTTTTTCCATATCCGATGTCACATTCTTTTTCGGCTCACATCCCTTTGCTTTTCCATCATGCACAAAATCATTGTAGGTATACACATCTTCCAACAGACTGCTTTTTCTGTTCGCACGCACACCACCTGTCGGTCTCGAATCATCGAACTCATGTGCTGCCGCATTCGTCCTTCTGTAAAATGCATCATCATCCTGCGATTCATTAATGCGCACGCCCCAGAGGATGATCGACGTGTGATTCCGGTACTGTTTTACCATATCCCTGACATTTTCCACCGCCTGATCTTTCCATGCAGCGTCACCGATATGCTGCCACCCTGGAATTTCTGTGAAAACAAGAAGTCCTATTTCGTCACACCGCTCTATAAAATAATGGGACTGTGGATAGTGGGAGGTACGCACTGCATTCACCCCCAGCTCTCTCTTTAAAATATCCGCATCCAGCTGCTGCATAGATTTTGGCATCGCATATCCCACATACGGATAACTCTGGTGACGGTTTAAACCTCTCAGTTTTATTTTTTTGCCGTTCAGATAGAATCCGTCTTTTTTGAATTCTGCCCTTCGGAATCCGATTCGGTCTATCCTCTCATCCATTAACTTTCCATCACAGATTAATTCTGTCTTAACTTCATAAAGTTCCGGATGTTCCAGCTCCCACAGAATCACATTTTCTACCGGATAGGAAAGCTGCATGGAAGTGCCGGAGATTTCACTCTCCCCTAATGGCTGATACTCTCCTGTCTTTTTATTTTTAAGACTCTGTTTTAAAAACAATCCCTCCTGCGTTCTTTGCACCGTCACCTCAGAAATGAGTTCCGCATTCTGGTCATCCATTTGTCCAATGTCTGTCCTGATAAAAATATCTTCGATGTGGTCTTTATTTTTAATATCCAGATAGACATCCCGGTAAATGCCGCCGTATGTCATATAGTCGATCACATAACCAAACGGTGGAATATTCAAGTCCTCCCTGCTGTCTACTTTCACGACAAGGATATTTTTTTCTCCATAGCGGAGTGCTCCGCTGATGTCCATGGTAAAAGCTGTATATCCACAGTGATGTTCTCCCACTTTCTCCCCATTTAAAAATACTTCGCTGTCATGGGCGGCACCATCGATTGTCAGTAATATCTTTTTTCCTTCCCACGCTTTCTCTGCCTCGATGACTCTTCGATAACCGCTGATCATCTGATAGCAGTGTTCATCAAAATAGTGAAGCGGCGTTTCCTTACAGGTATGTGGAAGCCTGACATTCTGCATTGTACTGTCATCATAAGCTGCCTCTGTCATAGAAGCTTCAAACTGTTCTGCAAACTTCCAGTCATTATTCAAATAAATACGTTCTGACATCATCCTCACCCTCTCTGTTCTCCTGTGTAACGAACTCCATGCTATCTTTTACCTTGTAATTCCATCCACCAGTATATTGACTACTTCCTCTAACGCCTCGTTGTAGGAAATCTGATTTGTGATCAGAATATCTCTCTGGAAAAACTGCTCAAGCGTTGCCTCCATCATGGTTTTCAAAATTGGAATCTGAATCGGTCGGACCGTGCCCTCATGAATTCCCTGCTGGATCAACGCGATCGTTGTCTCCCAGCCTGTCTCTAACCGTTGCTCCACTTTTTTATAAATTTTTGGATATTTATCTTTCAATAAATATAGCTGCCGAAAATCAATGTCTTTATAACCCTCCGGGAGCACTCCTAAAATTGCCCGAATCTTCCCAACCGTATCAAGCGAAGTATCCGAGAGTACTTTCTGCTCGCTCTCTTTGATGGAATCAAAACAGTAATCCACCATCTCTGACACCAGTGTATTCTTATCCTGAAATACGGTATAAATCGTTTTCTTACTGATTCCAAGCAGGGCGGCGATATCATCCATCGTAAACTTCAATCCCTTTTTATTAAATGCCTGAATCGTTCCCTCTAAAATGGTCTCCCGTAACTCCATATCCGCTCCCCTTCTCTGCTTTTTATTTGGAAACTATTTTTTACATTTCCGTTTCCATTATTGTAACATGTTCCAGTTTTTCTCACAAGAAACTACTTTCACAAAAATAGTTTCCATTTTTTGTAGAAATGTACCAACAGGAATCCCTGCTTGCATACTATGAAAATGTCGATTAAAATAAAATAAGTCAGGCATATTCCGTTACCTCTTTTTACATAACATGTAACCGGATTCTGACCTTTGTTTTTACTATCAGAAAGGAATTTTTCTATGAAAACATTATATTTTGAATGTAAGATGGGTGCTGCCGGAGACATGCTCATGGCTGCCCTTTATGAAATATGCGACCAGAAAGAATTATTTTTGCAGACGATGAATCAGGC
>ENA-ORTN01002820-ORTN01002820.1-human-gut-metagenome-genome-assembly--contig:-NODE-2820-length-13289-cov-3.208176_pt1 | contig 13289 bp, 12 predicted proteins | sample MGYA00242070_ERZ509189 | MGnify/ENA primary metagenome ERZ509189 (study PRJEB26280, sample SAMEA2338821) | human gut metagenome | biome: human gut; feature: human-associated habitat; material: faeces...
AAAATCTGGATGTCTTTCTACTTTTTCGTGAGGAAAAGTTACATATCCGTTAGCAATAGCGGAATTAAGAATAATTAATGCTGACGGGTCGCTTGAGTCTATTTCATCTAAGAAAAATACTCCTCCGTTTTTAAAAGCCTTATAAAATTCCGTTTCGTGGTATATACCACTTGCATCAACAAATCCTGTAACTTTGAATTCATTGCTGACGTTGTTTGTGTAGTACATTTCCATACCCAACGCCTCTGCTACCTGCTTAATGCAGACATTTTTCCCACTGCCAGCAGGACCGACAAGCATAGTTGGAATATCACATTCCACAAGCTTTAGAACTTTCTCGAAATCTTGATGAAACAAACCACTTACCTCGTGTCTTTTTGTTCCCTCAACGATTACTTGTACTGTCCGCAAAGTAACACCTTGCTCAGACAAGTAGTCATTAAGCATCTGGATAACTCCTGGTTTAAGTCCTTCCAATAAAACATCTTCCAACATAGTTGAGAACCTCCATTCATATTGTTTAAATCCTTTTTTTCATCAGCACGATTTAGACTTATGTCTAATGTCGTTTAGCAATTTGCTGAATGACTAAAAAAAAAATTGCTATACATAATATTTTAACATATCTTTGCATATTTTTCAAGTTTTTTACTGGATTATCAGAAAAAAATATGATTACGTTGAATAAAATAGTAACTGCCCATTTTCAGTAAGCGATCAACAAAAAACAATGTCAACAACTGTAAGCGATCAACAAAAAGGTGCATTGAAAGCCACTTTTTTGTTGATTGCTTACTAAATATGGTATATTTTTTCAATAGTTTTTTCTTAAGTTGTCAACATTGTTTTTGTTGATCGCTTACTATATTTTTTTCTATATATAACGAAACAGAGCTCTCTAACTTAGAGAGTTCTGTTATTCAGGTACAGTGTCCGTGGACAGTGCTACTTAAAGCACAAACCACCCCACAAAACCGTCGAAACAAACATCATCATAGAAGCCGGGCTCAAAGATAATGTGGGTAAGCGAATAGCGGAACTCGCCCCAGTTAAAGTATCTACCACCAGCAATCCAGATTCTGTTAGACCTTTCGTCCTTTGCTAAAATCTTGTAGCTATTTGAAAAATAGCATTTACCTCCAATTTGTCTTGAGCCAGTTAACTCAAAGTCATTTTTCGCAGATGCCGAGTTTAAGTAATGTACCAACTCTGTTGAATCAGTACATACTGCTTTAAATGCCTCACTTTCAGACCAACCTTCTGCAATTAACCTGTTGAGTATTGTTCCTACGAAGAGAAAATACTCGTTCTTTGTTCCAAGACGAATTCCTTTCTCCTTTGCGAGTCCTTTCCACTTATTATATGAATAGTCAACTGCTGCTTTACAACCTGGAACAAACTGAAGTTCACCATTTGCATCAATTGACGGATCACAGACAGGAACATAGAAACTTTTTACTCCAGCTTCAATCGCTGTTTGAAGCTCAATCATGAATCTCTCTTCACACTCGTCAGAAGCCTTGTGTTTCAACAGTTTAGTATAAATCTCACTATTTGAGCCTTTAACATGAATCACTTCAATGCCCATAATCTTTTCAGTTGCAGTATTTTCTGGCATAAGTTGCACAAGACACTTCTCTACATTGTCATCTTCAAGATACTGGCGTAAAATTGTCTCAACTGACTTCTTTACCATAGACTCCATTGTGAGCACAAGTGCTCCAGTTTCATCTTGATGGATAAAGCACTCCCTGCCGTTGTGTGTATGCTGAGTTTCTTCCCGCATTACCTCATATACTTTTTCGGCTACTGTCTTTGCCTTTATGGTCCCAATATACTTCTGAACTACCTCCTGAACCTGAATATCGTTAGCTGTTGTCTTGTTCATCATGTAACCTCCTAAAATTAAAACTTAATTTTGCCGAACGAATAAAGTGCATTCTTACGAATACACTTTAATTATACCACTTTATGTTAATTTTTGCAAATTTTAAATTTTTGTTATTAATTCATCAAGAGTTCTATACTTACTACTAGTTCACTTTTGTTATCTCATTTTCATATAATTCTTTATATTGCTTACAATTGTATTTGTCAAGTGAAAAACGGACCACTTTTTCAACTATAAAATTTACATATTTTTACTATTTTTCCAACAAACAGTTTCTTCATATCTATGACTTACTTCTCTTGAAAGATCTAATATATGAGCTTTATATGCTAGTCTATCTACCATTGCTCCTGTTAACCTTATCTTTTTTGTCTAATTTAGTATAACCTATCCATTGTTGTGTTTTGGCAACTTATCCGTCTAATAAGCCTTAATATCAAGTTCTTGTTCATAGAGCCACGATTTCGCTATTGCTTCTTTTCACACTCCATTACTGGTTTATGCTTTGCAAGTTGCTATCGAGTTCGCGACAAATACGCCTCTTGGGACTTTCACCCTAGATTTATGACATGCCCGTCATACAAAAAAGACTGGCATCTTTTACAATGTCAGTCAATATTAAACTTTTTTAATATTTTAGATTTGTCGCCAAGTCTATATCTATTGATAAATAAGTACTTTCGAGGATTTTTGGCGACAATTTTATTTTGTTTGGCGACAAATTGGCGACAAAAGCATATTTTTTGCATTTATGTCAATTTGTATAATTTCTTGTAATCCTTGCTATTACTGATTTTTTCCACAACAATTTTTGTATTTCTTCCCACTTCCACATGGACATGGGTCATTTCTGCCTACTTTTGGCTCTGTATTAACTACAGTTTTGTTAAGTCCACCTTCTTTTGGTTTAACTGTTCCATCAACTAGGTTTATTGCTGTATCTTCTAGTCCAGCTCCTGTTATTTCGGCTGTTTCTGTTCTCTTAACATTTTCTTCTTTCTTTTGGATGTTTAACATTATTTTAGCAACATCATCTTTTAATGCTTCAATCATATCATCGAACATATCAGCACCTTCAAGTCTATATTGAACAACTGGATCTTTTTGACCATATGCACGAAGACCAATACCATTTTTTAATTCATCCATATCATCGATATGATCCATCCATTTTTGATCAACAACTTTTAACATTACAACTCTTTCAAGCTCTCTCATATTTTCTGAACCAAATTCATTCTCTTTATTTTCATAAATTTCATGAGTTCTTTCTTTTAGTTCATTTATTACATCTTCAGCTGTTGCATTTTCATCTTTTAAAGTTGCTACATCTTCTATTCCAAATGATGTTTCAATATCTTGTTTTAAAGATTCAGTATTAATAACACCGTCCATGTCAACATATCCATTGACCATTCTTTCAATAGAATCATCAATCATGTGTAATACATTATCTTTTAGGTTATCTCCATCAAGAACTTGTTTTCTTTGAGCATATATAATTTCTCTTTGAGAATTCATAACATCGTCATATTGAAGTACATGTTTTCTTATGCTAAAGTTTTTACCTTCAACTTTCTTTTGAGCTGATTCAACAGCATTAGAAATCATTTTTGAGTTGATTGGCATATCTTCATCTGCACCAAGTCTTTCATATACTTTTACTATTCTATCTCCACCGAAAATTTTCATTAAATCATCATCTAGAGCTATATAGAATCTTGATTCACCTGGATCTCCTTGACGACCACTACGTCCACGTAACTGGTTATCAATTCTACGAGATTCATGTCTTTCAGTACCTATTATTTTTAATCCACCAGCTTCAACAACTTTAGTTTTTTCTTCTTTAATTTTTTCTTCGAATTTGTCTTTTAATTCTTTATAATGAGCTCTTTCTTTTTTTATTTGCTCATCATCTGTTTCATAATATGTTGTAGCTTCTTCAACCTGTTCAGGTGTATATTTTTCCATTCTTAATTGTTGTTTTGCTAAATATTCACTATTTCCTCCAAGCATAATATCAGTACCACGACCAGCCATATTTGTAGCAATTGTAACTGTTCCAAACTTACCAGCTTGTGCAATAATTTCAGCTTCTTTTTCATGGAATTTAGCATTTAATACTTGATGTTTGATTCCTTCTTTTTTTAGCATACTGCTTAATTTTTCGGATTTTTCAATAGAAACTGTACCAACTAGCACTGGTTGACCTTTTGCAAAGCTTTCTTTAATATCAGAAATAACTGCTCTGTATTTTGCACTTTCATTTTTGTAAATTATGTCATGATGGTCATCACGTACCATTGGTTTATTTGTAGGTATTTCAATAACATCTAATTTGTATATCTCTTGGAATTCTGCTTCTTCTGTCATTGCTGTACCAGTCATACCTGAAAGTTTATCATACATTCTAAAATAGTTTTGGAATGTAATTGTTGCTAAAGTTTTTGATTCGTCAGCTATTTTGACATGTTCTTTTGCTTCAATAGCTTGGTGAAGACCATTATTGTATCTTCTTCCATACATAATTCTTCCTGTAAATTCATCTACAATAAGAACTTCGCCGTCTTTTACAATGTAGTCAATATCTTTTTTCATAATTCCATGTGCACGAAGTGCTTGGTTAATATTATGCACTAATTCTGAGTTTTCAATATCATTAAAATTCTCTAAATTAAATTCTCTTTCAGCTTTTTGAATACCTTTTTGTGTTAATGAAGCTGATTTTGCTTTTAAGTCAACTATGTAATCATAGTTTTCATTATCTTCAGCTTGTTCTTCATCTTTTATGTCTTCTTCAACTATAACTTTTGGAGTTAATCTAGCTACAAAGCTATCAGCCTTTTTATATAAATCTGAAGACTGTGCTCCACGTCCTGATATAATTAAAGGTGTACGAGCTTCATCAATTAAAATACTATCAATCTCGTCGACAATTGCATAGTTTAATTCTCTTTGTACTAATTGGTCTTTGTATATAACCATGTTGTCTCTTAAGTAATCAAATCCAAATTCATTGTTAGTTCCATATGTTACGTCAGCAGCATATGCAGCTTTCTTAGCACTTGGATCCATTCCACTAATAACTAATCCAACTGTTAATCCTAAAAATTTATATACTTTACCCATCCATTCACTATCTCTTTTGGCTAAGTAATCGTTAACAGTAACAACATGAACTCCTTTTCCAGTTAAAGCATTTAAGTATACTGGTAGTGTCGCAACAAGTGTCTTTCCTTCACCAGTCTTCATCTCTGCAATTCTTCCTTGGTGTAATATAATACCACCAATAAGTTGCACATCAAAATGGCGCATTCCTAAAACTCTTTTTGAAGCTTCTCTTACAACTGCAAATGCTTCTGGAAGAATATCGTCAAGTGTTTCTCCTTGTGTTAGTCTATCTTTAAATTCTGCTGTTTTATTTCTTAGTTCTTCATCTGATAATTTTTGAATTTCAGACTCTAAACTATTTATTTCCTCTACTATTGGTCTTACTCTTTTTACCTCTTTCTCACTGTATGTTTTAAATAATCCCATGTCTTTCTTCCTTTCTTTTTGTAAAATCTTACATCTATGATATAATATCACTTTTATAGAAAAATCGCAAGAAAAAAAGGAAAAGTTATTAATTCTATTAGAACTAACAACTTTCCTTTTAAGAGAATGCTTTTTTACAAAAGAATTTTTAATAATCTAATCAGCATTAACGTCAGTGATATGATACCCCAAAGACTACTAATAGATAATATTGCCGCCATAAAGAAGTAGAAATCTATTTTGGGTGGCAATATTATCCGTATTCCAATTATGAATAACTTTCCGAATAAGATTATTAAAGCTATGAATATTCCTATTAATGCTATTGTCATATGTCATTCTCCCTCTCAAATAATAAATATAGTATTACCATAGTATTTATATTTTATCATTTTTAACTTGATCTTTCAATATTTTTTAAAAGTCTGTTTAAACCATTTTTTTATTCTTGCAAAAATTGGCTCTTTGTATTCTATCATAGAAACAGAATTTTCTACTGTTTCTACTTTTCTCTCTTTATTTTTAAATATATTGTCTACGTTATATTGTTTTTGCTTATTCTTTTCAATCTGTATTCTATCATAGTTTTGTTTTGCTAGTATTTTTTCTCTTTGTTCAGGTGTAGCCCAATAGTCTCTAAACAAAATAGCAATAATAGCTTTAGCTCTTTTAGAAACATTTTGCTCATCTAACGTGAGATTGGTATCATACTGAAAGTTATAATTTTTATTAGCATTTTTTTCAAATAAATCAATTTTTTCACTTGGTACTTTTTCATAATCTTCTTTCGAAATATTCTTCAATATTTCAAGAACTTCACTATATGCATTTGCATATTCTATATTTTCCATTTTTCTCCTTTGTTACAATTCTTGTGTATTTTTATCCTTATCTTCAATTGTTTTTTGCTCTCTTTCAAGGTCTTCCTGTGTTTTATCTATATAAGATGTTTCTTCCTGAATATCTATAGTCTCTCTTCCTAAATCTTGTACACTTTTTCCATTGTTGGCTTTTTCACTAAACAATTGCTGTGCAAATTGTTCATTTGTTCCAATTCCTTTATCTTTAATTCCACTAACTACTTGTTGTTTCACAAACTCGGTATCTTGTAATGCTTGTGTAATATCGTCTTGTCCTTCTAAAGCAGGATAAAACTCTGCTCCTCTTGAAATCTGCTCACTTAGTTTATCAATGTCTGTAATACCCTTCTCCTCTAAAAAAGCTTGAACCCTTTGATTATATGCTTTTTCTAAGTCTTCTTCTGAAATATAAGCTGACAAATCCATTGCTTCTAAAATAGGTTTTAAAAATAGTAAGTCGCTTTTTGCTTCTTTCCAACCAATTAACTCTATTGGCATATGTTGATATTTTTTATCTCTTGCAAAGAACTTTTTTTGATTGTCATGAACCCATCCATCATGTATAGTAGATAGTACTGATATTACCATGTCTCTTGTGTCTTCTGCAATCTGTTTTTCATCAGTATTTTCTCTTCCTAACCCCATTTGTTTTTTTACTGTTTCAAAGAAATCATTAGTAGACCCATTTCTGTAATCGCCTGTCATGATTATTTCTTTAAATGTTTCCATATCTTGTTCACTTATTGGTTGCTCATAACCATTTTTGTTTTTTAGATATTCTTGAGAATATTTTTGAAACCCTTTTATTGCAGCGTCTATTGAGCCCTGTGCATATACTTGTGATTCTAGTTCTTCATTTGAACTTTCTTGAACTACTTTTGTTGCTTCTTCTTCTGATAAACCATTCCAACTCATTAACGCATCTTTTGCTATTTGTTTATATACAGTTAAAGCCATATTACAACCTCCAAAAAATATATTTATAGTAATTATTTCATAAAATCTATCTTTTTTCAATAAATATATCAACTGTTACAAAAACGTAATATAAACTTAATATTTCTGTAACATTTTTAATTTATTATAATATTTTCTTCAAATAATTAACATTGATTTTTAAGTGTTAAATTAAAATAATAATATAGTTATAGACATAATAAACATCGGCGTGTTCATATATCACAGAAAAGAGATAGTAATCCCATCTTACTATCTCTTTTATTTTCCATATAAATCGCAATATTTCTAACATAATTTTCCAATGAATTTAATATATTGTATCAAAGGTGTGATGTGTATGTTTATTTATAACTTAAAAATTGACGGAAATAAATTAGGTAAAATATTTTTAGGAATTCTACTAGGAATTATTATTATAATAACTGCTATTGTTGTTTACCGTATTTTAGGAAATAATTTTTTCAAAACGAATGATGATACAAATTCTGTGAAAGTTCAAGAACTCACAGTTAGCAATTATACCAATGTACTAAAAACTGTGCATGATAATATAGACGATTACGTTGGTATGAGAGTGAGCTTTTCCGGATACATACATAGAATGGTAGACTTTAAAGAAAATCAATTTGTTCTAGCTAGAGATATGGTTATCTCTTCTGATTTGCAAACAGTTATTGTAGGTTTTTTGTGTGAATGTGACGATATAAAACAATATGCTGATAAAACTTGGATTCAAATTGAAGGAGAAATTATAAAAGGCGATTATCATGGAGACATGCCAATATTAAAAATTACAAAAATACAAAAAATTGATAAACCTTCTGACGAATACGTGTATCCACCTGATGCTACATTTGTTCCAACATCTGCAATATTTTAGACATAGATTCAAAAAGCTAGACCTTTGAGGTCTAGCTTTTTAGGCATTTTCAATATTAGTTATCTTTCAAATATTGATTTGAATACTCCTTTATCAATAAATGTTGAGAATATATTTTTTAATATTATTAGTATTATTGGTCCTATAAACATACCAATAACTCCTATGAATTTAAATCCTGTATACATTGCAATTAAGGTAAATATTGGATGTATACCTATTTTTCCACTCACCATTCTAGGTTCTATAAATTGTCTTACTACAGACATTATAATCCATAAAACTATAATCCATATTGCTAATGTAAAATCTCCTGAACATGCTGATATTACAGCCCATGGTATCATAAATGTTCCAGAACCAAATATAGGTAATAAATCTACAAATCCTATAATTAAGGCCATTAACAATGGGTATTGAACATTCAAGCCTGCAAAATGAAATATATATAATCCTATTAAGCAAATAACAAATGATATAAATACTAAAGTAACTTCTGCTTTTAAATATCCTCCTAATGATTTAGTAAGTTCTTTTATATGAATTCCTATTTTTTTAACCCAAGTTTCTGGCATATGATGTTCTAATTGGTCTATCATGTATACTTTATCTACACAAATAAAATATAATGCTAATAATGTAACAACTGTATATACTCCTATTGTTGGTATAGATGTTAAAAAGTTAATTGCATTTGTCAATGCTGATTTAGCCCAGTTTGTTAAGTTTCCTAAAAAATCAAGTGAAGACTGTTGAATGGTTGACATTATGTTGTCTGGTATTTTTAAACTTTCAAAATCAACTGAAGCTATTAGATTCTGTACTAGTTGATATCCTTTTTCAAAATATTCGTTTAAATTTGTAAGTAAATTAGATGCTTCTGTTACTAATGTTATTGATGCCCACACTAAAAGTCCCGCTATTATAATTATTGCAATTATGAATATTATAATAGAACTCGTTTTTCGTCTCAGTTTGGTTTTTCTCATTATAAATCTAATGCATGGTTCTAATAATAGTGAAATAATGAATGCTACTAAAAATGGCATATAAAAAATTACAAGTTTAAATCCTAGATAAAAGCCAAGAATAGATAGTGCCAATATTAGTAGGTTTTTTAGTACTTTTCCCCAATAATTCATATCTATAATCATATGTAATTGTTCCCTTTCTTTTTAATATGACCGAATTATATCATATATAATAACTTATTTAAATACTATTGTGCATTTTTCTTGTCACATCCACAAATGCAACCTAAAGTATTTCCTAAATTTGTTTCGTTAATTTTACTGTTTGCAGCTAAATCTCCCAATGTCAACATGCCAATAAGTTTGTTGTCCTCTATTATAGGTATTCTTTTCACTTGATTTTTAGACATTAAATTTTCTGCTTCCTTTACATCTGCATTAGCATCACAGCAACATACTTCACAAGTCATAATTTCACTAATTGGTGTAGTATTTGGATCTTTATTACAAGCAATACATCTTAAAATAATGTCACGATCAGTTACAAGTCCAACAACATTTTGTGAATTATTACATACTGGAATACAACCAACATGTTTGTTGCTCATCATTGTAGCACAGTCGTGAACTGTGTTAGATGGTGTAGCATATTCTATTTCATTACACATACAATCTTTAACTTTCATAACATACTCTCCATTCAAATTTATTTGATAATTTCAAATTATCAATATTATTTTTGACCAAAATAAAAAAGATATGCAACATTTTGCACATCTTTAAAATTTCAAAAATTGTTAAAATTTTGAAATTTATAAATATTCAGAATAATCTATATCCATTCTATTCATTCCCGGTCCATAAGGTGGTCTTCCTCCAGAAAATGGTGGCCTACCTGGTCCCACTGGTGGAAATGGTGGACGTGGAGGCATCGGTCTTGGAGGTGTAATTGCACCTCCTCCAAACAATCTTTGCAAAATTAGAATTTTAATTAAATCTCTTAACAATGGATTATTTGGTTGTCTTGTTTCTCTAGTTTCAGTTTTTATTGGCGTTCTTTTAGGTGTAAGTTCTCTTTTCATTTCTTGTCTTGCACTTACACGACTGTTTTCTCTATTTTGAGCTTCTATTTTTATATTTACAACTGTTTCATTTCTTTCAACAAGTTTGTATACATCATCTGTCATTTTATCTACTACTGATTTTGAAATAGGTTCATTATTTGCTTCACATGCTTTGCACACCAATGGATATATTATATTATAGCTGTCTGGATATAAAGCTTTCATTTCGGCTTCTGTTAAATTATTCTGTACTTGATTTGATGAATATGTATTTTCATTTCTATAATCATATGTCTCATAAATATTAGGATCATTTATTGGATATCCTAATACTTGTCGCATATAATCCTCATAATTTTGGTAATACATACAATACCTCCCATTTTAAATTTAATGTATTATATGTATCCTATATTGTATTTGTTACAATAATTTTATTTTAATTCCTAAAACACCATATTGTTTTTCTTTATCAGGTGAATAAATTTCATACATGCCATTAGCTTTTTCAGTTGCCTCACCTTCATCATTATATAGTTTTAGAAACAACTTCTTAAATGTATCTTCTCTATATAACTCAATAACATCAACTAATAATTTTTCCTGTAAATCTGGCAATTTTGAAAATTCTATTTTATCTCCAATTTTTATTTGCTGTCTTTTCTCATCATATAATCTAAATTCCACTGTTTTTGTTCCATTTTTTATTCTTTCAAAAGGATTTTCATTTAATTTCATTTTGTGTATCATATTTTTTTCTCCTCTATTATAACTCATTTACTAGTTTCTTAAATAAATTACCTCTTTCTTCAAAGTTTTTAAACAAATCAAAACTTGCACTTGCTGGTGAGAATAGTACAATTTCGTCTGGTGTTGCTATTTCTTTTGCTTTGTTAACTACTTCATTTAATGAACTACAATGATATATTGGCATATCTTTTTCTTGTGCTTCTAGCTCATCTCTAACAACTTTTTCTATCTTTTCAGCAGTCGCTCCCATTAAAATTAATTTACTTACATTTTCTACAATTGGTTTCGCAATTGGCGTATAGTCTAAATGTTTATCATATCCTCCTGCAATTAGAACGATTTTTTCACCAAAAGAGTTTAGTCCTGCTATAGTTCTTGTTGGTGATGTTCCAATAGAATCATTGTACCATTTAACTCCATCTATTTCTCTTACAAACTCTAATCTATGTGCTACTCCTTTAAAGTTTTGAATAGCTTTAGCCTGTACTTCTGGCTCTACTAAGCTTTCTGTTGCAGCTATTGCAGCACAAACATTTTCGTAATTGTGAACTCCTCTTAAATGAATATCTTTTACATTTAAAATATGTCTTCTAACCTTATCTTTACATTTCTTAATTTTCTCATCGTCATAGATTATTCCATCATCTAATTTACTTTTTCTACTAAAATATATAACCTTTCCATTAGCTTCATTTTTAAATTCTTTTGTTATTTCATTATCATAGTTAATAACTAGAATATCATTCTCGTTTTGGCTTTTAAATATGTTTTTCTTAGCATCTATGTACTCTTCATAAGATTTGTGAATATCTAAATGATTTGGTGAAATATTAGTGATAACCGCAATATGTGGGCTAATTTGCATATCCATCAATTGAAAACTACTTAGTTCTAATACTACTACATCTTCTGGTGTCATTTCTCTAACTTTTGTAAACAATGGTAATCCTATATTTCCACCTAAGTAACATTTCTTTCCACTTTGTTTTATAATTTCATAAATTAAACTTGTAGTAGTAGTTTTTCCATCACTTCCTGTAATTCCAATTATAGTAGCTGGGCAAGTTTGCATTAACATCTCTATTTCAGATGTTAAAACAGTTCCTTTTCTTACCTCATCCACAATTTCTGGTGTATCAGGTCTACAACTTGGAGAACGGAATATTACTGAAAATCCTTTTAGATTTTCTAAATTATTCTCTCCTAGGTATAAATCAAAATTATAATTATGTATTTTTTGAACTGCTTCTTTGTCTAGTTTTTCAACTGGTCTTTTATCAAAAAATGCAACACTTGCACCTAAGTTGTGAAAATAATCTATTAAAGGAATATTACTAACTCCTAAACCAATAATAGCAACTCTTTTTCCTCTTATATAGTTTTCAAATTCATCTAATTTTTTATTCACAAAATCCATTATCTATATTCTCCTTTTTTATAAAACTTAAAACCTTTTTAGCTGAAGCTTGAACATTTTTGCACTCACTAACATCAACTACAATAGTCTTGTCATATATTTTGTAATAACCTGCTTTTTCTTGTAATTCATCTCTTCTCTGGATATTTTGTTTTAGTTCCTCTAAATCAATTTTGTTGTTATATTGTATGCTTTTTCTTCTTATACGTTCATCTAGTGAAGCTGTAATCATAAAGTGATAATCTAAATTTGGATAAATTTCCATTAAAGCTCTTCCAGAAACTATAACATTATATTTTTCTTTAAATTGATCTATTATTTTCCTTCCAAACTCATATAACTTGTCATTGTTAGCAATTGTACCTATTTCTGAAACTGCTAATGATGATTGTGCTGATTGTAATTTTTCTTCATCGATTTTTTTTTCGTCAATATAAATTGCAGTTTGTCTATTTTCAATTGCAATTGTAATCTTTAACTTTTCCATAATTGATTTAATATCAACATGGGACATGTTTTGTTTCAAATTACTTAAATCTATTCCTGATTTAAGTAAGCTGTATACAATTGCTCTATATAAATTTCCACCTTCTAAAATTATACTATTAGGAATGTGATTTAATAGTTCTCTGCATATTGCGCTTTTTCCTGCTCCAACATATCCTTCAATTCCAATTACTATATTACTCATTACTAAAAATGCACCTCTCTTTTTCTAAAAAAATTATACTACAAAGTAATTAAATTATCAATAAAATTTCACTTCTTATTGCTATGCCTTTTCTATTTTTTGAAATCTTTTTGAATAAATTTTAATTTTTTTCTAATAATACTATTAAGAAAAAGAAATGGAGGTGCTTAATTATGTCAGAAAAACAAAATAAAAATAATAAAAACAATAACAAGAATAGTAACAATAACCAAAACAAAAATAATAACGAAAGAAATAATAACTG
>ENA-ORTN01002825-ORTN01002825.1-human-gut-metagenome-genome-assembly--contig:-NODE-2825-length-13269-cov-7.764644_pt1 | contig 13269 bp, 12 predicted proteins | sample MGYA00242070_ERZ509189 | MGnify/ENA primary metagenome ERZ509189 (study PRJEB26280, sample SAMEA2338821) | human gut metagenome | biome: human gut; feature: human-associated habitat; material: faeces...
CCCCTTGCGGATGTGGCTGGTGCGGGGGGTGTTCATCACCATGGCGCGAAAACAGGCAGGGACATCCGGCTCCAGCTTTTCGATGGGAACCAGCTTCGTCCGGTCCTCGTACCCTCTGGGGAAATGGCAGATGAGATCCCGGAGGGTGAAAATATTCAGCTGGGCAAGCTGCTTTGCCCGCACCTCCCCCACGCCCTTGAGCATTGTGATGGGGTCAGACAGTTTTGCCATGGTTACACCTCCCGGGAAAATCTATAGCACATTACGGGCGGTTCTGAACAGATCGGCGATTTGTTCAGAGTTTCCCCGTACAAAATGAAAAAACTCCCTCCAAGCACTGCTCGGAAGGAGATATTTTCAGAGAAATCAGGCCAGCTTGTTCAGCTTCAGAGTCATGCTGCTCTTCTTCCGGGCAGCGTTGTTCTTGTGCAGGAGACCCTTGTTGACAGCCTGATCGACGGCCTTGACGGCGGTCTTGTAAGCAGCGCCGGCGGCAGCCTTGTCACCGGCGGCGATGGCTTCGCGGGTGGCGCGGATGGCGGTCTTCAGGCCGGACTTCACAGCCACGTTGCGAAGGTGCGCCTTCTCATTGGTGAGCACGCGCTTCTTCTGCGACTTAATGTTTGCCACGTTTACTCCAAACGATGTGTGTTATAAGGACATACAAAAGTTAGAGGATAGCATGAGCCCCGGAAAAACCCGCGCAATGCCACGCCGAATACAGTCCCTCGGCTACACTAGGTGAAGTTTGAGTATATGCCAAGAGGAGGAATGCGTTGGTCGTCCAACACAATCAGCCGGGTTCCACGGATCAGTCGGTGATTCGCAACTTCTGTATCATCGCACACATCGACCACGGCAAGTCGACCGTGGCCGACCGCATCCTGCAGTTGAGCGGCATTGTGCCCGAGCGAGAGATGCGCGATCGCTTCCTCGACCGTATGGATATCGAGCAGGAGCGTGGCATCACCATCAAATCCCAGGCCGTGCGCGTGCCGTGGACCTTTGACGGCACCGAATACACGCTCGGTATGATCGACACCCCCGGCCACGTGGACTTCACCTATGAGGTGTCCCGCGCACTGGCCGCCTGCGAAGGCGCGGTGCTGCTCGTCGACGCCACCCAGGGCATCGAGGCGCAGACCCTGTCCAATCTGTATATGGCCATCGACCATGATCTGGCCATCATCCCCGTGCTCAACAAAATCGACCTGCCGTCCGCCGAGCCGGACAAGCATGCCGAGGAGATCGCAGGTCTGATCGGCTGCGAGCCGAGCGACGTGCTGCGCGTCTCCGGCAAAACCGGCGAAGGCGTGGCCGACCTGCTCGACCAGATCGTCATGGACGTGCCCGCCCCGCACGGCGACCCCGAGGCCCCCGCCCGCGCGCTGATCTTCGATTCCGTCTACGACTCCTACCGCGGCATCGTCACCTACATCCGTATGGAGGACGGCGAACTGCATGACCGCGAAAAGGTCCACATGATGGGCATTGGCATGACCCACGATCCCATTGAAATCGGCGTGATCAGCCCCGATATGACCCGCACCAAGGCGCTCGGTGCCGGCGAGGTCGGCTACATCATCACCGGTGCGAAAGATGTGAGTCAGTCCAAGGTGGGCGACACCCTGACTTCGGCCGTCCGCCCGGCTGCCGAGCCGTTGCCTGGCTATCGCGACCCGAAGCCGATGGTCTACGCCGGTTTGTTCCCGATCGACAACGCCCAGTTCCCCGAACTGCGTGATGCACTCGACAAGCTCAAGCTCAACGACGCCGCCCTGATCTACACGCCGGAAACCTCCGTGGCCCTAGGCTTCGGCTTCCGCTGCGGCTTCCTGGGTCTGCTGCACATGGAAATCGTCAACGAGCGACTCTCCCGCGAGTTCGGCCTCGACCTGATCCAGACCGCCCCGAACGTCACCTACGACGTGACCGCCGAGGACGGCAGCCAGCATCATGTGACCAACCCGAGCGAATTCCCGGACGGCAAGATCAAGAAGATTGTCGAGCCGATGGTTGCCGCCGACATCATCACGCCCAAGGAATTCATCGGTGCGGTGATGGATCTGTGCCAGGACCACCGTGGCATTATGGGCACGATGGAGTACATCTCCACCGATCGTGTCGAGATGCACTACCGCATTCCGCTGGCGGAAATCGTGTTCGACTTCTTCGACCAGCTCAAGTCCCGCACCAAGGGCTACGCTTCCCTCGATTACCATGAGGATGGCGAGCAGTCCGCCGATTTGGTCAAGGTGGACATCCTTATTCAGGGCGAGAAGGTCGATGCGTTCAGTGCCATCGTTCACCGCGATAAGGCGTATTCGTACGGTGTGATGATGACCAAGAAATTGCGTAGTCTGATTCCTCGCCAACAGTTTGAGATTCCGATTCAGGCTGCGATTGGTTCGCGCATCATCGCACGTGAGAACATTCGTGCGTTACGCAAGGACGTGCTCGCCAAGTGCTACGGCGGCGACATCACCCGTAAGCGCAAGTTGCTCGAAAAGCAGAAGGCTGGCAAGAAGCGCATGAAGATGCTCGGCCATGTGGAGGTGCCGCAGGAGGCGTTCATCGCAGCCCTGTCCACCGGCGAGGACTCCAACGACCGCGACACCAAAGACAAGATTCGTGCCGCTCAGAAGACCGAGGGCTAGTGTTCGAGGTCTACATCCACGTCCCGTTCTGCTTGCGGCGCTGCGGTTACTGCGACTTCAACACCTACACGGCTACGGATCTTGGTGCGGGGGCCTCGCGCGGCAACTATGCCAATATGGTCATTCGGGAAATGAAATTGACCAAGCAGTGGCAGCTCGCCCACGGCATCGAGGAGCCGCCGGTTTCCACCGTGTTCTTCGGCGGCGGCACCCCCACAATTCTCGCCGCCCGCGATCTGGTCGCCATGCTCGATGCCGTCCGCAAGATCTGGAGCATCGCGCCCGACGCGGAAATCACTACCGAAGCCAATCCGGACACGGTCAACGAGTATTACATCAATGAGCTCGCTGCCGGCGGCTTCACCCGTGTTTCCTTCGGCATGCAATCTGCCGTGCCGCACGTGCTCAAAACCCTCGACCGCACGCATACGCCGGCCAACGTGGCCGCAGGCGTTAATGCCGCCAATAAGGCCGGCCTGCGCTCCAGCGTGGATCTGATTTACGGTGCACCGGGGGAGAGCCTGGACGATTGGCGCACCTCGGTCACGACCGCCATCGATCTTGGCGTAAACCACATCTCCGCCTACGCATTGACCGTGGAACCCACCACGAAAATGGGCCGTCAAATCGCGGCCGGCACTCTGCCCAAGCCCAATGACGATGACGAGGCAGCTAAATACGAGATCGCTGACGACCTGTTCGCCGCCGCCGGCCTCGAATGGTATGAGGTCTCCAACTGGGCTCGCCCCGGATACGAAAGCCAGCACAACCTCGGCTACTGGCGCAACGTTGATTGGGCCGGTCTAGGGCCAGGTGCCCACTCCCACTACAACGCGGTGACCGAGGCTGACCACCCCCAGTCAGCTTCGCTGACAGCCCCCGCTGGCGGGGGCAAGTCCGAAGCCATTGCCTCTGCCTCAGCTGATGGACAGGCCAACGCCGAACTAGGTATGATCAACGCGCATGGGAACAACTCCCAAGAAATTCATGCCCCGCTGGCGGGGGTTGTCCGGCGGATGCCGGACTGGGGGTGGTTTCTGTCTCACACGGTCTGCGCAGCTGGGACATCGCGCACCCGCGTTTGTGGGGCACGGCCATCAACGAGAACCGTGTGCCGTGGGCCGATAGCGAGACGATCACTCCCGAGGAAAACCTCGAAGAGCTCATCATGCTCGGGCTGCGCCTGCACGAGGGCCTTGACCTCGACCGCATCAACCGCGCCATCAACGATGCGGGTATGAGCAGCACGCCCCAGACTCTCCGTAATGTTTCCCTTGACCAACTCGCCCCAATGGTCAGCGAAGGCCTGATTACCGTATCCGATAATCATCGAGTGGTGCCCACTCGTCGTGGCCGGTTGCTCAATGACTCGGTAATCGAACAGTTCTTCGATTTCGTCGGTGTATGAGTCGGTGGTATGGTGCGCGGCAGTCGCCATTACCTGTTCGCTAGTTGTGGTTACACCGTCAGAGGGAGCTATTTTTGTTTTACCGGCGGGGGAGGGAACCGCGTAGGACTACGTCCGGGGCGCTTTGCACGTAGATCAGGCGGTTGGCAGTGCCGCCGGTGGCCTCCCCGTCATCGCGGTTGGACAGGATGCTGTCCACGGCGGCCTGGCCCATTTCGGCCAGCGGCAGATGCACGGTGGTCAGTGGCGGAAACACGTCGGCGGAGTAGGGGATGTCGCCGAAACCGGTGACGCCGATTTCCCGACCCGGCTCGATGCCGTTGGCGCGCAACGCGGTCATCGCACCGATGGCCATCACGTCGTTGAGCGCGATGATTGAATCGATGCCTTTGCCGTCGTACAGTGCGCCTTCGCCCGGCTTCAGCAGTCCGGATCGGGCCATTTGCATGACGGCCGCATAGCCGTCGGTACGGCTGAACTTACCATTCGCCACGGCTTTCGGATCCACGGTGATGCCTGCCTCGTCCAACACTTCCATCACGCCGGCCAGTCGTTCTTTGGAGGAGCGATGTGCGTCATCGCCCTTGAGAATCGCAGGGCGCGTATACCCGGAATCGACGATCAGCTTTGCGATGGCGCGCGCGCCGACATCGTTCGCCACGTCCACGGCCGGGAAGGGCAGGTTGCGGTTGAGCACGAACACGGCACGTCCGCCGGATGCTTCGTACTGGGTGAGTTCCGTCTGCAACGCCTGGCGTTCCGGCGCGTCGGTGTATTCACTTTCGGAGATGATGATGCCGCGCGGCCTGGTGGATACGGACTTACGCACCGCCTCCAACTCTTCGTGCGGGGTGGCTGCCACGCCGATGGTCACGGAAATGCCGCGTTCGGCCGCCGCCTTGACCACGCCTTGCGATACGGATGCGAAGTAGGGATCGGAGATATCGGAGACCAGCAGCACGATGTTCGGTGCGGTGCCTTTGGCCACTGCCTGAGCATAGGCGTTGGGACGATAGTTGAGCTTGGTGGCTGCTTCCATCACCTTGACATACGATTGGTTGCGTACCTTGCGGGTGCTGCCGTTGAGCACGCGGGATGCGGTGGCGATGGAGACTTGGGCTTCTTTGGCGACATCCATCAATGTCGCTGGCGATTGCGCCTTATCGTTCTGTACAGCCACGATCGAATCGATCCTTTTCTTCCCTGAAACGGAAAACGTGTCTAAACGTTTACCGAAACGATATCGCATTTTTGCTTGCAATAGTAGCATTGTGGATTGGAAAGCCTGAATTCTGAACAAAAATATAATCAAGCGAATTACGGAAAACGTTTACCGTTTCGTCGTGTCGTGCGGTATGCTCGAAGCATGACGCGATACTTATGCGCCCCTGACTCCTTCAAAGAGAGCCTGACCGCCATGGAGGCGGCCCGGGCGATGGCTCAGGGGATTGAGAATGCCGACCACGATGCCGAGGTCCGTTGCCTCCCCATGGCCGACGGCGGTGAAGGCACCGCACGTGCGCTTGTCGACGCCACTGGCGGATCGATGCACGCCGTGCCGGTCCACGACCCGCTCGGCCGACCTGTCGAAGGCCACTTCGGCCTGCTCGCCGACGGCACGACCGCCGTGGTCGAGACAGCCGAAGCCAGCGGCCTCGCACTGCTTGAAGCCAAAAAACGCAACCCGTTGATTGCCTCCTCCTACGGCACCGGCGAACTCATACTCGCCGCCGTCCGTTCCGGAGCCAAGCGCATCATCGTTGGGCTCGGCGGCAGCGCCACCAACGACGCCGGTGCCGGACTTCTGCAGGCCCTCGGCGTTCGTCTTCTGGACGGGAACGGCAACGACCTTAAGCACGGGGGAGCGGCCCTCGCTGATCTGGCCACCATCGACATCAGCACGATGGACCCGGCTCTCAAGAACGTCTCCATCACCGCCGCCTGCGACGTGACCAACCCGCTGACCGGTCCCACCGGCGCCAGCGCCGTGTTCGGACCGCAGAAAGGTGCCTCCCAGGCCGACGTCGCCACACTGGACGCCGCGTTGGCGCACTTCGCGCAGGTCATCGAAAGCCGGCTCGGCGTCGCTGTGAACGACGTGCCGGGCGCGGGCGCCGCCGGCGGTATCGGCGCCGCGCTGAAAGGCTTCCTTGACGCCGAATTCCGTCCGGGCATCGCCATCGTCATCGAACAATCCGGACTTGATGCGGCCGCGCAATGGGCTGACGTGGTGTTCACCGGCGAAGGCTCCATCGACTTCCAGACCAAGTTCGGCAAAACCCCGGCCGGCGTGGCCGAAACCGCCAAGCGCCACGGCAAGCCCGTGATCGCCGTCGCCGGACACATCGGCACGGGCATCGACGAACTGCATGAGGTCGGCATCGACGCGGTATTCGGCATCGCCCCCGGTGCTGCCAGCCTCAGCGAACTGCTGGCCGACGCGGCCGCCAACGTGACCCGCACCACCGAACAAATCGTACGAACCCTACAACTGTGAGCAGGCTCCCGCTGGCGGGGGCTGGCGGGCTTCGCCCGACTGGGGGGGCAGCGCTGAGAACCACCCTCAGTCTCGCTATGCGAGACAGCTCCCGCAGCGGGAGCGAGTACCGGAAAGGAAGACGTGCGCGCCACACTGGAAACCGTGAGCTGCGGCGAACTGACCGCCGTGTATCGCAAAGACAGCGACACCGGCATCGTGGAACTGGTATCATGGATCGTCGACGCGAGCTCGGTCTTGTGACATGATTGGTGGTGATGGAATCAACGATGAGTCCAACAAAACGGCACCGCCTCCCATTGCGCAATATCGCGCGCAATATTACGCAGCGTATTGGCTCTCCGAATGCGTGTCTGCTAAACCTCGTGTTGCTCTATCAGCGAGCTTTCCGACTGCGCAGCTCAGGCAACATCACGACGAACAGGATGACCGCCACAATCGCGGTCAGCAGATCGGCGATGGCCTGCGCGGCGATTACACCCTGATAGCCGGCCAGCCGGGAGCCGACGAACAGGGTAATCGCCAGCATCACACCCTGCCTGCTGATCGACAGCACAAAGGCGCCGACCGCCTTGCCCGCGGACTGGAAGGTGCAGGTCGTGACCATCACGACGGCTACGCACACCAGGCTCAGCAGCTGAACCCGCAGCATGCCGGCGCCCAGCGTGATGATGGTGGCGTCCTCGATGAAGAATCCCATCAGTAGACGGTCGGACAGGCTGAGCACCACGGTCATCACCAGGGCGAACAGGGACAGGAACAGGTAGGAAAAACGCAGAATGCCGCGCAGTCGAGGCATATTGCGGGCGCCGTAGTTGTAGCCGATCAGCGGCTGCGCGCCGAACGCGAATCCCACGAAAACCAGCACCGCGATCATGATGACTTTCAGCGCGATGCCCATCGCGGCTACCGCGTCGGTACCGTAGGGGAGCAGGAACAGGTTGATCATGACGATGCCGACGCTCTGCGTGAGGTTCGTGATCGCCGAGGGGATGCCGATGGCGAGGATGCTCCCGACCTCCCGGGCCGTGACCGCCAGACGCCGGCGCGCGCGGTCGATGACGGTCCGCGGGTCGATGGACAGGTTGCTGCTGTGACGCAGCGTGAACCAGACGAAATAGGCGTCGGTGCAGATGTTGGCGATCACGGTGGCACCGGCCGAACCCGCAGCACCCCAGCCGAATCCGTGGATGAACAGGGGATTGAGCACGATGTTGACCGCCGTGCCGGCCACCGAACCGATCATGGACTGCACGGCGTGGCCTTCGGTGCGCAGCAGGTTGGACGGCGTCATCGACACGATGATGAACGGCGAGCCGACGATGATCAGCGTGTAGAAGTCGGAGGCATACTGCCAAGTGTCGTCAGTGGCGCCGAGCAGCGCGAGCATCGGGTCGCGGAACGCCAGGCCCAGCACCAGAATCAGCAGGCCGGTGGCGATGGCGGCATAGAAGCAGAACGCGCTGAGTCGCTTGCCGTCGGCGAACCGGTGTTGGCCGAACAAGCGCGAGATGACCGAACTGCCGCCGAGGCCGAAGATGTCGCCGAGGGCGATCATCACGGTGAACACTGGCGCGGTGAGGGAGACGCCCGCCACCATATCGGTGTTTCCCGTATGCGCGATGAAATAGGTGTCGACCATGTTGTACACCAAGGTGACCAGCATGCTGAGCACCACGGGCATCGCCAGCGAGAAATACGCCTCCGGAATCGGCGCCTTTTCGAAGAGTTCGTTATCCATTTCCGTCCCTTGGTGTTTCGTTCTTCAGTCACTGTGCAGGATGCCGTTCGGCGTGCATCACAGGCATTGTAGAGGCAACAGTGTGGACAACGGGCGGGGGAGTATCTCATGATGCGGTGAGGGCGTTGATGATGACGCATCGTGTATTGGCGGCCGTGTGCATCGTATGTGAACCTGTGCTGGCGCGGCGTACGCACGATGGGAAAAGAAAGAATATATGGACCCCGTTGTCCCGGTTATTGTTCAGTTTTACTGTGTTGAATTATTGCGTTATTCAATTATTGTGGTGTGCCGGCCGATTGCGGCCTGCGGGGGATTGCCTTCGTATGTGTCGTGCAATCTCATGAACGGGATTGTTCGCTAGATTCAGCGAGCGTCCTTGTTGGCGGCGTTGATGATGTCGGCGAACATCTTGGAGTCGGCGTAGCCGGCGCGGGCGATGGCATCCATACCGGAGAGGGCGAGACCGCGAATCATGGAATCCTTGAGAGACATAATCATTACCTTTCGTTTGCGCATCGCCGTGAGCGGCTTTGCGATTGTTGTTTAAGCTTTGTTGTTATGGGGTCCGTGGCTAATCTGATTGGATTGCCGGACCGGAGCCGATGGCTCAGCGAGCGTTCTTGTTGGCTTTGTTGATCAGGTCGACGAGCGTGCTGCTGTTGGCGCGACCGCACTGGCTCATGGAGCTCAGGCCGTACACAGCCAGACCGCGAATCATGGAATCCTTGAGAGACATCATGTTTCCTTTCGTTGGTCAAAACCTTGGGGCTTTGAGTTTTGTTTATCGGCTTCTTTCTGAAACCGGTTTCAGAATAACGCAGTCCGATGACAAACGCAAGGGGACTATTCCGCTCTCGGCGTTTCTGGCGGAATATCGCCGTTCTTTAGATACCATTCGGTAGTTAAGAGGTTGTCTAGTCGACCTTCTGACGGCCTTGTTCTGAGCGTACGGTTTTCACGAGGTATGGCCTCATGTCGCGGAAATCGTACGCTGAGTCGTCGTAAGCGTACGGTTTTCACGAAATGGGGCCTATCTTCACCGGATTTTGGGCACACCGGCCTTGAGCAGCTTGGTCTCAAGATTGATGGGGCGTAGCAGATCCTCATAGAACACATGGACGATTTCGGTGACGCCCTGTTCCCGGAGATGCCGATCACGTCTGCGGTCGTACTCCATTTTCGCCTGGAGGCTTGCGCGATTCTTGTTGCTGATGTCGGCGTATTTGGCCATGCCGTCGTATTCTGCCACGATGATGCGGCCGTCTGCGAGCTTCCAACAGAAATCGACGCGATATGACATTGCGGGATTGTCGGGATTCATGAACTGCACCTGCAGCAGGGGGATGCCGAAAGACAATTCGGTGATCTGGCCACGCATCAATGATTCGCCGCCGTTTTCGCTCAGGGGATCCGCGTACTTCAGCAGCTTGGTCACGGAGACCTCGTCGCAGACGCTTTGAATCATCAGCGACTGCACCTCTTCGATGGTCGTCAGGGACTTTCTCAGAGCCGAATCGTATATGGGCAGCGCCTGTGGGAATGGGAATACCGCGCAGTCGAGCAGCGTTCGCGCCGGAGTCGTCAAGAGAATGCCGTTATGCTTCCGCGTCGGAATCCGATTGATATAGATGCGGTTGAGACGCGCCTCGTCTCCGCCGCCGATGCCGGACTTCGAGGCGATGTGCACTGTGCCGTCGTGCAGGGAATAGTTGTGCTGCAGTCCGTATACGCACGCCGCACTCAACCCCGCAAATACCCACTGAGGGTGGATTGCGGACAACGCACGTATGACCTGCAATGACTGTTGCTCTCTGGTCATGGTGTTCCAAAGTGTTCGGTCGGCGTACAGGTTCTTATACGGTGACACCAGCTCCCCGGCATGCAGGCGACGTTTCAGGGCGCGCCGTTGCGCATCACTGGTGCCATAGCAGCAGCGACGCTCCTGCTTCGCCTGCTGCAGCAGTGCAGAAACTTCCTTGTGTTCTTTCATATCTCGACGCTAAGGGTGATTTTGATCGTTGCACAAGCTCAACCGGCAAATGTGGATACTATGTCACGCGAATTGTTGCTGTGGATAACTTGAATCGACGTCGACGGCTTTGCCGACGGTCTTGTCGGAGGCGATATTAGCCTAGGACACCTTGCTGCGCCGCCTTCCATACCGAAAACAGTCATCAGTGACACCGGGGGCATCTTCAGCGTACGTTCTTCACGAAATCAGCTGCCATTTCGTGAAAACCGTACGCTCAGAATGACTCAGTGTACGTTCTTCACGAGATGAGGCCCCATTTCGTGAAAACCGTACGTTGACGACGATTCAGTGTACGTTCTTCACGAAATTAGGGATGATTTCGCGGAAACCGTACACTCACCGCAACTCAGCGTACGGTTTTCACGAAGTTATCGATTTGGGTATAGGTTCCCCGTCATGAACTACAATGAATCGCGGCGAAAAACGGAGAACCGAAGTCGGAGCGCGGCTGAACGGATATGGGTGTGACTGGATGGCTGTCATAGTGATGCCGGTTCTCTAACATACGCAATAACAACAACTGACAACAACAGGGGAGACAAGGATGGCGAGAAGTGCGGGCCGCACCCGGCCGGTGATCAAGGACGTGGCCAAACTGGCCGGAGTCTCGGCACCGACCGTCTCCCGGTATCTCAACGGCACCGTCAATGTCACCGAAGACAAGCGTGAACGCATCGCCAAGGCCATCAAGGAGCTGGGCTACGAGCCGAGCATTGTGGCGCGCGCTCTGTCGAACCGGGAGATGGACTCCGTGGTGGTGTTCGCGGCCAATCCTTCCGCCTTCTCCACGTCCGAAACGAACCATGGGGTGGAGGCCGCCGCCCGTAAACGTCGGTTCCTGCTCAATATTGTTTCTTTGGACGAGTCCGACATGGACTCCGTCAAGGCTCGCGTGCGCATGGGTTTGTCGATCAGGCCGGCGGGCGTGATCGTCTACGAGTACGACCGGGCCGGCATCGCCGCACTGGAATACATTCCCAAAGATATGCCGATGGTCGTGGTGGGTGGCAGCTTCGGCGACGGCGAATACCAGGTCATCAACGCCGAAAGGGATGGCGGCCGTTGGATGACCATGCATCTGCTGGATCTCGGCCATCGCACCGTGTTCCATGTGGGGCGTCCGGAAGGTCCGACCGATAACACCCGCACCAATGGGTGGCGTGACGCGCTCAAGGAGCGCGGCGTCACGGCACCTGACCCAATCATCGTGCCCGACGATGATTTGGAGGAGTCGGTCAAGGCTGGACGCACCTTGGGCCGTCGTGGTGATGTGACTGCGATTTTCGCCGGCAACGACGAGACTGCCATCGCTGTGATCCGGGGTCTAAGGGAGGTTGGTCGCCGCGTGCCTGCTGACGTGAGCGTCGTAGGCTTTGACGACCGCAACTTCGGTGCCATGTGGAATCCGGCGCTGACCAGTTACACCCAGAACTTCCTGGACATGGGGGAGCGGTCCTTCCGAATGCTGTTCGAACAGATCCAGGCCAAGCGCGCCGGCGATGACGCGCCGCCCTCGCAGGTCGAGGTGGTGCAAGGCAAGCCGTGTCTGCGAGCCTCCGAACGCGCGTACGGCGACGGTGAAATCGCGTAGTCGATGGGGCGTGCGTATCAATCATAGTGACTGTAGCGCATCCATATCGTGGTGAGGAGTCTCTCATGCCGAACTGTAAGCGCTTACCTTAAGTAGTTTGTAATATGGTTTACGTCATACTAATAGATATTCTAAATCATAGTGTTTTGCAAGGGCTTTTGCGGAAAATGGCTATTTATCAACAGTTTTCGAAAAGTCCGCATGACGGGCGACTGTGAGCACGCTTTATGGTAACCGCTTTCTGTAGCATTATCGTTAGAGTATGACTTTTGAACAATCGGCAACTCTGAAGACTCAGCCCCAGACCTCGGGCACTATCTCAGCGGCAGACGCCGTGATGCAATCGGCCCGCGACGAACGCATCCCCGGCAAACTCATCTGTACGATCATGGCCGTGGTCATTGTTATCGTGTTCGTCGCCATGCTCCACGCCCTACGTAACCGGAAGTAGGTTGTAGGCGGGATTGGTCTGACTGGTATCCGCCACAGCCGGGTTCGGTAGAGCGGCTACCAATCGGCCAGTGTCTCTATGGCATCGAATCCTGTTCTGCGATGTTGTTCGTCAAGGTTGTTCCAGTAAGGTGATTCATCGGTGAGCATGTCGTACGGGAGCTTGATACGTCTGCGATCCGTGTGGCTATGTAGTCGCCGAGTTTCGGCATCAGGGTCGGTGATGAGGGATGCGAGCATTGCGGCATCGTACAGATGTCTATCTCCATATCCGGCATGGTCTGCTTGGTGTGCGGCGCTCTTAAGAATCAACGCGCCAAGCAGATCCGCGTCGGTAGCGGGACGCACGTCGAGACCGCCCATGATGGCGTGCAACTGCACCATGAGACCGCCGGTGAGCAGTCATGATTCGGCAATGCGCTCGGCCACCATGTATACGATATTCCACGGATGAGCGCCGCTGGGGATTGCAATGCGGGAAATCATTGCTCATTTCCTTGTTGTATGCCGTGATGAGTTCTGTAAGGGTTTCGAGCCCCTGCGCGTCGTTCTCTCGGGTCGTTGGATTCGGCCAGATCAGCGGCGCATACGCCGATGGGCATGGGCCCCTGCCCGGCGGGCAGAAAATCAGCGAGATGCCGTGATTCGGCGGGAGACCTCGTGATGGCCCCAGCCCTTCTGTTCGGTAGTGGTACCGCTACACCGACTCTCCCCGACACTCCAGTGCCGCCGATATCAGTGAATGCCCAGCCTGATGTCGGTAGAGTAAAGGCTATTGGTTTGGTCTCGACGGCGAGACTTCTCCAATGGCCAATATGCACTGTTGCAAAGGAGCATGCGGTATGCAACCAATCAAAGCCATTCAATACGGCTGCGGCAAAATGGCGAAG
>ENA-ORTN01002828-ORTN01002828.1-human-gut-metagenome-genome-assembly--contig:-NODE-2828-length-13261-cov-6.451689_pt1 | contig 13261 bp, 10 predicted proteins | sample MGYA00242070_ERZ509189 | MGnify/ENA primary metagenome ERZ509189 (study PRJEB26280, sample SAMEA2338821) | human gut metagenome | biome: human gut; feature: human-associated habitat; material: faeces...
TGCCGCACCGTCATGTTCACAAGCGCCTTTGTCGGCGTGTCGTAAGAGCCGCGTGCAAACGCGTCCATATAAACGCTCGCCGTGTCCTCCGCACGCTTTAAGGCGTATTCATACGTCTCGGTATACATGTCAAGCCCGCGGCACAGCACGCCCTCCGCGAGCAGTCCGCGTACGTCCTCGCCCCACTGCCACAGCGTCGTGCGCATGCGCTCCTTTAGTTTCGAGCCTTCGGAGAACACCAGCAGCGCATCCGTGTCAAAATAATCGAGCAGCGTTGCGACTGTCTCGTAAACGAACGTGTAATATTTGTCCATGCACCCAATGTGCAGGTCGTTTTTCAGTTTATCCGCCTCGCGCAGCAGCACTTCCTTTGCGGCAGGCGCCGCCTTGCCGCGCAGCGTTTTTGCGTGTGCCTCGAGTTTCTTTGCAAGGATACTCATGCTGTCCGGCACGACCTCCACGGCAGGGGAGATGGTCACTTCCGTGATCTGGTCGGTGCGGCGCTGCGTCTCCGCGTCAAAATACGAGATGGTGTCGATCTCGTCGCCCCAGAATTCCACACGCACCGGTGCTTTTCCGCCGGGGGAGTAGAAGTCCACAATGCCGCCGCGGCGCGCAAACTGACCCGTGCCGTCAATCTGATCGGCGCGCACATAGCCACAGCGCACCAGCGCCCGCACAATCTCATCCACCGAAATTTCCTGTCCGGCAGAAAGCTTTACCGTGCGCTCTTTCAGCTTTTTTGGCGGCAGAACATACTGCAATGCTGCGTCGATCGTCGTCACAATGCAGGTGCACTGCCCGGTTTGCAGCAGCGTCAGTGCTTCGATGCGCTGGCGCTCATATTCATGCGAGCTGCCCTCCGTGTCGCGCAGGCTGAAATCGCGCAGGGGGTAAAACGCAGAAGTCACACCCATCGCGTTCAGGTCTTCCAGCATACGCGTCGCTTCCGCTTCGTCGCCCGCAATAAACAGCGCTTTTTTCGACATGGCAGAAAGCAGCGTGTGCAGAATATTTGCTTTGTGAATGGAAGCCAAACCCGTCACGGCTACCGGCGTCTTGCGCTGCCGCACAGCGTTTTCGATCGCGCGGTATTCCGGCACGCGCCCGAGCGCGTCATTCAAAAAATTCATACGCATAGTAGTGTTCCTTTCGGGGAGCCGCTCAGGAATTATAGCGGTTCATCGCCTTGTCCGGCGCGCCGGAGAGGAGCAGCTCCACGGCGTCCGTTACGTTTTCGGAAACGGTTTTTAGCGTTTTCATCTCGTCATTTGTAAAGCGGGAGAGTACCCAGTCCGCAAGGTCCCAGCCTTCGGGCTTGCTGCCTACACCGATCTTCATGCGCGGGAACAGGTCGCTACCGCTCAGATAAATGATATTCTTCATGCCGTTATGCCCGCCTGCACTGCCCTTTAAGCGGATGCGCGTGCGCCCAACGTCAAGCGAAATGTCGTCGAATACAATCAGTGTGCGCTCCGGCGGAATGTGGAAAAAGCTCATCGCCTCCGTCACGGACTGTCCGCTCAAATTCATAAAGGTGGAGGGCTTTAAAAGCACGGCGCTCTGTCCCGCAATGGTGCCCTTGCCGTAAAGGCCCTTGAATTTCACGCGGCGCACCTCAATGTTAAAGTGCTCCGCGATGGCGTCCAGCATTAAAAAACCGGCGTTGTGGCGTGTCATCTCATATTTCGGGCCCGGGTTGCCGAGTCCCACGATCAGCCAGTCCGCGCCGCCCGAAGTTTGATCGTTTTTAGAAAAAAGCTTCATGGAATGTTCCTTTTTACATCAATGTTTTTGTCTTCTTTTTCGCACCGCCCGTTTTCGGGGATGCCGAAAGGCACGCAGAAGCCGCACAGCCGCCGAAAGGGGGAGACCCTTCGCCGCTGCGCTTTTCTCTGCGTGTGTGTTTGCGGGCATGCCTGCTTTTCAAATATATTATATTATGCCACCCGCAAAAGGGTTTTGCAAGCCTATTTTGTCCGAAAACGCGGGAAAACCCGCCTTAAAAAATCGTTTTGCGGCGCAAAAATCTGTCTAAAAGAAAAATTCTGCGAAAAATTTCCGAAAACAGACGATTTCTCGAAAAAAGGTATGGAAATTCGCAAATATATTTGGTATAATAGAGTGCGGCGAAACAGTGAATAAGTTTTTTATGCCTTTTTCGCCGGAAAAATCAGTTAATACTCGGTTTAACCGTGTAAATTTTCAAGGAGGTAGTTTCCAATGAGCAAAAAGTATGTCTATTTGTTCACAGAAGGCAACGCGAGCATGCGCGAGCTTCTCGGCGGTAAGGGCGCAAACCTTGCTGAGATGACGAACCTCGGCCTGCCCGTTCCGCAGGGCTTCACCATTTCCACCGAAGCCTGCACCCAGTATTACGAAGACGGCCGCCGCATCAACGATGAGATCCAGGCTGAAATTATGGAGTACATTGAAAAGATGGAGCAGATCACCGGCAAGAAGTTCGGCGATCAGGAGAACCCGCTTCTCGTTTCCGTCCGTTCCGGTGCACGCGCATCCATGCCTGGCATGATGGATACCATCCTCAACCTCGGCCTCAACGAGGACGTTGTTGAAGTTATGGCTAAGAAGTCCGGCAACCCGCGCTGGGCTTATGACTGCTACAGAAGATTTATCCAGATGTATTCCGACGTCGTTATGGAAGTCGGCAAGAAGTACTTCGAGCAGCTCATCGACCAGATGAAGGAGAAGAAGGGCGTCACCCTCGACGTCGAGCTGACCGCCGACGACCTCAAGGAGCTCGCGGGCCAGTTCAAGGCCGAGTACAAGGCCAAGATCGGCGAGGACTTCCCCACCGACCCGAAGGAGCAGCTCATGGGCGCGATCAGCGCCTGGTTGCCGTCGCGCAGGTCCACACTGCACCAGGCGGGAGCCTTTTCAATGTGATCCTTCTTGACCCAGCTGTCATAGCCGGCGGGTACCGGGTAGTAACCCGGAGCGTACTTGGTAGCGTCCATCATCGTTTTGTCCTCCTGATGCTTCTTACACTTTTTTGTACAAGAAAAGGCTCCCGTCTTTCAAGGCGAAAACCTTGAGAGACGAGAGCCTGTAAGCTTTATCACAGGGCACCCGTGGTACCACTCTCTTTGCTGCACCTTTTGTGGATGCAGCCACTTTGCACGATCGGCCCTTTGTGGCGAATCGCTGCCCTTGTAACGGTGGGCGTCCGTCAGAACCTACTGCATCGTTCGGCTCTGCCGCTCAGGGGCCAGTAACCGAGACCCTCTGCACCCGCCTTGCACCACCCGGCGGCTCTCTGCACGCAGAAGAAAATCGTTTTATCCCCGTCAACGCATTTGTGCTTTTTTCAAAGTGAGATAAGTTTAGCATGCTTTCCGGACCCTGTCAAGAAGATTGGCTCATCGGCAGGATGAAACAAATTCACAAATCCGTGGGCAGAATTTGCCAGAATTTACGAAGTACGTTTGTTAAAAAACTGCTAAGTTTTTGGAAACAAGCCCTCAAGCTGCTTGTTAAGCTGTTTTTGGCAGTGCTATACTACGATCAATGAGATGCAGACACACTCAGATACCGATATGAAGGAGGAAAAACCCTATGAAGGAAGTCAAACCTTCCAAAAAGCCGTTGGCTATTTATTACGCCATCGTGCTGCTGGTGCTGCTGGTGCTCAACCTTGTTTTTGTGCCCTGGCTCACCGAACGTCAGGTCAAAGAGGTGGACTACGGCACCTTTATGTCCATGACCGCAGAAAAACAGATCGGCCGGGTGGATATCGAGTCCAACCAGATCATTTTTACCGATAAGGACGAGAAGCAGGTGTACAAGACCGGTCTCATGGATGACCCCGGTCTGACCGAGCGCCTGTATGACGCTGGTGCCGCCTTCTCCAGCGAGATCGTGGAGCAGGGCTCTCCGGTGTTGAGCTTTTTGATCTGGTTTGCCCTGCCCATCCTGCTGTTCAGCTTCATCGGCAACCAGATGAACAAAAAGCTCATGGAAAAGGCAGGCGGCGGCCCCGGTGCCATGATGTTTGGCGGCGCAGGCAAGTCCAACGCCAAGGTCTATGTGCAGTCCACCCACGGCATCCGCTTTGCAGATGTGGCCGGAGAGGACGAGGCCAAGGAGAACCTGCAGGAGATCGTCAACTACCTCCATGACCCCAAACAGTACGAGGAGATCGGTGCCTCCATGCCCAAGGGCATCCTGCTGGTGGGCCCTCCGGGCACCGGCAAGACCATGCTGGCCAAGGCCGTGGCAGGTGAGTCCAACGTGCCCTTCTTTTCCATCTCCGGCTCCGAGTTTGTGGAGATGTTTGTGGGCATGGGTGCCTCCAAGGTCCGGGACCTGTTCAAGCAGGCCAAGGAAAAGGCCCCCTGCATCGTGTTTATCGACGAGATCGACGCCATTGGCCAGAAGCGCAACAGCGGCAATCTGGGGGGCAACGACGAGCGTGAGCAGACTCTGAACCAGCTGCTGACGGAGATGGACGGCTTTGAGGGCAACACCGGGGTCATCATCCTGGCAGCCACCAACCGCCCGGATTCCCTGGACCCGGCTCTGACCCGTCCCGGCCGCTTTGACCGCCGGGTGCCGGTGGAGCTGCCCGACCTGAAGGGCCGGGAGGAGATCCTGAAGGTCCACGCCAAAAAGGTAAAGATCGCCCCGGGGGTGGACTTTAACACCGTGGCCCGCATGGCTTCCGGTGCCTCCGGTGCCGAGCTGGCCAACATCGTCAACGAGGCCGCTCTGCGGGCGGTACGGGCCGGGCGCAAGAGCGTGACCCAGGCAGACCTGGAGGAGAGCATCGAGGTGGTCATTGCAGGCTACCAGAAAAAGAACTCCATCCTGACGGATCAGGAAAAGTGCATCGTGGCCTACCACGAGATCGGCCACGCCCTGGTGGCAGCCAAGCAGTCCCACTCGGCTCCGGTGCAAAAGATCACCATCATCCCCCGCACGTCGGGTGCCCTGGGCTATACCATGCAGGTGGACGAGGGCAACCACTACCTGATGAACCAGACGGAGCTGGAAAACAAGATCGCCACCTTTACCGGAGGCCGTGCCGCCGAGGAGCTGGTGTTCCACTCTGTTACCACCGGAGCCTCCAACGACATCGAGCAGGCCACCAAGCTGGCCCGGGCCATGATCACCCGGTACGGCATGAGCCAGGACTTTGACATGGTGGCCCTGGAAACGGTGAACAACCAGTACCTGGGTGGGGACACCTCTCTGGCCTGCTCTGCCCAGACCCAGCGGGAGATCGACCAGAAGGTGGTGGAGCTGGTAAAGGCCCAGCACGCCAAGGCCCTGCAGATCCTTACCGAGAACCGGGACAAGCTGGACCAGCTGGCCAAGTTCCTCTACGAAAAGGAGACCATTACCGGGGAGGAGTTTATGGCCATTTTGAACGGAGAAGAAAAAACTGAATAATTTTTTGCATTCCCTGCAATAATCCAGCCGCCGCATCCGTTTACAAGACAGATGCGGCGGTTCTGGTTCAGAGCCCCGCAGAAAAAACCATGGTTGATAGAACATGAAAAACACAGCCGGATCCCGGCTGCAAAACAGGAGGATTTTTTTATGAAACTGCAGAATCATAAAGTTGCCCGTACCCTGGCTGCCGCTGCGGTGGCTACCTGTGCCGTTGCCATGCTCAGCGTAGGCGCATTTGCTGCCGACGTGGCCATTGGCGAAAAGGACCCCACCTTCGGCGGCTATGGCGCACCGGAAGGCCCTGCCATCCAGGGCAACATCATGCTCATTGGTGCCGACGGTGCTGAGAGCGACGCTCTGAAGCTGAACTACAGCGTCAAGGGCCTGTTTGGCCGCCAGGTGCTGTACACTGCCCGGCAGAACGGCACGGTGCTGACCCTGGATGTGCCTGCCAGCGTGGCTACCTTCCGCTGCACCATGGAGGACCTGACCACCATGATGAACAACGGCATCAACACCCTGGTGTTCAAGACCGAAAAGACCTCCACCACCCTGAACCTGAGCCTGCTGACCGAGGGCTATGATGCTGACGCCAAGGTCAAACTGCACCAGTGCGGCAGCACCGTCCGCCTCAGCGTCAATGGCCGGGGCCGCCGGGATCTGCTGATCGGCCGTTGAGCCCCAGCCCCCTGAAATTCCATAAGCATCCAAAAGCTCCCACTGCTACCGCTGCAGTGGGAGTTTTTCTGTTAAGTTTTTGAAAATTTGCCCGGCAGAGGGTGCAACCTTTGCCGGGTTGTGCTATAGTTAAAGTGGATAAAATTACATGGTTGCAAAGGAGAAAACGCCATGGATCATTTTGTGGAGTTTGAGGACGTCTGCAAATATTACCAGACCGGAAGTGTGAAGATCGCCGCCGCCGACCACATGAACTTTTATGTGGACAAGGGGGAGTTCTGCATCATCGTAGGCCCCTCCGGTGCCGGCAAGACCACCTTGCTGAACATCCTGGGCGGCATGGACAGCTGCGATGAGGGTCATGTCTGGCTGGACGGCCGGGACGTGAGCCGCTTTTCGGAAAAGGCTCTTACCACCTACCGCCGGTACGACGTGGGCTTTGTGTTCCAGTTCTACAACCTGGTGCAGAACCTGACGGCGTTGGAAAACGTGGAGCTGGCCAGCGAGATCTGCCGGGACCCTCTGGACCCGGCCCAGACCCTGACCAGTGTGGGCCTGGGGGAGCGGCTGAACAACTTCCCGGCACAGCTGTCCGGCGGCGAGCAGCAGCGGGTGTCCATTGCCCGGGCCCTGGCCAAAAACCCCAAGCTCCTGCTGTGCGACGAGCCCACCGGTGCCCTGGACTACAAGACCGGCAAACAGGTGCTGGGGCTTTTGCAGGAGACCTGCCGCAAGACCGGACGCACCGTCATCGTGATCACCCATAACACGGCCCTGACCGCCATGGCCGACCGTGTCATTCAGGTACGCAGTGGGCAGATCGTGTCCAACAAGGTCAACGAGCACCCGGTGCCAGTGGAAGAAATTGAGTGGTGAGTGCAGTGCAAAAAAGTTATCGCAAAAATATCCTCCGGGAGATGAAGGGCAACGCCAGCCGCATGGTCTCGCTGTTTGGCATCGTGGCCCTGGGGGTCATGATGCTGACAGGCCTTATGAGCATTGCCCCCAGTATGCGGAGCGCAGCCCAAAAATATTATGTGCAGCAAAATGTGTTTGACCTCCGGGTGCTGTCCACCCTGGGCCTTTCAGACCAGGACATTGCCGCCATTGCCGCCACCCCCGGGGTGGAGGCTGTGATGCCGGTAAAGACCCTGGATCTGGAGGCCAATTGGCGGGGCCAGGAGGAGCGCATCGTGGTGCAGCTGCAGGCCCTGCAGCAGGACCCGGCAGCGGACACCGACGCCAACATGAACCGTCTGGTGCTGCGCTCCGGCCGGATGCCCCAGGCCGCCAACGAGTGCGTGGTCCATGTAATGGGTTACCAGGCCGAGATCACCGAGGGCACCGTGCTGACCCTTCCGGAAGATACGGAGGGGACAAAACACAAGGAATATACGGTGGTGGGGTTGGTGCAGGACCCGCAGCACATCTCCACCGATAAAGAGAGCAGCACCGTGGGCAACGGTCAGCTGAACTACATCGCCTATGTGCTGGACGGGGAATTGACGGCAGATTACTACACTGCCTGTTATATCAAGACGGAAAATGCCGATCAGTATGATAATTATTCCCGGGAGTACCAGGAGGCGGTGGACCAGGTGGCGGATCGGCTGGAGCAGATCAGCACCGCCCAGTGTGTGCAGCGTCGGGAACAGCTTATCGACACCGCCAACCAGAAGCTGGCCGAGGCCCGTCAGACCTACGATGACCAGAAGGCCGAGGCCGAGCAGAAATTTGCCGAGGCGGAACAGCAGCTGGACGATGCCCAGAAGCAGCTGGATGACGCCAAGGCCCAGCTGGACGCAGGCGAAACGGAACTGGCCAAGCAGAAGGAAGCCCTGCCCGACACCATGCAGAACGGTGCCGACCAGCTGGTGGACGGCGAGGAACAGGTGCTGGAATTTGAGGAACAATTGCAGCAGATCCAGCTGCTGGTGAACCTGAAAAAGGTAGCCGACCCGCTGCTGACCTACGCCCAGACCGCTCTGGACAACGCCCAGAAAGCGCTGGACGAGGCGGAGCCTGCCGACGAGGACTACATCGAGCTCCGGGACGCCCTGGCCAAGGCCCAGGCCGCCTACGACAACATCAACGGCCAGCTCCAGGGCTACCAGGCCCAGCTGGATGAAGGCAAAAAGCAGATGTACGCCCAGGGGCTCATCTCCTCCCCCAACCTGGACAACGACCAGCTGGTGGTGGAGGCCAAGGCCGCTTTGCGGCGGCTGAAGGTGCAGCTGCTGGAGGGCCAGCTGCAGCTTACCACCGGCACCGCCACGGCCTACAGCCAGTTTGAGGCAGCCCGGGCCCAGTTGGACGCCGGGTGGCAGGAGTATCAGGCCGGGGTACAGCAGCTGGCAGACTCCCGTGCCGAGTATGAGACCCAAAAGGCCGATGCCCAGCAAAAGCTGGACGAGGGCCTGCAGCAGCTCACCGACGCTGAGGAGCAGGTGAGCAAGATCAAAAAGGGCGAGTGGTATGTGCTGGACCGCAACAGCACCCTGAGCTTTGTGACCTTTGAGCAATACGCCGACCGGATGGATGCCATTGCCCGGGTGTTCCCGGTGTTCTTCTTCCTGGTGGCGGCCCTGGTGGCCACCACCACCATGACCCGTATGGTAGACGAGAACCGCCTCCAGATGGGCACCCTGAAGGCCCTGGGCTACTCCAACGCCAGCATTGCAGGCAAGTACCTGTTCTATGCCCTTACTGCCAGCGTGCTGGGCAGCATGGCTGGCATGGTGGTGGGCTTTTTGGTATTCCCCAGCATCATCTGGTACGCCTATCAGCTGATCTTCAGCCTGCCCACCTTTACCCTGCGGTTCTACCCGGGCATGGCAGCCGCCAGCATGGCCATCAGTGCCGCCGTCATCGGCCTGGCTACCTGGAGTGCCTGCCGCTCCAGCCTGAAGGAAAAAAGTGCAGCACTGCTGCTGCCCCGGGCTCCCGTGGCAGGCAAGCGCATCTTCCTGGAGTACATCACCCCTCTGTGGAAGCGCATGAGCTTCTCTCAAAAGACCACCGCCCGGAACCTGTTCCGGTATAAGAAGCGGTTCTTTATGACGGTGCTGGGTGTGGCAGGCTGTACGGCCCTGCTGCTCATCGGCTTCGGCCTCCAGGACTCCCTGCTGCCCATCGTCACCAAGCAGTCCACGGAGCTGTCCCACAACGACCTGACGGTCACCCTCAGCGACCCTGCCGCCTTTACGGTGGAAAAGGGCCTCGCCGATGCTCTGGAGAAGGGCCAGGTGGAGAACTGGGCGGCGGTGTACAGCAAGTCGGTGACCATCTACAATGCCGACGGAGAAAGTGCCGGCGTCAGCGTGGTGGGAGCCCGGACCGACAGCCAGTTGAGCCGCTATGTGACTTTCCGCACCCGGCAGGGCCACAAGGCCATCCCCTTTGAAAAGGACAGCGTGGTGCTGACAGAAAAGACCGCCCTGAACCTGGGGGTGGAGCCGGGAGACTCCATCTGGGTGGAGAACCCTGACGGAGAACGGGTGGAGATGACCCTGACCGGCGTGACGGAAAACTATATGTTCACCCGGCTGTATGTGTCCAATGCCCAGCTGCAGACCCTGCTGGGCACCCAGGATATCCCCTGGAACACGGTGTACGCCCAGACCCGCTGCGACAGTGCCGCCGACCGCAACACCATGCGGGAGACCCTGCTGGCCTGCAACTATGTGACCGGAGCCTCCTTTACAGAGGATGCCACCTCCATGTTCGATAACCTGATCGTGAGCCTGAACTCGGTGGTGGTGCTGATCATCGTGTGTGCTGCGGCCCTGGCGGCGGTGGTGCTGTATAACCTGATCAGCGTGAACCTGGCCGAGCGCAAAAAGGAGCTGGCCACCATCAAAGTGCTGGGTTTCTATGATAAGGAAGTGTACCGCTACATCTTCCGGGAGATCGACCTGCTGGCTCTCATGGGCTCTTGCGTGGGCCTGCTGCTGGGCATCCCCCTGCATCAGTTCATCATCCGCACGGTGGAAATGGACCAGCTCATGTTCATCCGGACCATTGCCCCCCACAGCTATCTGCTGAGCGTGGCCCTGACCATGATCTTTACCCTGGCAGTCTGCTTTGTCATGCGGCGGCATGTGAAGAAGATCAGCATGGTGGAGAGCATGAAGGCACCGGAATAAGAAACGTCAGGGTTCATAAAAGATTCACGGATGCACAACACTTTTGCCGAAATTCTCTGGTAAGATAGAATCACCGGAAGGGAACGCCGCAAATCCCTTCTCCGGGACAACATGATTCCTCCTTTTCCAAACCAAATACCGTAAAAAAGCACCGCGCAACGGGTCTACTTCCCGTTGCGCGGTGCTTTTTGCGTCCCGGAACAACAGGAAACATGCTGCTGCACCAATGTTGTGCAACAGCATGTTCGGGTCTGTGTCAGGAGGCCGGCAAAAACTGCAAGGTGACCGCCTCAGCGGCAAGGGCGTCGGCCTGCTCCCGGGTCAGCTTTTTGCACCCGACCATCCGGTTGAGCACCACCTGCATCCGCTTGACGGCCAGGTCCGGGCTGCTGTTGGGCGAGTAGGCCGATGGAGCATTGGGCAGGCCCGCCAGCATCACGGCTTCGGCGTCGGTGAGCTGCAGCGGCGTTTTGCCAAAGTAGCCCTGCGCGGCTTCGCCGATGCCGTAGTGCCCGCTGCCGAAATAGATGGTGTTGACGTACATTTCAAAGATCTGTTCCTTGTTGTACTGCTTCTCAATGGCGAGGGCGGCGAACATCTCCGCCGCCTTGCGGGCCAGATGCTTTTCCTGAGTGAACAGGGTGTTCTTGGCCAGCTGCTGGGTGATGGTGCTGCCGCCCTCGGCAAAGCTGCCGGTGCGCAGGTCGGTCACCAGTGCCCGGGCAATGGACACCGGGTCCACACCCTTGTGGTGGGTGAAGCGGGAATCCTCCGCCGAGATCACGGCGTTGATGTAAGTCTGGGGCAGCTGGGCATAGGGAACGAACCCCTCGCGGGACGAAATGCTGCTGTACAGGGTATCAATGGGGGTGACCTGGATGGCGCTCTCATAGAGTTTGTGGCCTGTGACGGCAAAGTACCCGCCCGCTGCCACGAGGACCAGCAGGGCAAGCAGCAGCACCGTGAGCAGCAGCTGCCGGAGAAAACGAAAAACGGTATGCATGGTGTGCTCCTTTCCGGGCGGTGGCCCGAATGACTGTATCATAAACGATTTTGGCCGGTTTGACAAGGGACATTCCGGTTTTATTATAAGGTGCAGATTTTGCCGTTTTGTGACCAGAGCATGAATTTGTGCCGGTGTACGCCGTCGGACGGGCCGGAAAATCAAGCAAAGTAATACTCTTGACCGGAATGCACAAGGCACGGCACCGCGCAGCGGCCGTTCATCATGCACAAGATGCAAAATTGAAAAAAATGGAATTAACCTATTGACAAACTGGGTATTAGAGGATATAATGCGAACAACAAATCCACAAACCTTGTGGGGAATTGAAATGGAGATTCCCGGGTTTGTAGAGGAGTGGGAAAAAGCCGGAAAGGAGGGCACGAAGATGAAACTGATCTGGAACGAGCTGCTGCATGCAAACTTCCGCTGTGGGCGAATGTGTGGGGAACGGGCAGAAGAATTCACCGTGACCTGTACGATGCCCTCCTGTGCACGAATGCGTACGCCGATGGAGCGTTGAACAGAAGCAAACGGAAATGATCTGCCCGGTACGCTGGAACTTGAGTGCGTATCGGGTGTTTTTGTATCAGGAAATTATACTAAAAGTTTAATGAGAGAGGTATACTACAATGTCTAACTATAAATTTGAGACCCTTCAGCTGCACGTTGGCCAGGAGCAGGCCGATCCCGCGACCGATTCCCGCGCAGTGCCCATTTACCAGACCACTTCCTATGTGTTCCGCAACAGCCAGCACGCTGCGGACCGCTTCGGTCTGGCAGACGCCGGCAACATCTACGGCCGTCTGACCAACTCCACCCAGGATGTGTTCGAGAAGCGCATTGCCGCTCTGGAAGGCGGCGTGGCTGCTCTGGCTACTGCTTCCGGTGCAGCTGCCATCACCTACACCATCGAGGCGCTGGCACAGGCCGGTGACCACATCGTGGCACAAAAGACCATCTACGGCGGCAGCTACAACCTGCTGGAGCACACCCTGACCCAGTTCGGCGTTTCCACCACCTTCGTCAACGCCCATGACCTGGCCGAGGTGGAGAATGCCATCCAGCCCAACACCAAGGCTGTCTATCTGGAGACCCTGGGCAACCCCAACAGCGATATCCCCGACATCGACGCCATTGCCGCCATCGCGCACAAGCACGGCCTGCCGCTGGTCATCGACAACACCTTCGGCACCCCGTACCTGATCCGCCCCATCGAGCACGGCGCTGACATCGTGGTGCACTCTGCCACCAAGTTCATCGGCGGCCACGGCACCACCCTGGGCGGCATCATCGTGGACAGCGGCAAGTTCGACTGGAAGGCCAGCGGCAAGTACGGCAACATTGCTGACCCCAACCCCAGCTACCACGGCGTTTCCTTCGCCGACGCAGCCGGCCCCGCTGCCTTTGTCACCTACATCCGCGCCATCCTGCTGCGTGACACCGGCGCAACCATTTCTCCGTTCAACGCCTTCCTGCTGCTGCAGGGCACCGAGACCCTGAGTCTGCGCATCGAGCGCCATGTGGAGAACACCAAGAAGGTCGTGGAGTTCCTGGCCAACCATCCGCAGGTGGAAAAGGTCAACCACCCCTCTCTGCCGGATCACCCGGACCACGCCCTGTACGAGAAGTACTTCCCCAACGGCGGTGCTTCCATCTTCACCTTCAACATCAAGGGCGGCCGTGAAGAGGCCTTCAAGTTTATTGATAACCTGAAGGTGTTCTCTCTGCTGGCCAACGTCGCTGACGTGAAGAGCCTGGTCATCCACCCGGCTTCCACCACCCATAGCCAGCTGAACGATGAGGAGCTGGCCGAGCAGCAGATCTACCAGAACACCATCCGTCTGTCCATCGGCACCGAGCACATCGACGACATCATTGCCGATCTGGAAGCCGGTTTCGCAGCAGTCCGCGGCGAGTAATTACCCGTCTGCACGAGCTGCATCAGAACCTTTGTCTCTTTGTCCATTCTTCCTTTTTTCCAAAACAAACGCAAAAGCTCTCCGGTCCTGAAGCCGGA
>ENA-ORTN01002831-ORTN01002831.1-human-gut-metagenome-genome-assembly--contig:-NODE-2831-length-13243-cov-2.390203_pt1 | contig 13243 bp, 10 predicted proteins | sample MGYA00242070_ERZ509189 | MGnify/ENA primary metagenome ERZ509189 (study PRJEB26280, sample SAMEA2338821) | human gut metagenome | biome: human gut; feature: human-associated habitat; material: faeces...
AGACTTGTTTTTACTCACCACTTGCAGAAGTGGGAGTCTTCTCGACTGAGATAAAAATCCCTGTGTAAAAGCGAAGATTATATTTGCAGCAAAATAGGGGATGAATAAAGCTTTGTATGAAAGAAAACTTTGAAATCATTGTAAAAAAAGGAGAACATGAATGCTGGAAATCAAAGAGTATGTGAAGGCAGAAAGTCTGGAACAGGCATTTGAACTGAATCAGAAGCGCACCAATCAGATCATTGGTGGAATGCTCTGGATGAAAATGGGAGATCACAGAATACAGACTGCGATAGATCTGTCGGGTCTTGGTCTTGATACGATCGAGGAAGATGAGACACAGTTTTCTATCGGGTGTATGACATCCTTACGACAGCTGGAGTTACATGAAGGACTGAATCAGTGGAGCGACGGAGCAGTGCGCGAGAGTGTACGTCATATTGTAGGTGTACAGTTTCGAAATCTGGCCACTGTGGGAGGAAGTATTTTCGGAAGATTTGGTTTTTCGGATGTACTGACCTGCTTCCTGGCAATGGATACCTATGTGGAACTGCATCACAGTGGAATTCTGTCTCTGGCAGATTTTGTGAATCTTCCAAGAGATAATGATGTACTGATCCGCCTGATCGTAAAAAAGACACCGGGTAAATGTGTTTATCTGTCCCAGAGAAATACAAAAACAGATTTTCCAGTATTAACCTGTGCTGTCTGTCGGGATGAAAGAGGAATCAGAGTCGCTGTAGGTGCGAGACCACAGAAAGCGATGCTGCTGACGTTATCAGAGACACAGAATGCAGATCTTGCACAGAATCGTGCAGATGCAGCTGCAAAAATCGCAGACGAATTTGCGGCTCAGATTCCAACGCAGGATAACATGCGTGCCAGTGCTGCATATCGGACACATCTTGCCAAGGTGCTGATCCGTCGTGCGCTGCTGACCGTGACAGAGGAGGTGCAGTAAGATGGTTGTGACAATTACATTAAATGGAAAAAAAGTGGAAGCACTTGTAAAACCGGATACATTACTTATTGACTTTGTGCGTGACCATGGTTGTTACAGTGTAAAGCGTGGCTGTGAGACATCTAACTGTGGACTTTGTACTGTATTTGTAAATGATAAACCGGTACTTTCCTGTTCCATGCTGGTGGCACGGGTAAACGGATGTAAAGTAGATACTTTAGAAGGACTTCAGAAAGAGGCCGAAGAATTTGGTGCATTTATTGCAGATCAGGGGGCAGAGCAGTGTGGGTTCTGCAATCCGGGAATGATCATGAATGCCATTGCATTATTCCGGGAAAATCCGGATCCTTCTGATGAAGAAATCAAAGAATATTTAGCAGGAAATCTTTGCAGATGTTCCGGATATGAAGGACAGATGCGTGGAATCAAAGCTTTTCTGGAATACAAAAAGAATGGAGGCAGCAGATGAAAGCAGTAAATCAGCCAATTCGAAAAAAAGATGCCATGGCGCTGGTGACAGGAAAACCGGTTTTTATGGACGATCTGGTTCCGAAGGACTGTCTGATCGTCAAATTACTGCGCAGTCCCCATGCCAATGCAATCATAAAAGAAATCAATAAGACTGCAGCGGAAAAAGTACCGGGAATTGAAGCAATCTATACCTGGGAAGATGTTCCGCAGCAGCGTTTTACCACAGCGGGACAGACCTATCCGGAAGCGACACCTTATGATCGTCTGATCCTGGACCGGCATGTACGTTTTGTGGGTGATCCGGTGGCGATCATTGCCGGTGAGGATGAAGCCTGCGTGGAAAAAGCCATGCGTCTGATCAAAGTGAAATATGAAGTGCTTCCGGCAATTCTGGATTTTCATGTGGCAAAAGATAATGAAATCCTGATTCATCCGGAGGATAACTGGAGATCACTCTGTCCGGTTGGCGCGGACAATAAACGGAATCTCTGCGCCACAGCCAGATCGGAAGAAGGCGATGTGGACGGTGTGATGGCAGAATGTGATACCATTGTGGAGCATACTTATCATACTGTCGCAGATCAGCAGGCGATGATGGAGACATTCCGTACTTACTGTTCTGTGGATGCCTATGGCAGACTGAATATTTTCAGTTCCACACAGATTGTATTCCATGTGCGAAGAATTGTATCAAATGCTCTTGGTATTCCGAAGTCTCAGATCCGTGTGTCAAAACCGCGTGTGGGCGGTGGGTTTGGAGCAAAACAGACCGCAGTTTCTGAAGTGTATCCGGCATTTGTAACCTGGATGACAAAGAAACCGTCCAAAATCATTTTTACCAGGGAGGAATCCCAGATTGCATCCTCTCCCCGGCATGAGATGGAAGTGCATGTAAAAGTAGGTGCCATGAAGGACGGAACCATCCGTGCGATTGATATGTATACACTGTCAAATACCGGTGCTTACGGTGAGCATGGACCGACAACGGTAGGATTAAGCGGACACAAATCCATTCCGCTTTATGCAAAAGCAGAGGCATTCCGTTTTGATTACGATGTTGTGTATACAAATGTAATGTCTGCAGGAGCATATCGTGGATATGGTGCGACACAGGGTCAGTTTGCACTCGAATCAGCGGTGAACGAACTGGCGCAGAAACTGCATATGGATCCGGTGAAGCTGCGTGAGATAAATATGGTGCGGGAAGGCGATATCATGCCTGCTTATTATGGTGAGCCAAACAACAGTTGTGCGCTGGATCGTTGTCTGGAACGCGCGGCAGAGATGATCGGGTGGAAAGAGAAGTTCCCTTGCCGGGATATGGGCAACGGAAAAGTGCGAGGCGTCGGTATGGCCATGTCCATGCAGGGATCCGGTATTTCCAATGTGGATGTAGGATCTGCGACCATTAAGCTGAACGAAGATGGAACATATCTGCTTTCTATCGGTGCTGCTGATATGGGAACCGGATGTGATACGACACTGGCGCAGGTGGCAGCGGAATGTCTGGAATGTGATACGGACAGGATCGCAGTATCCGGTGCAGATACCGATACCTCACCTTACGATTCCGGATCTTACGCATCCAGTACGGCATACGTTACCGGTAAAGCCGTGGAAAAGACAGCACTTCATCTGATCGAAGAGATGAAGCAGACAGCTGCTCAGATGTTGGAGTGCAACGTGGACGATACCCGTTTTGAAGGAGACCGTGTAAGCTGTATTTCCACAGGAAAAACCGTGACAACAGCGGAAATCGGTGTGCATTCCATGTGTGCAAATAACCATGCACTTCAGGTAACGGAGAGCCATTATTCTCCGGTTTCTCCGCCACCGTTTATGGTCGGAATGGCAGAAGTGGAAATTGATAAAGAAACCGGTGAACTGGAACTGATCGATTATGTGGCTGTAGTTGACTGCGGTACTCCGCTGAACCCGAATCTGGCAAGAGTTCAGGTAGAAGGCGGTCTCGGACAGGGTATCGGCATGGCATTGTATGAGAATGTACAGTATACGGACTACGGAAGAATGATGAACAATTCCCTGATGCAGTATAAGATTCCAGCTCGTGTGGATGTGTGCAGACTCCGGGTTGAATTCGAGAGCAGTTATGAACAGTCCGGCCCGTTTGGCGCAAAATCCATCGGAGAGATTGTTATCAACACACCATCTCCGGCATTGGCACATGCGGTTGCCAATGCAACAGGTATCTGGGTGCGTGAACTTCCGATCACACCGGAGAAAATTGCAATGGGTACATCGGAAGAATAGAAAAAAGAAGTAAAAATCAGTGCATTTCCTTATAAAAAAGGAAAAGAATGTGAAAAAGACTGGTAAAAATTACGTTCAGCACTACCAAAATGCCTTAAAACTTGGTACAATAAGTTTTAAGGCATTCTTTTACTTCTTCAAAGCAAAAGAATACTCCGTAAGGATTGCAGAACTGAACAGCGGAAAATATCAGATTTGCAGATGTTCAGTTCGCAGCAAGATTTGCAGACAAATCTTGAATATATCAGAGAGGCAGGTGTGGCACATATGATGACCGTGTATAAAACGGACAACCGTGTCCTTCATGAAGTAGAAGAGATGGATCCGGGAGTCTGGATTATGATGACAAATCCAACCATGGAGGAGAGTCAGGAAGTCGCGGAAAAATATGATATTGATATGGTAGATGTCCGTGCCGCATTGGATGAGGAAGAGAGTTCCCGTATTGAACTTGAGGATGGTTATACACTGATCCTGGTGGATATTCCGGCGATGGAGATCCGTCATGAATCCAAGAACTATACCACAATTCCGTTGGGTATCCTTCTGACACAGGAATGTATTATCACAGTGTGCACCGAGGAGACACCGATCCTGCAGCATTTTATTGAACGCAGAGTGCGTGAATTTTCCACAAAGAAAAAAATGCGTTTTGTATATCAGATTCTGTTCCGTACTTCAGCAATGTATCAGAGTACACTGCGTATCATTGATAAAAAGAGAACGGATATTGAGGAAAATATCGGCGGAAATACCGAGGATGAAGATCTTGTAAACTTGCATGAACTGGAATCGACCCTGGTATATTTCGCCACATCCTTAAGAGCAAATGGTGTTGTGCTGGAACGTCTGTCCAGATATAAACGACTGGAACAGTATCCGGAAGATACGGAACTGCTGGATGATGTCATTATCGAGAACAAGCAGGCGATTGAGATGACAATGATCTATCGTGATATCATCAATGGTACCCGTGAACTGGTATCCTCAGTTATCAATAACCGCTTGAATAATGTCATGAAATATCTGACGTCAATCACTCTGGTTATGGCGATTCCGACGATTATTTCCGGATTGTACGGAATGAACGTCAGTGGGAAATGGATGCCATTGTCTGATACTCCTTATGGATTCGGAATTATCTGTATCGGAACTCTGGTAATCTGTATTTTGATCCTGCTGATCTTAAGAAAGAAAAATATGTTGTAACACCAGAAACCACTATTTTACCTATCATTAAACTGGAAATTAATATCACAAAAAACGTCCTGTTTTTCACAGAAAACGACATTGAGATAAGTCGTTGCTTATGAAATAATTATCGCATCAAGATAATAAATTTCATAGGCAGCGGCTTTTTTTATGCAGAAAATATCGTTTCTGGCATAAAAATAATCCGCATAAAAACAGGAGGGGAAAATTAATATGAAAACTATCTATGCAGAGGCTCAGCCGGGGAAAGTAGTCTTAAAGGAGAAAGAGATTCCGGCACCGGGTAAAGGAGAGGTATTACTGAAAGCAAAATACAGCGCAATGAGTCCGGGAACAGAGAACGGACTTCTTGGTGAACACATCGTACCGCTTCCAACAAGTATCGGATATGCGATGGCAGCAGAAGTCATTGAGGTTGGCGAAGGTGTGGAGGACTTAAAAGTTGGCGATCATGTAGTAGCAACCGTAGAGCATGCGCAGTATGTCGTAACATCTGAATTAAACTGTACACTTTGTCCGGAAGGCGTTGACTTAAAACAGGCTGCATTCTGGAACCTTGGCCATACAGGAATGTATGCACTCCGCCGTTCTAATTTACAGCTTGGTGAGCCGTGTGCAGTTCTCGGACAGGGATTTGTAGGAGCGATCACAGCACAGTGTGCAAGAATTGCAGGTGCTGTTCCGGTTATCGTAACTGATCTGGATAACAACCGCCTGGAAGCAGCAAAGAAAATGGGAGCAGATGTTGTCATCAACTCAAAAGAAGATCCGGATGGATTGGAACGTGAAGTTGCAAAATTAAACCGCGGCGGACTTCCGGTTATTTTCGAGGCAACCGGCGCAAGAGGACCGTTAATGCAGGCAGCTGAACTTGTTTCCGAGCGTGGACGTGTCGTTATGATTTCACAGGTACACGGTGAGGCTATGCCGCCGATCGATGATCCGATCATGCAGAAAGGTGCAAGCCTGATCGGTACATATGTAAACTCCAAACCATATAAATTAAGAAGAGCAGATCTGTTGATCGAGGGCGCTTGGCCGCCGGTAATGGGCAAAAAACTGAATCGTTATGTGAACTCTGACTGCTGGACGAGTGATGAGGATATTCAGGTATTCTTAAATCTGATCAAATATGGCAAACTCGATATCACTCCGTTGATCAGCCACGAGTTTTCATACAAACAGATTCCGGAAGCATATGCTGATTATGTATTCCCACATGTAAATCCGGATATGACAGGCGGACTGATCTGCTGGGAAGAATAAAAAAAGTATAAACTTTATAAATAAAATCTAAAAAAACAGCACTTTTTTCACAAAAAGTTGCCTTTAAGACAGGTCAGAGATGTGGCAAAATACAAGCATCAAGAGTGGCTCAGGCAAATGGGACTTATCGTGATAAAAGGAGGAAAATTGAAAAATGGCTAAAAACAAAAAATTCTTGGGATATGCAGTTCTGTTATGTATTCTCGGAATCGTATTCATGTTCCTGTATTCAGGACTTCAGAATGACCAGATCAATATTATTCAGGCATTCATTACAGAAAAAGGCGGCGGATGGAAAGCTTCTTCCACACAGCTTCCGATGACTGTTGGTAACTTTATTTGTATCATTTTAACATTCCTTTATGGTACATTATTCATCAAGTTTGGAGTTAAGAAACCTCTGATCGTTGTTATGATCATTACAGCAATTGCAACACTTGGCATTGCAGCTGCAAACGGACTTGACTGCAACGGTGGTGCAGCATCCGGTAACTATGTATTGTTTTTTATCTCATTATTTGTTGTAAGATGTGGATGTATGATTCTTCAGATGGCAGGTTTCATGCTCGTAGCGAACTGGTTTATCAAATTCCGTGGACAGATTATGGGTATCGTAACAATGGGTTCTCCAATCTTCTCTGTAGTTGGTACTGGTGTTATGACAAATGTCATCAAAAACAACTTTGGTGGCGATTACAGACCGTTCTACATCGGAATTGCTGTTCTGATCGTTATCATCTGCTTAATAGTTGGTTTTGGTATAAAAGATACACCGGAAGAAGCTGGTCTTTACCCGGATGGTGCAGATCATGCTCCGAAATCTGAGTCAAATGATGAGGTTAACCTCACAGTTGGTCAGGTCCTGAAACAGAAAAAAGCTTGGTTACTGATTGTATCCTTTGGTGCATTCCAGTTTATTATCAATGCATGCATGGGCTCCATGGCTATCCGTTACATTACACTTGGTGGTCCGGACCTGTGGGTAGGTCAGGCTGTTAAATGGCTTGGTGTTGGTGCCGTACTTGGTATTCCGATGTCTTATGTATTCGGTTTCCTTGATGACAAATTCGGTTCCGTTAAAGCTTCTATCATCTTAGGACTTTGCGAGTTTATTCCGGTAATCTGCCTGATGCTTCAGGATGGTACATCTACTGGTCTCATGATTGGTTGGGGATTCGGTGTTGCCTGCATGACAGGTGGTGTTCCGACAATGCATCCTTGTATCACATCTTATGTATATGGACGTAAAGAATATCAGTCAGCAAACCGTATTATCATGGCTATCCAGTTAGTACCATCAGCTGTAGCAGCTATGATGATGACAGTATTAATCCAGTCTGGTAAAGCTACAATGGCTTACGGTATCCTGATTGCAATCATTATCATTGGTCTTATCTCTATGATTCCGATGTTAAAGATGAAAGATGCCAACGCAGCAGATCGTATGTACGCTGACTAATAAAAAATAATAAACAAGATTTATAATCATACATATTAAACATACGGAACAATATATATGATTACCTATATTGCCTAAACCTATGAACCTATGGAAAAATGACTTCTGCATATATGTGCAGGGGTCATTTTTCAAAAACAGGAAAAACCTAGTAAGATACTGGGAGTATGCGTGAATCGGAAAGAGTAATAAGAAAAACAAGTTGATATTAGAAACAGAAAATATAATGACTATCCACTGACGTGGAAGAAAAGGAGAAATGGTATGGAACTGGTAAAAATCAAAGGCGTGCAGAAAAATAAACCGGCACGGGAAGAATGCAAAAACATGCTGACCATGGCAGATATTATTGAGGGTGTGAATGCTGTATTAAATCCGGGTAAACCGAAGATCAACTGGTTTGCACCGGCAGATGACGCAGTAGCAGCCGTACATATTAAAGATGGAAAATATGACGAGACTACTTCCAATCCATCCGTAGTATATGGCGGAAAAGTATCTGATAACAAGGTGGAGAATCTGAAAGTCGTAGCATACGAAGGAACCGAAGGTGCTATCTATGCAGAGGGCGCAGGCACAGACGTAACAGTTGATACTGCTTACATCAGCCTTGCCGGAGACGGACAAGGGATCGGTGGACCGGCCAGTGGTGCATCAGCAAAATACAATGCAAAACTGACCATCAAAAATGCAGTGATCGATACAAACGGAAGAACCCGTTATGCAACAGCTGCAGAGGAAGGTTCTGTATTGAAAGTATACGATTCCGTAATCTGCGCACACGGTATTCCATATGGTGACGATATTGAGAGACCGGATGCATTAATGTCCACTCCGCCACCAGCACTGGAGATGGATGGAAATACACGTACACATTGTACCATGTCCAATTCCTCCAGTTACTTCTACAATTCAAAAATCATCTGTGACGGATGGGCTGCTCTGTCCACGGAGTCTTCCGAAGGATATGTATACCTGGAGGCAAATGATTGTGATATTGTTTGTACCAAGAGCGGTTACGGTGCATACTCCGATCCGGGATGCCACGATTACTTCAATGACTGTAACTTTGATATGTCCTGCATGGCAGCCATTGTTGCAGGAAATTCCGATATGACATTTAATGACTGTACCGCAGAGTGTGGTTCCTATTTTGCACTGACTCACTGTGTAAACGGCTGGCAGGAAGAAGTTGCGGATATCACAGTTACAGGCGGAGACATCCACACGAAGAAAGAGTGTGTACTGGTTAAGAGCCACAACATGATGCTGGATCTTTGTGATGTAAATATTTCTTCCGACAAAGGTATTCTGGTTCACACCATTGTAAATGATGATCCATGCGCAACAAAAGTTACGAAAGATGTATTTGGTGTAAATGTTGTTATGACAGACATGGATGTCAAAGGTGATCTGCTCCACGAAGATACCACGAGAGAAATGTGGGTAATGCTCAACAGTACACAGCTGACAGGTGCAATCCAGCATGCAAATGTTGCATTTGACAAAGGAAGTAAATGGGTTGCAACAGCAGATTCTGATGTTGTATTTGTGACAGATGTAGAGCCTGCACAGATTGATGCACCGGCCGGTGTGACAATTACAGCAAAAGGTGCTGAGGCTGGCGAATTTGCACTGGCAAGCGGCGGAAAATTAGTTGTTACAGCATAAGAAAATATAGCATTTATACTGGTCAAACCAGTAGAGATATAGTATACTAAAGTAATATGATTTGGATTTTAAAACAACCAAATCCTGATTGCGTGGATTGCTCCGTGCTTTGCACTCCGATAAGTTTTGCGGAGGGTACGGAAGCATTACAAAAAAATATGAGGTGGATGAAATGACAACAAACGTAAAAAAAGTATTGCATGCAGGAATCAGTGTTTACAACATGGAAGAGTCTCTTGCGTGGTACAAAAAGAACCTTGGTTTTGAGGTAGTAAAAAATGACGGATATGTACCGCCACTGAAAGCAAAAATCGTGTTCATCGAGAAAGATGGATTTCAGATTGAGTTATTCGAGTATGATGAGCCGAAAAAAATTCCGGAAGATCGTCTGACACCGAATACAGATCTCCAGACGGTTGGAACAAAACATATTGCATTTGCAACAGATGACATGGATGCACTGAAAGCAGGTTTTGTAGAGAACGGTGTTGATATCGCACATGAGGTTCGTATGGATGGCGAGGCGGTTATGTTTGTACGTGACTGCAACGGTGTTCTGCTTGAGTTTATCCAGGGTAAATAATCAGTAGAAGTTTGTTTTTTGAGAGTTGTAAAATTTAAGCGGTGCCCCGCAATCTGCGGGGAACCGCTTTTCATCGTATGTATCGGCAAAAAGTAGTATTGTGGGCACTGAAAAAGTGGTAAAATGGGATAAAGTGACAAGTTGAGATTGGTAGAGATTGAGGAAAAGAAATGATAAATGGACGCAAACGAGGATTATTGATCATCAGTATCATTATTTTGGTATCGTTGCTTGTGATCTTGTGTGGATCTCTGTTCTATGACAACATCCGCAACAAGGGAAGGACAAAATCCGCCGGAGAGGATGAAAACCAGGTTGAGATTGAACTGGTTTATGCCTATCAGAATGCACAGTGGAATTCAGCCATTGAGGCGACAGTGCGAAATTTTGAGAAAAAGTATCCGAATATCAAGGTTAACTATGAAGTAAACTATGAGGACAAAGTGTACGAGGATATCCTGATCAAAAAAATTGCGCGGAATGAACTGGGAGACATTGTGCAGCTGAAGACCCCGGAGCCTTATGCTAACAGTGACACACTGGGAGAAATCTCAGATGAGGTGAAAAATCTGGTTAAGTATACCTATGATGTAGGCGGAAAAACTTACGCGGTAGGCGCGGTGGAATCTACCTCCGGAATTATTTATAACAAAGAAATTTTTGAACGATATGGCCTGAGTGTTCCGCAGACGTATCAGGATTTTTTGAATATCTGTAAAACACTGAAAAGCAAAGGCATTGATCCCATCGGTGTGGGCGGCAGCGATCTGTGGCATATGGAATATTGGGTAAATCATTTCTTTCGCACGGATGTGCTGTCGAAGAATCCGGAGTGGCTCAGTCAATGCTCGGAGGGAGTGGTTTCCTGGACAGATGCGGAAGTGATACAGATGCTTGCCGATCTGAAAAATCTGTTTGATGCGGGATATGTCAACGATGACTGGCAGACGACCAGAGATGGAAATCTGCCGTATAGAATGGCGGAGGGAGAGATTGCCATGATGTATACCGGTCCATGGACTTCATTTGCCATTCAGAAATTGAACACTTCCATGGAATTAGGCTGGTTTTATGTGCCGGGTGCAAACGGTGTGACCTATGCCAGTGATAATCTGGATACGTTCTGGTCTGTGACAAAGGAATGTGAGGAAAATCCTGACAAGTATGATGCGGCAATGACATTTCTGAAATATTTTTATTCCGAACAGAATTATACACTGACCTGTGAGGCAATCTGTAGTTTTCCATTGACTAAAGAATGGATTGCTACCGCCGGAGTTCCTTTTCAGGAAGAAACGGAGCGTGCGTTCCGAAGTAGTGACAAGCAGATCGCAACCTATATTGGTAATGAAGATACACCGGTAGATTTTGAAAAAGGCATGCTGCTTCTGTTACGCAGTGAATTGAAGAGTGAAGTGTCCGTAACTGATGCGGCACAGCATATCCAGCAGCTGTGGGATTCCTGTGAGGCCAGTCAGGAGGCGAATCAATGAAAAGGAAGATAACAGACACGACTTTTGGAAAACTGACGGTGGCATACTTGTTGTTTGGTGTGATTCCATTGTTCCTGATCAGTCTGCTGTTCTTTTCCAGATTTACAGATAATATCAGGGAAACCATGATTCGAAATTATGCACAGATCAACGGATATTTTGCCAGAAATGTGGAAGATATTATGAAATCTGCAGACGCAGCCATGGCGGAACTGTATAATTATGAGACGGACGATGGGGAAAGTCTTGCAGCTGTGTTGAAAAACAGTAATCTCACAGACGGGGAACGTTCTTTAGACGTAGATGAAGCTTTGAAAGAAGTAATGTCTAAGAGTAAACATATTGCATCTACCCGTTTTGTTGACAGCAATGGTAAAATATACAGTGTATATTATAATCAGGAAAAAACGTTACGAAATGATGCAGACTATTATACGCAAATGAGAATTATCTCACAGGACGAGATGCGTGATTTGCGTGTACTCAGGACAACGGAAGAAAGTAATATCTGTATCAACTCGGATGATTTTATTTTTGTACTTGTGCGCAATTATATGGATACTACCTCCATAAACCGTGCATATAGTACCCCACTTGGCACATTATTCGTGGATATCAATGTGAATGTGCTGGAAAATCTGGTCGATAAGATTGGTCTGGAAAAGGGAAATCTTTATATATGTAATCCAAAAGAAAAACATTATGTATACAGCCAGGACCGGAAGGATTATCTGGATGGCAGAAATCCGCTGGGAGAAAAGGCGATGGCTCAGCTGAAAGGATCGGAGGGTTATGAAAAGATTGATGGAAACTGGATTTTTTATGCCAGAATCATGGATACGGACGAGTATGCAGTGCTGAAACTGAACGATGCGGAAGCTATGGGATATTATTTCAGCAACCGTACCATGATGGCGGTCATTTTACTGTTTTCCTGTATCTTCCTGATACTTTTGTATATTATATTTTCGAACAGGATGACTGAACCGGTCCGGAAGGTGCAGGAGGCTATGAAGCAGGTAGAGAATGGACAGATGGATGTGCGTCTGGAGATTAATTCCCATGATGAAATGGAAATCATCGCAGATGGATTCAACAAGATGGTGGAGCGCCTGAATGATTACATCAATCAGGTATATGTAGCCAGAATCTGCCAGAAAGATGCAGAACTGAACGCTTTGAAGATGCAGATCCAACCACACTATCTGTACAATACACTGGATGTGATCCGTATGACGGCACTGGAAAAAAATGACGAAAAGACAGCAGAATTGCTGGAATGCCTGGCACATCAGCTTCGGTATGTGATGGGAGAACATACCGACTGTATCGTGCTACGGGATGAATTGCAGGCACTGCGGGAATATTTCGTTATTATGAAAGTCCGTTATGAAGGAAGAATCCGGCTAAGCATCCAGGTGTCTGATGAAGATGCACAGCTGTATATTCCAAAGCTGCTGCTTCAACCGGTGGTAGAGAATGCGATCCGTCACGGTTTGCGGGAGAAGAATGGAGAAGGTACGGTTGCTATCCGTGTGGAACGAAAAGAAGATTATCTGGAGATTGTCGTGATGGATGACGGTGTCGGCATGGAGGAGGAACAGGTCCGAATTATGCAGGAGACACTGGATAATCCGGAAATCGGAAAAACAGATGCGAACGGTCGCCTGAGTGTTGGAATGAAAAATGTTTATGACAGAATAAAGCTGAATTGCGGCAAAGAATATGGTTTCGGAATCGAGAGTTTTCAGGGTGTGGGAACGATCGTGACCTACCGTTTGCCGATCTGGGAGGAACCTGAAGATGTGGAAAGCAGTGATCGCGGATGACGAGGGAGTTATTTTACAGGGGTTAAA